>Ga0137377_10000933_pt1 | contig 19339 bp, 17 predicted proteins | sample SagtaG_22_FD_104815 | JGI IMG/M metagenome (GOLD analysis project Ga0137377, IMG submission 104815) | Vadose zone soil microbial communities from Sagehorn Ranch, Mendocino, California, USA - Sage2_L_40_16 metaG | ecosystem: Environmental > Terrestrial > Soil > Vadose zone | place: USA... | reverse complement strand
GAGAACGTCACTCGCGGAGCCCCATGAAAGGGTGAAGCCGGCGCCGCCATGGCCGTAATTGTGAATGACGATGCGGCCATCGCGCAATCGATCGCGTTCGAGCCGCACGCCTGATCTTCGGAAAGGACGCAGCCCGACGCGCTCGGCGAGCACATTCGGTTTCTCGATCTCCAACACCCGACTGCATTCGTCGAGAATGTGCGCTGTGGATCTTGGATCAACATCCAGATTGTCGCTGAGTTCGTTCGTGCCACCAAAGACGCAGTCGTTCGCGCGCGGGATCGCGTACATGAGAGGCGCATCATCACACACAATTGCGCATGAGAGCGTGTCGATTTTAGAAACGATGGCAACCTGGCCACGGTGCGGCTCAAGATCGGCGTCGTGAACGAGTTCGCGGGCGCCAATGCCGGCGCAGTTGATCACAAGATCGGATTCGGGGGGGACATCTTCGGGTTTTTCGAACCGCGCATTTACAGTGATTGATCCGCCAGCTTTTTGAAATCGGTTCGCGAGATAATCGAGATAAATCGTTGTGTCCATCAACGGGACAGTGATGGCATAGCCGCTGGTAAATTCGCGGGATTCCTTGGTCCGAGCCGGACTGGCGTTTTCGCTTGGAATGACATGGGCGCCGAACGAATGCGCCCAGGCGGGGATTTGAATTTCGCCTGTCCGAGAAAATTGACGCAGCTCGATCATGGAAACGCCCGCGCATGGATCACGGCAAAGATCGACAAGCGCCTGGTATGTTTCCAGCGCCCACGGGATCACTTTTTCAGCCGGCTGCGCGTCGTACGGGAACCAAACCGCCGCGGCTGCGCCGGAGGTTGTTTGCTGCCCCGCTTCTTTTGCAAAGATTGCTGTCTGGTAGCCTCGCTCGGCTAGAACGACGCCGGACGTCAATCCAGACACGCCGGCACCGATGATGGCGACATCTTTCGGCATGAAAGAAAGCTTGTAGAGCAGGCGCGGTGCCTGCCAACTAAAAAAACAGCCATGAGCCGAGTCGGATTCAAGCAAGAGCAAAGGGTAGGATGGCGAATAAGAATACGAGAAAGAAAGAGACGTGCAGAATGCGCAGCAGTCATTTAGGGTTGGATTGACATGGGGCTACCAAATGGAGGTGCGCTAATTGAAAAGGTGTTGGCGGGTCAGCGAATTTCGTGCGAGGACGCCTTAGAGCTCTACCGCTTCCCGCTGCAAGAACTTGCCGCGCTGGCGGACGAACGACGCCGACAAGCGAAACGCCTGTCCTACAACGGCAGGGGAAATGAGATCGTTACTTACATTGTCGATCGAAACATCAATTACACGAATGTTTGCAATGTTTATTGTAAATTCTGCGCATTTTATCGAACCGAGCGCGACGAAGATCATTACGTTCTGAGCTTTGAGCAGATCGATCAAAAACTGGACGAACTTTCCGCGGCGGGCGGGGTTCAAATTCTGATGCAGGGCGGGCACCATCCGAAATTGCCGTTCGCATGGTACATCGATCTCCTCCGTCACATCGGGAAGAAGTATCCGTACATCAATATCCACGGATTCAGTCCGCCGGAGTTCCAGCATTTCGCAGAAACTTTTCGGATGCCGTTGCGGGAAGTGATCTCCGAATTCAAAAATGCGGGCCTCGGTTCGATTCCCGGCGGTGGCGGCGAAATTCTGGTTGATCGCGTGCGGCAGAAAATTTCGCCGTTAAAAATTAACAGCGATCAATGGTTGGAGGTGATGCAGGTGGCGCACGAGCTGGGGTTGAAATCGAGTGCCACGATGATGTTTGGCCATGTGGAGACGGTTGAAGATCGGATCGAGCATCTGCGACGCGTCCGCGAACAACAGGACCGGAGCAGCGGGTTTACCGCATTCATTTGCTGGACCTTTCAGCATGAGCACACCGTTTTGAAGGTGAAGCACCCCACCGGCGTGGCCGAATATTTGCGGACGCAAGCGCTGGCCCGGATTTTTTTGGATAACATCGACAATGTCCAAAGCTCGTGGGTGACGCAGGGACCCGGCATCGGCCAGGTGGCGCTTAAATACGGAGCGAACGATTTCGGCTCCGTGATGATGGAAGAAAATGTGGTAAGCAGCGCCGGGACAACGTTCCGATTGAATGCTGAGCAGATCGAGTCTCTTATTCGCGATGCCGGCTACGAACCGCGCCGACGGAATAATTGGTACGAGCTTTTGAATTAAGACCCGCGACCAATCTCTCGATGGATGCATCACTGGTGACCACGAAAAATCTTGCCTTGACGTTTGGGCTCTTCTTTCCGATATAGCCGCCTGTCCGCGTGGAACGGTTTGCGCGGGACTGCGCTTCTTAACCTATGAAAGAATTTTCCGGATGGATGCGCCCCCCGCTGTCTGCGACTTGGGTTGCATTCATTTGCGCACTGCTCGGAGCGGCGTCAGCCCGGTCACAAGCTCCGCAGGCTTCACCGGGTGCTCCTGTCATCCGGTCCATCGAAGTGGAATACACAGGACCGGAGACGGTGAGCAAGGAGCGGATTCTGGCGCAGATGCGGATGAAAGTAGGCCAGCCATTCAGCAGCGCAATGGTGGAGCAAGATGTGGAGGCGCTTTACAAGAGCGGTGCCGTTTTAAACGTCCGCATCTTTGCTGAGCCGGAAGGCGATGGCGTCAAAGTGATCGTTCGGGTGCAGACGCGTTCGATCGTGCGCGAGATTGTAATTGATGGAGCCGAACGCATCAAAGCGAAGAGGCTGCGCAAGGAAATCAAATTGCGGCTCAACCAGCCGATCAAAGAAGAGCAATTGGAGGAAGCGCGCCAAAAAATAATCGAAGTTTATCAGGCGCACGGCTTTACCGATGTCAACGTGCAGTTCCGTGTCGATCCGATTGACGAGCGGCGCGGGACTGCGCGGGTCGTTTTCACCGTCACGAAGGAGCGAAAGGCGCGGTGAGCCAAATCCGTTTCGAGGGCAACCTACATTTCAGCGACTGGCGGTTGCGCAAGGAGATGAAAACGAAGCGCAAAACGATCGTTTCGTTTATTGATAAATCGGGCCGGCTCGACGAGGCGCAGTTGCAACAGGATCTGGATAGCATCCGTGAGTGGTATCAGAACCATGGCTTCATTGATGTGGAAATTAAAGATGTGCGCCGAGAACGGAACACCAAGGGCACGCTCACTATCACGATCGTGATTGCGGAAGGTCCACAGTATCACGTAGGCAAGGTCACCGTTTCGGGAGAGAAAGTGGCGAAGGAAGAAAGTATCCGTGCACTGTTAAAAATGAAGGAGGGCAGCGTTTATTCGCCGAAACAGTTGCACGACGATGCAAAAGCGGTGGCCGATGCTTACGGCAGCGGCGGTTACGTCGATCTTGTGATTACCCCGGAAAGCACGCCAGCCGGTCCTGCCCTTGTGGATGTGCATTATAAGATTGAGGAAGGCGAACGCTCGTTTGTGAATCGAGTCACTATTGCTGGTAACACGCGCACGAAGGATAAGGTCATCCGCCGGGAAGTTCTCGTTGCGCCGGGAGATGTCTTCAACACCGTTCGAGCGGACCTGACTAAGAAGCGTCTGGAGAATCTCGGGTATTTTTCCAAAGTGGAAACTTACCCCGAAGAGACGGATGTCCCCGGCCGGAAAGACCTCACAATTTTGGTGCAAGAGAAGCGCACCGGCTCGTTCAGTTTTGGGGCGGGTTTCAGCACGATTGATCAATTGGTTGGATTCGCGGAACTGACGCAAGGCAATTTCGATTTATTCAACTGGCCCACCTTTACCGGCGGCGGCCAGAAATTCCGGTTGCGCGTCCAGTACGGCACCCAGCGCAAGGATTTTCTTCTTAACGTGACTGAGCCGTATTTCCTCGATCGAAGGTTGTCGTTGAGCGGCCAGCTTTTTTACACGGAGGCAGATTACTTGAGCGTCGAATACAACCAACGCAATTATGGGTTCACAATCGATCTGCGCAAACCCATTACTTCCTTTATTTACGTGAGCCTGGGTTATCAGCTCCAGGACATCGATATTTTTAATGTGTCCTCCGGGGCCTCCGCGTTCATTAAGTCACAGGAGGGTTCGTTTACCGAAAGCAAGATCATAAGCAGCGTCGTGTTCGACCGGCGCGACAATGCGTTGCTCACGCGGACTGGGCAACGCATCACCCTTGCGCCTTTTGTTGCGGGTGGTTTTCTGGGTGGCAACACTCAGATCTACGGATGGGACCTGGAGGGATCGCAATATTTTCGTCTCAAGTGGGACACCATCCTGCTCATCAACGGTGAAATTGCGACGGTTGATAATTGGGGAAATGGCAGCGGGGTTCCAATCTTCGAGCGCCTTTATCTTGGCGGCGCAAACAACCTCCGCGGATTTCCCTACCGCGAAGTTGGCCCGCAAGATGTCACTGGCGAACCAATAGGCGGTCTATCAATGGCTCGGGCGACGGTTGAATGGACTTTCCCGATCATCGAAAAAGCGCGTGGCGCAATTTTTTACGACACTGGTTTTGTCAATAGTGACGCCTGGTCCTTTGGCTTCAAGCATATCGCCTCCGATGTCGGTGTGGGGATTCGACTCAATCTGCCTATCGGCCCGTTGCGCCTTGACTATGGGTATCCGCTTCAACGCGATGGCTACAATGGCGGCGGCCATTTCAATTTCAGTGTTGGTTACCAATTTTGAACAAATATAAATGGTTGCAGTCTAACGCGGTTCCATCGACCGTTACCTCCGTTTTATGAAGAAGTTTGTTTCCATGCTGTTTGGCTTGACGCTGGCCTTTCCGATTGCGGCCTTTGCGCAAGGCACACTAAAAATCGGAACCGTCGATGTGAGGCGCGCGTTTGATGAGTATACCAGGAAGAAAGAGGCGGACGCGAAATTGAACGACGCCAGAAACGCTGCTCAAAAGGAATTTACCGATCGGGCTGACGCCTACAAGAAAGTACTGGATGAGATCAATAACTTGAACAAGCAACTGGAGTCGCCAGCGCTGAACGCCGAAAAGAAAACTCAAACCGCCAAGGAGCGTGACGACAAGATCGCCAACATCAAAAACATGGAGCGGGAGATCAATGATTTCCGCCAGACCCGCGAGCGGCAGTTGCAAGAACAGGCGATGCGCATGCGAGAAGGCATTGTGAAAGAGATCACCGACGTAGTGATGGAGAAGGTCAAAGCCAAAAATCTGGATCTCGTGTTCGATAAATCGGGCATGAGCATTAACGGTGTTCCTGTTGTGATGTACGCACCCGATAATGATGATTTTACCAATGAGGTCGTTGCCGCCCTAAACAAGCCGGGCCGCGCCAGCGCAAGTTCGACCTCAACCAGTCCGTCTCCGTCGCCAGCAAGAGCGTCGAGACCGTAGCTTTAATTGCAACGAGTTCAAATACACGCGAGCCCAAGCTCGCGTGTATTTTCGTACAGTGAAAAGCAGACGCCTACTCCGGTCTCAATTCGTTTGCCAACGGCTACAAAATGCGAGCATGTGGGGTTGCCCGCTGTGGATTGTAGATCGGACTCGATTGCGGCCACACCAGTCAGCCGCAATTGGGCTTCTTCTCCTTTTTGCTTCGGCGCTTACGTCGGTTGGGGCGAGTTGGCAATCAACTCTCACGAAAGATCCGCCCGGTAATTTTCCTGAGCTGCGACCTCTTCGTGCAACATACCGGTTCGGATGGGCGGGTTTTACCGCAGCTACGAGCGAAATCCATTTCACAAAATCCTCGGAAAACAAGTTTCAACTCGATGGCACAGGACGGACTATCGGCCTCGTGCGTGCCTTGTGGAAGCTGGACGCGGACTACCATGCAGTCGCCGATCAGGAAACGTTGCGCCCTATCGAAGCACGGCAAACGGAGAATTATCGATCTAGGAAAATCGCAACCCATCTTGCTTTTACAAGCAACGGGGTCACTCGGACGAAAACAGAAAGCCAGACAGGCTCCCCCGGAACAAAGGCACGCCAATTCCGCTTTGCTGACCTCTTCGATATGCATTCGGCGATACTTTATTTGCGGAGTCAGCCACTCAAAAACGGAGATGTTTACCGGCTTGTCGTTTATCCCGCCAATAACGCCTATCTTGCTACCACTACAGTAATTAGCCGGGACAGAATTTCCGTTCAGGCAGGCGCCTACAAGGCCATCAAAATCGATTTGCAACTGGAGCGGATCGGGAAGCACTTGGAATTGGAACCACACCGGAAATTTCGTCGGGCCACGATCTGGGTCTCGGACGATGCCGACCGGATTCTGCTTCGCATTGAAGCTCAAATTTTCGTCGGCACAGTTTGGGCCGAGCTACAATCGCTGCAATTCGACAATCCACGATAGAACCGTAGGGGAAGCGGATAGCTTTCCCGCCAAGCCTTCGGGAGGTCAACAACTACTCGGGAACCCATTCGCCACGCAGAGGCGGCGGCGGTCGAAAGCGTCGCCGCGACGGATCATAGACTGGTTCGCGTGGCGGCGGCAGCAAGCGGAGCGCGGCGATCGTTTCCAGATCGAGCTGGCCAGTAATGGGAAGGTGTGTTCGTGCCTGGTAGGCGCGCAGGGAAAATTCCATTTCCGTGCTGTAGGCACCGTCGATTTCTCCTCGATACAGGCCGCGACGGCCTAGGGCTATTTGCGCAGAGACGATGACTTTGCGTTGCACCTCTAAAGGTGCCTTCTCATATGGGGTTCCGGGAAGGAGTCCTGCGCCCGGCGAAGCGCTTGGATACACAGGGCTGGACGGATAAACCTGTCGATCTTGTGGTGCGTTTGCAAAAGGCTGAACTGGCGCCGGCGTCGCACTTGCTCCCGGGCGGGTAGACTGCTCGCCGGGATTTATGGCGCCGAGACCGGGTGACGGACTGGGTTTTGTCTCGCGCCGTGCCACGCCTGAAGAATCAATGCCAAGGGACTGCAATGTTTCACCATTAAGTTCGCCGTTTACTGTGAGCCCATTACGGATTTGGTAGCGACGAATCGCTGCGGTAAGATTTGCGCTCGGTTCACCGGTGATCTCTCCATAATAAAATCCCTGGTCCTTCAGCGCCTGCTGAACGCTCTCAATCATTTGGTCCGCGTACGCGAGCGCAATCCAACCAAGGAAGATGATCGCGCCCACTTTGGTCTTCATGGAATGTTATTTTTGACGCTTTGCATTCTCGCCTATTCAGTGCTGTTCCGCATTTGTAACGGCAATTGTTGATTGACGCTGCTTCACTGCATCGCGGTAGCGCAAAATTCCGTCGCTGACCGCCGCGGCAATTTCCTCCCGGTAATCTTCGCTGGCGAGCTTGGAAATGTCCTCTTTATTCGTAAGAAATCCACCTTCTACCAGAACAGCGGGGCAAGTGACATTTGAGATCACAAAGAACTGTTTCGCCTTGGTGCCCCGGTCGAGCGCCCGCGTGCGTGCCACCAGCGCTTCCTGAATAAAAGCGGCAAGGCTTTGGCTTTCAAAATTTGGCGATTCGGAAAGTGCGCGCCACAGAAAAGGCAGCCACGAAGCCGCGAATGAGCCCCCAGTAATTTGATGGGCCGCGTAATAAGTTTCGACTCCAGTGGAAACGGGCCGGTTATCTTCGTTGAAATGAATGCTTATCAGGATGGAATCTCGTACGCGATTGGCGAGCGCCGCGCGATCGGCCAGTGAAACATAGCTGTCGCCCACGCGCGTCATCACGGTAGCGATCCCGTCCGCCTCCAATAGCCGTTCGATCCGTCGGGCCACATCCAGGGTCAGATCTTTTTCAAGCACGCCACCGCAGATGGCACCCGAGTCTTGGCCGCCGTGGCCGGGATCAAGAACTACTACTACGAACGGCTTAGGCGTGGGCTGCGGCTGCGCGATCTGCGGTTTCACCGGCCGCTGCCGCCCCGGGATTCGCTGCATCCAGACGAAGGAGGCGATCATCAGCAACAACCCTGCCAAGGCCAGTATGCTCCCTATGGTTTGTCTTGCTCGTGGTCTTTGGCCGAACATTTCTCTCCATATTTTATTCGTGAATCAATGCGCGCAGTTCCTTATCCAGTAATGAACGATAGCGAATTGCCCGGCTCGCGTCGCGCTCAAGTATTCCGGCTTCAACTCCAGCTTTGGCGAGTTGCTCCTGTCGATATTTCGTAATGGCGGTGCGTTCCGGAAGTTCTTTTGCGTCGCTTGTCTGCAAAGTCATATGTCCAATGCTCCAGGCATCGAGCCCGGATTTGAGCGCTGCTTCAAAACCGGCGTCCGGCGAATGTTCGGCTTGCAGAAATGATTCCATCTGCTCGCTCGATTGCCGGGTTCCGCTCAGCACAGCGAAATCCCGCCGCGCCTGCGTGAAGGTTGCGCCGTTGCTTGCAATCTCGCCGTCATAATCGACCCGCAGGAACAAATCTTCTTCAGGCCGATCGCCGACCTCGGCAAAAAGCATCCGCGCCAGATAAGGCGCGCCATATACCTGTTCGAACGCCCCCTTCATCACCGGACTGAGCGAATAATGCACCAGCCGCCGCAGCGAAACATCGGCCGCTGAGCGAGTGAAGCCTTCGGTGCTAGCCAGCTCGATGGCCGCCATCCGCAGCCGCTCGATGTCCCCTGGATGACCAATGGCGCCCATGGCAATGCGGTCGTAAATCTCAAAAAGTTTCTGCCGTCTCTGACCGAAGGTGAGAAACAAGATGCCATCGCGATAGCCAAGCGCCACGATAGGACTGCCCGAGGCGAGCTGCATTTCGATGTACTCGCGGCGGTTGGCGATCGCTTCAACCCAACGATACGGCTCTTCGATCATGCGACCGTTTCTTTAAACACGGCAGCGATTTTGCTTTCCGGCAAGGTCCTGATGCCTTCGCGCGAGACGATCTTGATGAGCGGATAGATTTTCCCGCTGCGATCCACGCCGCCCGTCGATGTGTCGGACTCCGCAGCCGTGTCCAGCGCGCGCAAGGCAATCGATATCGCTTCGTCCTCGCTCGTTTTTTGCAGCGGCTTCCCGCCCCAGTTATTTTCGTAATAAAGAATGCCGCGCACGGCCGGCGACCCCGACCCGGTCGCGGCGTAGTCGGCCGCTTCAAACTGCGCGCCCATAGCGTCGTAAAAATAGAGTCGCGCCTCCGCTTTCGGATGAGAATTGTACGTCGCGAAAATCGGCACTACTACTCCCACTCCTTGCATGACGAAGCCGATGTTGTCCCGCAACAGCTTGGAAAGCGCGCGCACCTTGCCATCCACGCTCATTTCCTGTAGTTGCGTGCGTCGGAAATATTGAAACGAATGTTCGAGCACGCGCGCCATTTCCCACGCCGTCGCCGGCACGCCTGCGATTGCCATGATCGATTGGCGATCGATTTCCAGTACTTTGTCGGCGCGATCGTAGACGACAGTATTGCCAGCCGTGGCGCGCCGATCGCCAGCCACTAGCACGCCGCCAGAAAACTTGAACGCGAGAATGGTAGTGGCCTCCGTTGGCTGCCACGATTTTTGGTGCGGCGTCGCCACCGGAGAAGTCGAAGTGACAGTCGCCGGAGCGAGTAACCCTTTGCGCCTGAGCAATGCGGGAAAATCGTCGGCCGTGCCGGAAAAATGTGGCCCAAGCGTCACCAGGGACGGCTCCATTATTGGCCGGTGCGCTGGCGATAGCGCTTGGACTGGTTAGGATCGACCTTGCGCATTTTTTTTAAAAGATCCTTGGTGTCCGGCCGTGAAACGTCGGGTGAACGCGGGCCGCCGCCATCGCCTTGTTTGGGTCCCCACGGAACTGGATCGAGTGGCTTTTGAATGCGCTCTGGCATAAAAAAATCTAAGGGCAAATATTGGAAAGGCAAGCGATCCCGCGCCGTGGGTCTCGCAAAATTCGGCTACCGCCCCACGCTTGCCAGGCAAAGCGGCCGATGCCAACATTCGGGAGGATGAAGATCCTTCCTGTTGTTGCTGCTGCGTTTTTCTTCAGCGCGGGGCCGTTCCCTGCGGCGTGGGCGCAAGCGCCGTCGCCAGAATCGTTGAAATCGCCCGAGCATGCTCAACTCGAAATGTTGGCAAAAAAAATCGACGAACAGAACGCAAAGATCGACACGCTCTCTCAGGAGATCCTGAAACTAGAACAGCAGCTTTCACACGTTCGCCCGGGCGTAATGATTGGAGAGAGCACGCCTGCGACTCCTACGGCAGGCGCTCCGGCCGAATCTGCGTCGCGTCCTGAGAATGGCAACACACACGTGGTTGCCCGCGGCGAAACGCTCACATCTATCGCAAAATTGTACAGAGTAAGCGTGGATGAATTGCAAAAGGCCAATCACATCGAAGACGGCCGTAAACTGCAGGCCGGACAGACAATCATCATTCCTGCGGCGTCATCGCCCGCGCCGTCTGTTTCCCCGCCACCACCCAATTAGCAAGCGCGCTTGTGGTACGGAGCCGCTCCGTTCAGTTAGACAGGCAATTGCTCATCTAAGGTGTCAATTGGCGTAATCTCAGTTTCTGCCGGGGTTTGGAATTGAGGCTGCGGTGATGTCTCAAGCAGGCTTTGTTCGCAAAGGCGCGCATATTTTCCGCCCAGCGCGATCAATTCGTCGTGCTTGCCTCGCTCGATAATGCGGCCGCGATCAAGCACCAGAATTTGGTCTGCGTGCACGATGGTGGAAAGCCGATGCGCAATCACGATCGACGTCCGATTCGCCATCAAATGTTCCAGTGCTTCCTGAATCAGTCGTTCCGTGGCGGTATCCACGCTGGCGGTTGCTTCATCAAGAATCAAAATCGGCGGGTCCTTTAAGAGCGCCCGCGCAATTGAGAGCCGCTGTTTTTCGCCCACGCTCAATTTCACGCCGCGCTCGCCGACCACGCTCTCCAAGCCCTCTGGCAAACGCTCGATGAATTGTCGCGCCTTCGCCGCATCCACGGCACGCCACAGTTCCGCATCGGTGGCAGTCGGTTTCCCCATCAAAAGATTTTCCCGAATCGATCCGTTGAACAGGAAGCTCTCTTGCGTCACCACTCCGATTGCTTCGCGCAACACACCTAGCCCGTACTCGCGAATAGGTCTGCCATCGATATAAACCCGGCCGCTCGTAAATTCGTAAAAGCGCACCAGCAAATTCACCAGCGTCGATTTCCCGGCGCCAGTCGCGCCGACCAGCGCAATCGTCGCGCCCGGCGCCGCATGAAACGAAACATGCTTGAGCGCGGGCAATCCTTCCGTATAACTGAAGCTCACGTCCTCGTAGCGAATGTCGCCAGCAATTCGCACCAACATTTTTCCCTTCTCGATCAATCCCGGCTCGGCTGATTCATCGAGAATCTCAAAAACGCGTTCGCCCGCCGCCCGTCCGGCTTGAACAAGTTGATTGAGTTGATGCAGCCGGCTGATCGGATCGTAAAGAAATGCCGTCAACAAAAGGAAAGCGACCAGATCACCCATCTGCATCCCGCCGTTTAAGACGGCATAGCTGCCAAACCCAAGCACGAGCACGGCGCCGATCGCTTCAAACATCGACATCGACGGCGAGTAAATGGCCCACGTCCGCATCACTACCAGTGTGGCGCGCCGCAATTGATCGCTTACCCGATTGAAACGCGCATGTTCCTCTCGCTCGCGCACGAAACTTTTGATCTGACGAATCCCGGCAAGATTATCGTGCAACAGCGCGTTGATGTCCGATGACGCGCGCCGCTGCAATCGATAGCGTCGATGCGCGGTGAGCGTATAAGCTAGTGCGCCCGCGATGAGCAGCGGAAACGGCACCAACGCTAGGAGCGCCAGCTTCGCATTCCAATAAAACATCACCGTCATGACGATGACAATTTGCAAGACCGCAACCACGCCCTGCTCGATTCCATCGATGAGGACACGCTCGACGGAGTTCACGTCTTCTATCACCCGCGTCATCAGATCGCCCGTGGCGCGATTATCGAACCAGCGCAACGGCAGCAATTGAATGTGGGAATACAAATCGCTCCGCAGATCGAAAATGACTTTCTGCTCGAACGTGTTGTTGAGGATGATCCGCAGCGCGTTGAAAACGTGCTGAAGCAGAAATGCCACTGCCGCCAGCAAAATGAGCGGCAACAATTTGTCCGGTCGCTGCGCGCGCACCACGTCGTTAATGATCCATTTGGTGACGCTTGGGAAAACGATCACCATCAGCGTGGTCAGAATCGCGCACGTCAACGTGCCTGCAGCCATCCATGGGTACCGCGTTGAATAACCAAACACGCGCCAGACCGTTTTCATCTCCCGGTCAAAGTCGACGCGCAGGTCACCACGTCAAGATAGGGCGATTCACCTCAATCGCTCCGCTTTACGTCGAAACACGTTGTCGTCCTCATCCGCACTGCGGTAATCTTGCCCAATGACCAACGAATCGAACCCTTTCGCCGACGAAATTCACATTGACCAACTTGAGATTTTCACACATATCGGGGCTCCGGAGGTAGAGCGCGCTGCTCCACAACGCTTAACCGTCAGCATTTCCTTTTGGCCGTATCAGCAAACGCCCGATCTGGCAGATAAAATCGACCAGACAGTTAACTATTCAGCCGTGGCCGAGGAGACGAAGAGTTTCGTGCGCGATCAATCGGTCAATCTGATCGAGACGTTGGCGGACCGGCTCGCAACGCATTTACTGAAAACTTTTCCGATACAGAGGGTCGCCATCGACCTGCGGAAATTCCCTTTGGAGGATGCCAAGTACGTCTCCGCAACTGTAACGCGCACTGCATCCGTCGGTTGACGATGCGCAAAGGACGATTCAACACACCCGCTGCGGAGATCGCCCAGCGCTACAGCGAATCCGTTTCGTTTGATTGGCGACTTTATCGCTACGATATCGCAGGATCGACCGCGCATGCCGCAGCGCTCGCCCGCGCACGAATCATGACTAGGGCTGAACACCGAAAAATTGAGGGTGGCTTGCGCGCAATCCAGCAGCAGATCGAATCCGGCAAATTCCAATGGGACCGCTCGCGCGAAGACGTGCACATGAACATCGAAGCCGCGCTTACGAAACGAATCGGGCCCGCCGGCGCGAAACTGCAGACTGCCCGCAGTCGGAACGACCAAGTTGCGCTGGACATGAGGCTTTATGTAAAAGACGAGATCACGGAAGTCTCATCGCGCCTGCGAAATTTGCGGAGAGCGCTGCTCAACCTCGCCGAAAAACACGTCGATGTTGTGGTGCCTGGTTACACGCATCTCCAGCGCGCCCAGCCGATCACTTTTTCGCATTACTTGCTCGGGCAAATCGAGGCTTTTGAACGAGACGCGGAACGGCTTCGTGATTGCCTGGTTCGAACGGACGTTCTCCCGCTTGGATCTGGCGCGCTCGCCGGATCGACAATCGTCCTCGATCGCGAACTTATCGCGCGCCAACTCGGTTTTTCGCGCGTGAGTCAGAACAGCACCGATGCCGTGAGCGATCGCGATTTCGTGTGCGAATTCCTTTTTTGCCTCGCCGTGATCGGCCTGCATCTGTCTCGTTTAAGCGAAGACTTGATCATCTGGAGCACGAGCGAATTCGGATTTCTGGAATTCACCGACGCATTTTCCACCGGCTCCAGCCTGATGCCGCAGAAAAGAAATCCCGACATGGCCGAGCTGACTCGCGGCAAGACCGGCAGGCTTTACGGAAATTTGATGTCGATCCTGACGATGACGAAAGCGCTTCCATCTTCCTACAATCGCGACCTGCAGGAAGATAAGAAACCGCTTTTTGATTCCGTGGATACGGTCCGCGCCGCGCTGGAAATTTTTGCGGCGATGCTCCCCGAATTGAAAGTCAATCGCAAACGCATGCAGGCCGCAGCAAGCGACCCGAATCTTTTCGCGACCGATCTGGCGGAATATCTAGTGAAAAAAGGAATACCCTTTCGCAAGGCTCATGAAATTGTCGGCAGTCTCGTTGCAGAATGCGCGAGGAAGGGAATCGCACTTAATCGGGTGTCCCTCGCCGAACTGAAAAAACGTTCGGTGCTGTTCGATGTCGACGTTGCTGATGTTTTCGATGTTCGCCATTCGCTTTCGCAGCGCCGCGCCATCGGCGCGCCATCACATGAGAACGTCGCGGCGCAGATCAAGCGCTGGCGCGCGGATCTCGGTAGGGGCGATTGACCTCAATCGCCCGCCGGCGGTTTCGATGAACCGCCCTACCTAAGCATTCGCTTTTCTGCCTCCTGTTCATACTCTTCGGATATGAAGCAGAGCAACATCGTGCACGGAGACCAAGGTTGGGAAACCGTTTCCAGCGAACGGCATTTCGCCGACGCGCATGTCGAAGTTGTAACCGATCAAGTGCAAACGCCGACTCGAACCAGGCCGCGTACATGGACAATCGTGCACCGCAAAGCAGCCGTCGTCATTGCGCCTATGGCGCAGGACGGCAAACTCGTCCTCATTTGCCAGGAACGTATCCCGATCCGCGAAGCAATCTGGGAAATGCCCTCGGGTCAAATCGATGTTGTAGCCGGGATCGGCGATCCCGGCTACCCCACGGAAACAATCGAACAAGTTGCATTGCGCGAACTTCGGGAAGAGGCCGGTTACGAGCTGGCCAAGGACGGCGAGCTCATTCCACTCGGCCATTACTTCTCATCGCCGGGATTCACGGATGAGCGCGGCTACTTCTTCCTGGCGCGCCCGGTCGTACCGTGCCCGGATTATGTGCGCGACGAGTCGGAATACATTTTGGACTGCCGCGCGTTCGCGATCTCCGAAATTCGCCGCATGATCGCCGAGAACGAAATACGTGACGGAAATACTCTTGGCATTTGCGCACGCCTAGCGGCGCGCGGTTTTATCTCGATGGAGTCGCGCTGACTCTGAAATCGGTCCCGAGTAAATTATCAATCCGATGGCGCTGCGAGACATTTTCAAATTCCGCGATCTGCCGGAAAGCGAAACGTCGAAACCGTTTCTCGAGCACTTGGAAGACTTGCGCTGGATGATCGTGAAGATGGCGATCACGCTCGCTGCCGCGATGATCGTTTGCTTCGCCTTTCGCTCTACGCTCGTGCGGATCATGCAGGCGCCCCTGCAGGATGTCGGTTCGCAAATCGGCACGCTCAAAGCGCTCGGCATCACTGATTCAATCGTGATTTCGTTTCATCTCGCCTTTTACGCAGGAATTGTTCTCTCCTTCCCGCTTCTTCTCTATTTTCTTGCGGAATTCGTTTTGCCGGCGCTCACCGCGGTGGAGAAACGCTTTTTATTTCCCGCGATCGGCGTCAGCTTCGCGCTGTTTCTCCTTGGCGTCTCGGTTTGTTATTTTTGGTTATTGCCAAAGACGATTCTCTTTTTCTTCCGTGACACCGAGTCGCTCGGCTGGGCGCCCACGTGGACCGTGCAACAGTATTATTCTTTCGTGACACGATTCACTATCGGGTTCGGCCTGGCGTTCGAATTGCCCGTGGTCGTTCTGGCGCTAGTTCGATTTGGATTGATCACCTACAGATTCATGGCACGCACCCGGCCCTATGCCGTCGTCCTGATCTTTATCCTGGCGACCATCATCACGCCGACGCCGGACATTCTGACATTGATCGCGATGGCGCTGCCGATGTGTCTACTCTACGAGAGCTGCATCTGGATTGCCTGGCTCATGGAACGCCCCAATTCTGGATCCATCGCCAAGTGATGGCGGCGTCTCAGAGTAAATCCAGTTGCGGTTTTGCAGTAGTTGGGCGGGACTTTTTCTTTCGGCGCGATTTTGCCACAGCCGGAGCTTCGATTGCGCCGTTGGGCCTTTCCAAGTACGCGAGAATCTCCTTGGCTCGATCGAGAATCTCTTTCGGCAACCCAGCGAGGCGCGCGACCTGAATTCCGTAGCTTTTGTCCGCGCCGCCGGGCACGATTTTGCGCAGGAAAATGATCTGATCGTTCCATTCGCGCACAGCGACGTTGAAATTGCAGACGCCGGTGCGTTCCTCGGCGAGTTTGGTGAGTTCGTGATAATGGGTCGCGAACAAAGTGCGCGCTTTGATCCTGTCGTGTAGAAATTCGGCGACGCTCCAAGCGATGGAGAGGCCATCGAATGTCGATGTTCCGCGGCCGATCTCGTCCAGAATGACTAGGCTGCGCTCAGTGGCGTTGTTCACGATGTTCGATGTCTCGTTCATCTCCACCATGAACGTGGATTGGCCGCGTGCCAGATCGTCGTTCGCGCCCACGCGTGTGAAGATGCGATCGACCAGCCCGATCTCCGCGCTTTCTGCGGGAACGAAGCTGCCGATCTGCGCCATCAACACAATTAGCGCGACCTGGCGGATGTATGTTGATTTCCCGGCCATGTTCGGCCCAGTCACGATCGCCACTCGCAAGTTCTCGCCGTCCAGCGCTGTGTCGTTAGGCACAAATTTTTCTTCCACCAAATTTTGATCGAGCACTGGATGGCGGCCGTCCTTAATGATGAGACGCAGCGAATCGTTCAACTGTGATCGGCAATAACGAAAGAGCCGCGCCGTTTCCGCCAACGCGCAAATGACGTCGAGAGTCGCGATTGCGGCTGCCGTCTGCTGGATCGGTCCCAGTTCACGCAAAGTTTCGTCACGCAGTTTTTGAAAGAGCTGGTATTCAAGCTGACGCGCGTGTTCGTCCGCGCCAAGAATTTTTGCCTCCATTTCCTTCAGCTCTGGCGTGACGAAACGTTCGCCGCCTACGGTCGTCTGTTTGCGCGTATAATGCGCCGGCACGCTCGCGAGGTTCGATTTCGTTACTTCGATGAAATAGCCAAAGACCGAATTGTAACGCACTTTGAGTGACTTGATGCCGGTTGCCGCGATCTCGCGCTCTTGCAAATGGCTGATCCAGTTCTTTCCCTCGCGCGATGCCTGACGCAGCGCGTCAAGATTGACATCGTATCCGTCGCAGAAAATTCCGCCTTCCTTTAGCGCCAATGGCGGATCATCCGTCAGCGCTTTCGCCAATTTGTCCGTCAGCGGCGGCATCTCCTCGATTTCGTTTTGCAAACGTTGCGCCAACAATTCGACTTTCTCGCCTTCCTTGACCTGATTGGCGCCAAAAACCAGTCGATCGAGGAGCTTCTGTAATTCGCCCTTCAACTTCGGGATTTGTTGCAACGAAGTTTTCAATGCGACCAAATCGCGTGCGTTACCCGACGCCTGACTCAATCGTCCCGCTGCGCGCTCGATATCGCGAATTGATTTCAGCTCTGCGCGGATGGAGGCGAGCAAGTCCGGCTCTTGCAACAAATCGGCGATCATTTGCTGTCGGCGTTCCAGCTCGGTCAGATTGCGCAATGGTTGCAGAATCCAGTCGCGCAATTTCCGTCCGCCCATTGGCGTGACCGTGCGATCGAGCACGGCCAGCAGGCTGGTGTCGCGCGCGCTGCGCGATTCAACCAGTTCGAGATTGGTTTGCGTGGCGGCATCGAGCAACACGTAATCACTCGGCGCATCGCAACGTAGCGAGGTGAGATGATCGATTTTCCGCCGAAGCGAATGCTTCAAGTAATGAACGATCGCGCCTGCGGCGGCAACCGCCTGCGGCATGTGCGTGCAGCCGAATCCGTCCAGCGATTTCGTTTTGAAATGCTCGCACAACGTGAAGATCGCCTGCTCGAGTAGAAACGCGTAACTGTCGTAGCCAAGCGCTCCGGTGATTTCTTTGAACTGGGTCTTCTGTTCATCGCTAACGAGAAGCTCCGACGGCGAAACGCGCGCAAGCTCGTCGAGGAGCGCTTGTCGATCTTGCAATTGCGTGAGCCGGAACTCGCCCGTGGTCAGATCCGCATAGGCAAATCCAAATACGCGATCATCGACATAGACCGCGCCGAGATAATTCGCGCGTTTCGCTTCCAGTAAATCCAGATCGCTCACCGTGCCCGCGCTGATTATCTGAGTGATGTCGCGCGAAACAATTTTGCCCGGCTGCGGTTCGCTGGTTTGATCGCAAATCGCCACGCGCCGCCCGGCCTTGATCAGCTTGGCAATGTAAGTTTGCGCCGCGTGATAGGGCACGCCGCACATAGGGACCCCATTGCGTTTTGTCAGGGCGACATTTAGCAGGCCAGAGGCCTCCTTTGTGTCCTCGAAGAACAGTTCATAAAAATCGCCCAGTCGAAACAGGAGCAATGTGTCGGCCGGAATACTACTCCGCAGCCGCCGGTATTGCTGCATCATCGGAGTGAGCGGATCGCGCATTGCACAATCTTGCTAAATCACGAGGCGAAGTAAAAGACTCCTTGCTCAGAACCCACTAAAACGGAGTGAAATCCGGTGGACTTGACTCGCTGATTTTCCAGCCAGAAATTTGGTGCAGTTCTTTGTTCTGCTTAATGGATCGGCGAGTAGCCGGTTCAACGGGGAAACCAAATTCCGTCTGCAAACGCGGCGCGGATAGGGGCGAACGATGCGCGGCATCGAGAGCATTTAATGGCTCCAGCCCGACAGCTAACCCCGTCAGCATCATTAAAGTACAAGGATGTCGTGAAATCCGGCTCCTGAAAGTGAGGCGCCTCGTCGCGCGAGGCCGCCTCGTTTGAGTCGAATCAATTGATACCAACAGACGTTAAGCGACCGCGCAATGTGGATTGGAAACGCGCGGCGGCGATTTTGTACGGCGACTGGGGAACGAGCAAGGCCTACGTCATTGGGCTTGCATTCGCCGTCGCCGGTTACGCTTCGTTTTGGCTGATCGCAGCGATGTGCGTGCTGACGGCACTCGTCGGGATCAACTACATGATCATCTGCCGCCTTTACCCTGACGGCGGCGGGGTGTATGCAGCTGTCCGGCACCGCTCGGAAGTGATTTCGATCGTCGGTGCGTTTCTGCTCATCGCAGATTATTTGGTAACGGCAGCCATCAGCGCGCTCTCCGCCTTTCAATATCTTGGCGTCCCGCATCCGGAAAAATTCGCGGCGCTGTCAATCCTCATCATTGGCTTGCTGAATTTGTTAGGCCCGAAACAAACTGGCGGCCTTGCGTTCTTGATTTCAGTCCCGACCGCACTCGTTGTGATTATTCTCGGGTTGTTTTGTCTGCCGCACCTGGGTGAAGCATTTGTTCATTTGCAGCCGTTGCATGGAACATTCGGGCAAAACTGGGCCGCTTTTGTCGGAATCGTGCTAGCACTGTCGGGAGTGGAAGCGATCGCGAATGCCACGGGCGTGATGAAGCTCGATCCGGGCAGCACCGATGCGCAACCGTGTGTGATCAAAACTTCTACGCCCGCAATTTTATGCGTGATGATCGAAGTTTGCGTTTTTACCGCACTCTTTGGGCTCGCCGCCCACGCTCTGAACGGATTGCAGGTGGTCAACGGTGATGTGAACGCGCCCGGAGCCCAAGGCGTGCGCGATTACATGCTGCGTTACATGGGCCAAATTTTCGTTGGCGGCGCACTTGGACCCGCCTTTGGCCATCTTTTC
>Ga0137377_10000931_pt1 | contig 19341 bp, 13 predicted proteins | sample SagtaG_22_FD_104815 | JGI IMG/M metagenome (GOLD analysis project Ga0137377, IMG submission 104815) | Vadose zone soil microbial communities from Sagehorn Ranch, Mendocino, California, USA - Sage2_L_40_16 metaG | ecosystem: Environmental > Terrestrial > Soil > Vadose zone | place: USA... | reverse complement strand
CGGAGGGGGCCGAGCAGGGCGCCGGCGCGATGGCGGCAAAGATCGCCGCCGAAGCCGTCCCCGATCCGGGGCGGCCGATCTATCTTCAAGAGGCTGGCATCCGCATCGAAGCAGCTCTCGGTGCCGAGATCGGATTTGTGGAACGGCTTGTTTGGTTCTGGTCCAATCATTTCTGCATCTCGGCCGACAAGATTCAAAGCATGTCCGGCGCCTACGAGCGCGAGGCCGTTCGTCCGCACGTTCTTGGCCGGTTCACCAATATGTTGCTGGCGGTCGAGGGCCATCCGGCCATGCTGTTTTATCTCGACAACCTCGCTTCGATGGGGCCGAATTCGATCGCCGGCATCAACCGCACCCGCGGCCTCAACGAAAACCTGGCACGCGAGATTCTGGAATTGCACACGCTGGGTGTCCGCAGCGGCTACACCCAGGATGACGTCATCGGCTTCGCCAACGTGCTCACCGGATGGACCCTGGTGCCGCCGGGCGACAATCCCGAGCATGGCGGCGAATTCACGTTCAATCCCCGTTTGCACGAGCCCGGCGCGCAGAAGGTGCTGGGTAAGGTCTATGAGGACGAAGGGGTGGAGCAGGGACGTGCCGTGCTCCGGGATCTGGCAACTCATCCCGCGACCGCCACGCATTTGGCCACCAAGCTGGCGCGCTACTTCATTGCCGATACGCCTCCCGCTTCGCTGGTCGAGAGCATGGCAAAGGTTTTCCTCGATACATCAGGCGATCTCAAGGAGATTGCCAAGGCGATGGTTTCCTCTCCCGAATCCTGGACGCTGCCGCCCACCAAACTCAAGCGTCCGAGCGAGTGGGTCGTCGGCATGGTGCGCGCGACCGGCGCTGCGCAAGCTGATCCCGCACGGTTCACGGCCGGGCAAGCCCTTCTCGGCGAACCTCTGTGGCGTCCCTCATCGCCCAAAGGCTATCCGGACGACGAAGCATCCTGGATTGACGGGATGGGGCGGCGGCTGGACGTCGCCAATAACTTCGCAGAGCGCTTGTCCGGCAGGATCGATCCCCAGGACGTCATCGAGACCGTGCTCGGATCTTCGGTATCGGCCGAGGTGAAGCAGGCGGTGGGCCGTGCCGAGAGCCGCCAGCAGGCGCTCGCGTTGTTGTTCATGTCAGCCGAATTCCAGAGGAGGTGAACATGACCTTTTGCCACCACCTGCCCAGCCGCCGCGAGGCGCTGCTCGGCTCCGGTGCTCTCTTTGCATGGAGCCAAATGCCCAAGCTGGCGCGGGCAGCCGGCCGCGATCCGCGCATGCTCGTTATCGTGCTGAGGGGCGCTCTCGATGGACTGGGTGCGGTAGCGCCTGTCGGCGACCCCGACTGGATCGGCCTGCGCGGAGATCGGGCCCTGCTGCTGGACGGCAAAACACCCGCGCTGCCGTTAGATGCATTTTTCGCGCTCAATCCCGCGATGCCGAACTTGCACCGGCTGTACAAGGCACAGCAAGCCTCTATCGTGCACGCCACGGCGACGCCATACCGCGAGCGCTCGCATTTCGATGGCCAGGACGTTCTCGAGAGCGGGGTCGCCCGGCCCGGCGCCGTTGATACCGGCTGGCTCAATCGTGCCCTGGTCGCGCTGGCATCGGACGGTCAGGTAGATCTGCGCGGCAGCCGCGCCCTTGGCGTCGGGTCGGTTACCCCTCTGGTCGTCCGCGGCAGGGCCCCGGTCATGTCGTGGGTCCCGCAACAATTGCTCCCGGCCAGCGATGACACGCAGGCCCGCTTGCTGGACCTGTATCAACACACCGATCCGAGACTTGCAGCTGCGCTTGAGGCGCGGATACGCCTCACAGCGCTTGGGCCCGCCCGAAGCCCCGACGGTTCAATGTCTGATGGCGCTTCGCTTCCACCGCCTGGCATTGCGCGTGTGCGGGCCTATTTCGCTGAAGCCGCCGGCACGGCGGCTCGCTTTCTCGCCAAGGCGGACGGCCCGCGCGTCGGCGCGCTGGGCTTTGTTGGGTGGGACACGCACATCAACGAGGGCGCGGCCTCCGGTCAGCTCGCCAACCTGCTGGGAGCTCTCGATGGCGCGTTGGCCGCCGTCGAGACCAACATGGGCGAAGCCTGGCGCGAGACGGTGGTCGCAATCATTACGGAGTTCGGACGCACCGCGCGCATCAACGGCACCGACGGAACGGACCACGGCACGGGCACCGTTGCCTTTCTCGCTGGAGGCGCGCTCAGGGGCGGGCGCATGGTCGCTGATTGGCCGGGATTGAAGCCCGCTCAGCTCTATGAGGAACGCGACCTCAAACCGACCATCGATCTGCGCTGTGTACTCAAGGGTCTGCTCAGGGATCATTTGAGAGTTGAAGAGAACGTGCTCGCAAGCACCGTATTTCCCGACAGTGCCGACATCGCGCCGACTGCCGGGCTTGTCGGCTAACAAGGAGGCTACCCATGAAGACACTGGCTGTTATCTTGTCGCTCGCAATTTCCGGCATCTGCCTATCGTCCGAATTCACTACCGCGTCAGCCAGCAAAATGGACGGCAAGTGTTGCGCGTCATCGGATGGAGGGCGCTCTTATAGATACCGGCTGGCAATGAGGAGGGCTGCGATCCCCCACACCTGCAGCGCTTATGCAGCCTCGTGTATTCGCGATTCCAGCGCGCAGGCCGACGGGTTCCAGATGTGCATGGCAGCGAAAGCGCACTGCATGCAGACGGGCGCTCATATTGGCCCCTACAGCGGCAGACAATACGCTGGCATGCAAAAGATGTAGTGACCTGATGTCTCGCTATTGATGCCTCGACCGCGGCTTTCCGGCGTTCTTATGTCGATCCTCACAGGCCACGAACTCGAATTTCTCGCCAGCTTGCAAACAAGCTGGCGGAGGCTCTATTGGAACGAACTCGCCCGTCTCCTGAAAGAAGATGACAACCGATGCGGCGCCCGGCGTGAAGCCCATTCCATCGCGCCGCAATCCAGATCCTCGAAAGGCTTCATTCGAAGCCACGCGGCAAAATCCTAGCGTTGGCGCCGCAGCCAAAGAGTTTGTTGACCTTGCGCGCTACCCCGCAGCCGCAGCGATTTCGTGCGGCGAGACCGTCCGACCTGGGACACCCTCGTCACTTTGTCTCCTTTCCGGGGGAAGCCCAGCAAACCGGCGCAGAGCTTCGGCCATCTGCATGCGCCCGCTCGCGCCGGTGATCACCACGTCGACCATGGGAAAGGACGAATGGAAGTGGCCGCGAGCGTTAAGCTGCTCGACCGGCACACCTGCGGCAGCCAGGGCTTCGGCGTAAGCGACACCCTCGTCGCGCAGCGGATCGAACTCGCAGGTTACCACGAACGCCTGAGGCAAGCCTTCGAGCTTGCCGCGCAGTGGCGAGACGCGCGGATCGGTTCGGTCGCCGGGCGAACAGTACAGATCCCAGAACCAGTACATCAACGAGCGCGTCAGGAAGTAGCCGGTCGCATTGTCGTTGTAGGACGGGCGGTCGAACCTGCAGTCGGTGGCCGGACATACCAAAAGCTGGCCTGAGATCTGCGGTCCACCGCAGTCGCGCGCCAACTGGCAGGTAACGGCCGCGATATTGCCGCCTGCGCTCCAGCCCGCGACCATCACCGGTCCTGATCTGCCGCCGAGGTCAGCCGCATGCTCGGCGATCCAGCGCGTCGCCGCGTAGCCATCCTCTGCCGCTGCGGGGAAGCGGTGTTCCGGCGCATGCCGGTAACCGACGCTGACGAAGATCATTCCGGTGCGCCGGCACATGTCACGGCAGAACGGCTCGTCGGATTGCTCGTCACCCAACACCCAGCCGCCGCCATGGAAATAGACCACGATCGGATGAGGCCCCGGCGCCGCCGGCCGATAGAGACGGTAGGGCAGCGGACCGTCGGGGCCGGGGAGCGTGCCGTCGACGACCTCGCCGACCGGCCGGCCGGCAGGTCGGCTGGCATTGAATTGAGCCACGAAGTCGCGCGCGCCCTGGAATCCGAATGACTCGATCGGCGGCAACTTCATGTCCGCCAGCATGTTCAATACCAGCCGCACGTCCGGTTGCAGGCGAACGATCTCGCCGTCGTTGCATTGCTCGGCAACGTTGGGACCGGTGAGCCTGAAACCGAGCATGCCGCCGCTGACGACCTCGTTGCAGATACTGCGGTAGGGACCGACGCCGCCGGTATAGGGCATCACGCCTTGTGCCTTGCCAGGGACGTTGGCGCCTGTGTACCAGGTGTTGGCCAGCCGATGCAGCGTGAGCGTCGAGCAGTCGGCCATGTGCCGCGTCCAGCCGGCCTGCGCCGCTTCGGTGGCCTCGATTGTCGTGAAGCCGGCCTCGCGCATCGCAATCAGGCGATCGGCCACCCAGTCGACATGCTGCTCGATCGATACAGCCATATTCGAGAGCACCGACGGGCTGCCCGGACCGGTGATCATGAACAGGTTGGGAAAGCCTGCGACGGTCAATCCGAGGTAGGTCTGCGGGCCGTCCGCCCAGACGTCGGACAGCGATTTTCCGCCGCGGCCCGTGATCGGATGCACGGCCATGATCGCGCCGGTCATGGCGTCGAAGCCAGTGGCGAACACGATTGTATCCACGTCGAACGTACGCTTGTCGGTCGTGATGCCGGAGGCCGTGATCGACTTGATCGGCTCCTGCCGCAGGTTCACCAGCGTGACGTTGGGACGATTGTAGGTGGCGTAGTAGTTGGTATCGAGGCAGGGGCGCTTGGCTCCGAACGGATGATCGTGCGGACTCAGCGCTGCCGCCGTTTCGGGGTCCTTGATGGTGGTGCGGATTTTCTCGCGGATCAGCTCGGCGAGCAGCGCGTTGCCCTCGACGTCGACCGCTTGGTCGGCCCACAGCTGGGTCAGTATGTAGACGAGATCGCCTTTGGCCCACGCCTGCTCGAAGCGCTCGCGGCGCTCGGCATCAGTCAATTGCCAGCTCACCGCCATTTGTTGCGGCCACGGTACACCCGCCAGCGACCAGCGAGCCTGCTCGCGGTAGCCGACGCGGTCGCCTTCCAACAGGGCAGCACGATCCGCCGGTGCAGCACCATTGTGGGCGGGCAGGGCAAAGTTCGGGGTGCGCTGGAAGACGGTCAGCTGGGCGGCCTGCTCGGCGATCAGGGGAATCGACTGGATCCCTGATGATCCCGTGCCGATGACCGCAATGCGCTTGCCGGCAAGCTTGACCTCCTCATGAGGCCAGCGGCCGGTGAAATAGACTTCGCCCTTGAAGTCTTTGACCCCATCGATCTCCGGCGGCTTCGGCGAGGAGAGACAGCCGGTGGCCATGATGTAATAGCGGCAGGATACGGCCGCGCCATCGTCGGTCGCGAGCAGCCAGCGTTCCGAGGCCTGATCCCACGTCGCCGCCGTGACCTTGGTGCGAAAGCGGATGTCGCGCCGGAGATCATAACGGTCGGCGACGAAGCCAAGGTAGCGCAGAATTTCGGGCTGGGTTGCGTATTTCTCCGACCATTTCCAAGCACTCTCCAGCTCCGGATCGAAGGTGTAGCTGTAGTCGATGGTCTGAATGTCGCAGCGTGCGCCGGGATATCGGTTCCAGTACCAGGTGCCGCCGACGTCGTCGGCCTCCTCCAACACCATCGTCGTGAAGCCGGCTTTGCGCAGGCGATGCAGAAGATACAGGCCGGCAAAGCCGGCACCCACCACCGCGACGTCCACCTGCTGCGTCTCACCGCTGCTCGTCGCTTCCGAAGCACGTGCTGCGACCATTACGTCTGGCATGCCACTCCTCCCTTGCGTTTTATTTTGCCGGTAGGCTATCGCCGCACACCCGGTTTGTCATCAGGACAAATTCAATCTTCGGTGGCTGCGCGTGCAGACGATGCCGTCGATGATGCAGGTACCGTACCGATACCCGCGGGCACTACGTCAGGTCTCCACCCACCGAAGCTGTTCGGTGTCGAAAACCGGTCGAAGATCGTGACGGGTGCACTTCTAATATTTGAGCGTGGTTGTCAGGCCGAGCACGGCGGCGTCGCCGATCCGAGAAACACCGCTCGGATCAGTCGGATTGGGTATGCCGCCGGATGGGCGAAACACATATTGAAAATATGGCGCCAGCAGCCAGCCAGGCTTGATATGCGCCTCGTAAATCAGCTCCAGCAGGGTTTCGTTGCTTCGCACGGGGCTCGGTTGACCGCTAAAGACCTGGATGTCGCGGTCGAGGTTTCGGTCGGCGTTGGAAATCCGCATATACGCTACCGCCATCCCGAACCGGTCGAGCGGGCGGCCGGGGACAAGGCCAGCGAAGCCGATGCCGCCGTCGAGATAAAGGTCGATCAAGTTTCGATCCGGAGGGCTGTAGGCGATCCGGCCGAAAACCGTCACTCCCGGCAACGACGCCGAAATGCCCTTTTCGGTCACCGATGCCGGCCGATAGAGCGTCTGCTCCACGACTGCGAAGATTCCGAAATTGCCGCGAAGTTTTGCCGCGATGTCGGTACCGCTGGGGTCGGCGATCGACAAGCCCTGCGTGGTAAAGCGCTGATCGTCGAATTGTCCGAAATGTTGCCAGCCGCCCGGCGTGAAGTTGCCGGCGAGCGGGCGGCCGCCGATCTCGATATCGTAATCCCAGCGCACCTGCCCGATGATCCATGGCGCGTCGTTGACGCGAAACGCCAGACCGTGATTGTCGCGAAGCTGCGGGTCGCCGTCTCCAGGTCGCGCGGCGTTGCCGTTGAACACCGCCCCGAAAGCGGTGATCCGGTCCGAGAGCGCGGCCTTGACGCGAATGCCGGGCACCGCGATCGGCGGCGCCGGGCCGCCGGCCGGAAGGTTGGTGGCCTTGATGGCTGGCCAGCCGAAAGTCCCGTTAATGAACAGATCGTCGGTCTCGCTGTCGAAGAACTCGACGTCGGCCGCTTGCTGGCCGGCCCTGATATTCAGGGCATTGTTGTAGAAGCTTTGCTCGAAATACGCCGTGTAGAGTCGCGCTTCGGGCAGCGCTTCGATCTCGCTGATGGTCGCGAGGTTATGGATGTAGTTTCGCGATAGCCCGCGGCCGTAAATCTCGAACATATTGGCGACGAACCTGCCACCGGACCAGCCAAACAGTTTTTCAAGGTCGGCATCGACAGAGAAATCAAAGCGGCCGAGATGAATGGCGCCGCGTCCGGTTCCGCCCGAAACATTGCCGATGTTGTCAACGATATAGGTTGCGCCGAAATTCAGGCCCTTGGCGGTCAGTCCGTCATGCCACTCATTGAGCCATTTCGGAGCGAGCCATTCGGCCGCACTTTCGTCCTTGGCACCGGCATGTGCGCCCGTGGTCGCTATGGCGCTTGCAAAATATGCCACTAGCCCGACCAATCTGCGCAACGACGACATTCGCGGTGGTCCCGCCTCGCGACCAGGTTCAGGCTATCTGATGATACCGATGCGCTTCATGATAAGGTAAGCAGCGAACGATGACAGCACCATCAACAGCGATGCCCACAAGAACGCCGTATCGAGATCCGTAAACGGCAAGCCCTTGGTGTTCATGCCGAAAATGCCCGTGACCAGCGTAGGGGGCATCAGTATCGCGGTTAGAACCGAGAGCACTCGAAGGCTGTTATTACCTTGCTCTTCGATTTTCAGATGGAGCTCTTCCTGCAGCAAGCGGCTGCGCTCCCGCATCTCGACAATGGTGTGATCGAGGCCGTCGAGGCGCTGCGCAAGCTTGCCGGCGCGAAGTTGCAAGGCCGGCTTCAGATCATGGACATTCCGCTGCTCAAGACGGTGGAACACAATCTGCAGTCCCGACAATTGCCGGTGCAGACGGACGCATGTTCGGCGTAACCGGCCAAGGCCCTGGCGCAAATCGACTGCTTCGTCCGACAGCACCTGTTCCTCGATTTCATCGAGCGATCGAGCGATGCGATCGGCGATGCGGTCCATCGTATCGGCGACGTTTTCAACGATTGTTTCGAGTAATGCTGCGACGCTCTCGATGCGACGTCCGTCTTCAAGGGCGCGGCGGGTGGCATCGACCGCGCACAGCGCATGATGCCGGCCACTGACCAGCAGCCGTTCGGTCATGACGAAGCGCAGATAACCGGTTTCCTCGGTTGCTTCGGCAATGTCGCGCAGCAGGTCGGAAATGACGCCGTAGACGCTGTCGTCGGTGGTGTGGAGCTGCTGGTAAGTGTCCTTCGATAATAACAGCGCCCGCGCCTGGGCCGGCGTTCGAAGGTCCGCCGATGCCAGCCACTTCAGCGCACGCGCATCGGCCAAATTAAAGTGCAGCCAAAGCAATCCATCGTGAGCAAGCGCAATCGGCTGGTCGACGGCCAGAGATTCCGAGCTGCCGTCGGGATGGATGCGAAATGCCCAGACCAGGCCCGGGATCGGAGCCGTCGCATCCGATGACCGCACCGTACCATCGTCGGCGAAAGCGTCAGCGACTGACGTTTCAGCCTGCATCGGACACCACATCGTTTGGTCGATCGCTAAAGATCATGGTCGCTAAAGATCACGGGCAACGCCTGCAAAACGGACAAAGGGATTTGCGACGGGCATGCGAAGTCGTGCTTTCTGGAGGAGTAGAGGCGGCCATTTATCGCGGCCACCTCGACTGCTTTAGAACAGACGCGAGAACAATACGTACAATCCCCCGGACAGCATGATGGCGGCGGGCAGCGTCAGCACCCATGCCATCACCATGTTACGGATGGTGGCCACCTGCAGACCCGAGCCGTTAGCGGCCATCGCGCCGGCGACGCCGGACGACAGCACGTGGGTGGTCGATACCGGAAGACCAAAAATGTCGGCCGCCCCGATAGTCGCCGCGGCGACCAGCTCGGCGGAGGCGCCCTGGGCGTAAGTCAGATGCGTCTTGCCGATTTTTTCGCCGACGGTGATGACAATGCGCTTCCATCCGATCATGGTGCCGAGGCCAAGCGCGATCGCCACTGCGATCTTCACCCAGGTCGGAATGAACTTGGTGGCGCTGTCGAGCGAGCCTTTGTAGGCGTTGAGGATCCCGATCTCTTCCTTGTTGAGATCATTTTCCTTGTCTTTCATCAGAAACCGGATGGCTTCCGAGGTCAGGTACATGTCGTTGCGGGTGTTGCCGACCGCTTCGGCCGGCACCTTGTTGAGCGAACCGTATTTCTGCACCTGGTCGCCGACATCCTTCACCAGAACCGCAAGCGAAGGATAGGTGCCTTCACTGATCGTGTGCTGGGCGACATATTGGGTCACGGCCGGGCGTGGATCGCCGATAATGTTATGGCCGGCGCCCTTGGCGGCGATCACGGTGGAGGCCGCGGCCGATGTCTTCTGGAACTGCGCGACCTGCGATTCCGGCAGGGCGCGGTTCAACGCATAGGCCGTCGGCACGGTGCCGATCAGGATCAGCATGATCAGGCCCATGCCCTTCTGACCGTCGTTCGAGCCGTGCGCGAAGCTGACACCGGTGCAGGTGAGGATGAGGAGGCCGCGGATCCAGAGCGGCGGCGCCTTGTTGCCCTCCGGCGCCGCATAAAGCGCCGGGTTGCGTACGATCATCTTCAGCAACAGCAGCAGGATCGCCGCACAGATAAAGCCCACCAGCGGCGACAGCAGCAGCGCATAGCCGATTTCGGTGGTCTTGCTCCAGTCGACGCCCGATGTGCCATCGCGGCCGCGCATGAGGGCATTGGCGACGCCGACGCCGATGATCGAGCCGATCAAGGTGTGCGAACTCGAGGCCGGCAGGCCGAAATACCACGTTCCGAGATTCCAGATGATCGCCGCGATCAGAAGGGCGAACACCATCGCAAACCCGGCGCTGCTTCCGACCTGAAGGATCAGTTCGACCGGCAGCAATGAGACGATGCCGAAGGCGACCGCGCCGCTCGACAATAGCACGCCGAGGAAATTGAAGAATCCCGACCACATCACGGCGAATTCGGCCGGCAGCGAGTGGGTGTAGATCACGGTCGCGACCGCATTGGCAGTATCGTGAAAACCGTTGACGAACTCAAAACCGAGCGCGATCAGCAAAGCGACGAACAGAAGAAGATACGGCAGGTACGTCGTGACCTTTGTACCCGTCGCATTGACATCGACGTAGATGCTGTACGCCACGAATAACAGGCCGGTCGCGAGAATGCCGAAAAAGACAATCATCGTCAGGGGATTGAAACCCTTGTCCAGATTGGGCTTGGAGGCAGGTTGTACAGGCCCGCCCTGATCCATCGTCTGATTGAGCGTAAAATCGGTCATGCCCGCACCTCATGGAGAGATAATGAGCGTTAATCTTTGAACGACGGATTTGAAGGCTGCATGACAGCCGCGCCGAAATCCTCCTCTGGAGCAAATATCGACGGTTCGCTTGGGAACAAGAAAGCCAAATAAATCAATGGCTCAGCGGAGCATCGGCCTATGCCCGCGCGGCTATTGGATCCGGAAATTTGCTTTTCGGTTAGGCCCTAGAAGCCGAAGAATTCAGCGCGCAACGCGTCCTCGTACTTCGCCTTTGCAGCCTTGACACTGTTGCGCATCTCGTCTTCGTCGAGGTGCGCCTGTTCCCATTTGTCGATTTCGATCAGGGAATGATTTGCGGAAGCGAGCGATTCCTCTCGACGTATCGAGGAAATCCACGCCTCAACTGCAGCCTTGTATGCGGTCTGCAGGTCGTCGAGCTCCGGATGCTCACCGCTCATTTCAAACCTCCACGTTACTACGTGACATCGGTCCAGATCGCTGAATACAGCGCCCAAATGAACAAAAAAAGACATCGCCGGAGCGGCCGCGTCCCGCATAGCGAATGCTGCTCGCTGACGGCGAGGTAGCTGGAATTTGTGGAAGGAGCGATAGGTCGGAAGACCAGTCGGATATCTTCGGACGTGATCGGTTGAACTGACGATGTCGGTTCTATTCGTGCAAAGTGGCATCGCGGGGCCCGTACAGCCAAGTCGATTTAGCCCGATGGCTATTTCGATTGTCGCTGGTCACGAGAGCAGCGCCGCTATCCGAACCACAAGCCGGCCCTCGCTGATCATTGACGAAACGCTCTTACCTGATCAGGGGGACGGCGAAGGCTCGACTCGGGGGTACTTGAGGTCGGGAGACACTTCGAGACGATAGACCCTCATCCTGGGCCGCTGCCACGATTCGAGCAGTTTGCCGCATATGGTGCAGTTGGCGTGACCCGGACTAGCGGGAACCGAGATTGACTCGGCTACCAAATATGAAGACCCGCAGGATGGACAATCGATGTCTGAGATTTTCATGAGATCGACTTGCGCGCGTTCTGATCGCACGCGCATTGTTCTGAATCAATGCGGCGCCAGGAAGGCCGTCTTGGTCGGCTATCTTTTTGAGCATACCCGCTGCGCGTAACCAACATCGAAATCCAAGAGCGATCGCCCAGTATCCGATTTCACGGCGTGGAGCGGACCTTTGCCAAGACCGCCGACACTTCAGTGCCAACGTCTTACGGGTCAATGCCCGACGATCTCCGGCACCTTGGTCGCTGGCGGGGTGTTGCGGCTCCGTTGGGTGCGGACGATGCCGTCGATGATGGTCATGCCGATGCCGGGGAGGTCGCCGAGCCGCACGCTGTCGAGGATGTTGCCGGCCGGCGAATGCTGCGCCCTGTCCATGATGACGAAGTCAGCCGAGCGCCCGACCTCGATGAGGCCGCAATCCAGCGCGCGCATCCGAGCGGTGTTGCCGGTGGCGAAGCAGAAAGCGATTTCCGCAGGGATGTCGCCCAGCGATGACAACAGCGACACCATGCGCAGGATCCCGAGCGGCTGCACGCCGGAGCCGGCCGGCGAATCCGTGCCGAGGATGACGCGGCTGAGATCGCCCATCTCGCGCGCGATCCGCAAGGTATAAAGCGCGGAGCGCTCGTTGCCGTTGTGAACCAGTTCGAGACCGCGCTTGCAGCCCTCACAGATGCAGCGGATCTGATCGTCGGGTAGCGCGGTGTGGCCGCCATTGATGTGGCCGATCACGTCGGTGTCGGCTTCCAGCACCACGTCCTTGTCGATCAGGCCGGAGCCTGGGATCGAAGGCCCGCCGGTGTGGATGGTGCTCTGGATGCCGTATTTGCGCGCCCATCCCACCATCTTGCGCGCGGTCGGGCCATCCTTGACACCGCCGAGCCCGACCTCGCCGAGCAGCTTTACCCCCGCTGCGGCCAGCTCCTTGAAGTCCTCCTCGACCATTTCGTTTTCGATCACGGGCGCGCCGGCGTGAACCTTCACGCCGCCGGGGCGAAGCGTCCAGAACGAGCGCTGCGCGAAAATCGCCATCGCTTTCACGCCGACCACGTCGCGCGGGCGGCCGGGCATATGGACCTCTCCGGCCGAAATCATGGTGGTGACGCCGCCGTGCAGAAAGCTGTCGATCCAGCCGGTCTGGTTTTGCCGCGGCGTCCAGTCGCCGGCGACGGGATGAACATGGCTGTCGATCAGGCCGGGCGCCACCGTGGTGCCGTTGGCATCGATGATGGTGGTGGCGCCTTCGGCATCGATATCCTTGGCGCGGCCGATCGCGGTGATCTTGCCGTTCTCCGCCAGGATCGTGTCGGCATCGAGGATCGGTTTCTCCATCGCGCCCGAGAGCATCAGCCCGATATTGCGGATCACGAGCTTGGTCGGACCGGTATTCTGGGGGGCATCGTGGGCCATCGGTTTTCCCTTTTTCGTTCAAGGCCTTCGCGGGTTCGATCCCGCATCTTGCGCGCGGCTTGACGCCGCGATCAAGCCGGATTAATCATTCGTACACAAATGAATGTATACAAACGAATTAAACCCCAAAAATCGCCCATCCGATAGCGGAATCATGAGCAACTTCAATCAGGAAAGCGTTCTCAGTGTTCACCACTGGACCGACACGCTGTTCAGCTTCACCACTACCCGCGATCCGTCGTTCCGTTTTCGCAACGGCGAATTCACGATGATCGGCCTCAAGGTCGGCGACAAGCCGCTGCTGCGCGCCTACAGCGTCGCCAGCGCCAATTACGAGGACCGGCTCGAATTCTTTTCGATCAAGGTGCCGGATGGCCCTTTGACCTCGCGGCTTCAGCATCTCAAGCAAGGTGACGAGATCATCGTCAGCCGCAAGGCGACCGGCACGCTGGTGATCGACAATCTTCAGGACGGCCGCAATCTCTATCTGATCGGCACCGGCACCGGGCTCGCGCCGTTCCTCAGCGTGATCAAGGATCCGGAGACCTACGAGCGCTTCGAAAAGATAATATTGCTGCACGGCTGCCGCCGCGTCGCCGAGCTCGCTTATGGCGAGATGATCACCAAGCAATTGCCGAACGACGAGTTGATCGGCGAACTCGTCCGCAATCAGTTGATCTATTATCCGACGGTGACACGCGACCCGTTCCGCAATCGCGGCCGCATCACCGACCTGATTACCTCAGGCAAATTGTTCAGCGATACCGGGCTTGCGCCGCTTGAGTCAGCGCATGACCGCGTCATGATCTGCGGCAGTCCGGCGCTGGTTCACGATACCCGCGCGCTCTTGCTCGACAGGGGCTTTGTCGAAGGCAATCATGGCGAGCCCGGCCAGTTCGTGGTCGAGAAGGCCTTCGCGGAGCGCTGAACAACCTGCAAATCCCTGCTGCGGGGGATTTTGCTTTGCGCTAGAGTTTTGAAAGATCAATTCTGGCGCAGGTTCCAATATGCAGATCCGCGATGACGATGTGCTGCTGATCATCGATGTGCAGAATGATTTCTGCGCCGACGGTGCGCTGGCGGTTGCTGATGGCGACGCCGTGGTGCCGGTCGTCAATCGCCTCAGTGGGCGTTTCGACCATGTCGTGTTGACGCAGGACTGGCATCCGCCGGGCCACAGCTCCTTCGTCACATCGCATCCGGGTTATGCTCCCTTCGAGAGCATTGCGATGGCTTACGGGCAACAGACCCTTTGGCCCGATCATTGCGTGCAAGGCACTTCGGGGGCGGCCTTTCATCCGCAATTGGTGACGGAGCGGGCGGAGCTCGTGATCCGCAAGGGTTTCCGCCCCGAAATTGATTCTTACTCCGCGTTCTATGAAAACGATCGGCGCACGCCTACTGGGCTGGCGGGCTATCTGCGCGAGCGCGGTTTGCAGCGGATATTCCTGGCCGGGCTCGCGACCGACTATTGCGTCTATTATTCCGCCATGGACGCGCGCCGGCTCGGCTTCGAAACCGTGCTGATCGAGGCCGGCTGCAGGGCTATCGATCTGGCCGGCTCGCTCGGTGCCGCCTGGGCAGCGATGGCCACGGCCGGCGTGCAGCGCGTCAGTGATCTCAGCTAGAGATCAATGTCCTCGAAACCCTCTCGATATCGTTCCGAAAATTGCTCCACGCATGCTGGCGGTATCGGCCACGTTGCTGTAGTTCGTACTGAACAGCCTGACCACGAGCCGCTCACGCTGCATAAGTGTCGGTCGAAGGCGTAGTGCAACGGCGGCTTCGGAACAACTTGAAACTTCCGCTTCGATCCACCCGAGCGTATCGAGATAAAGCTGCACGGTTTGACGAGGTAAACGCGCCGGCAAAGTTCGGGCGAAGGAGATCTGCGCAGTGGATGTCGAGAGCCCGGATCGGATCAGGATTGTAATAGAACTGCGGGGTCTGAACTAGTCGCTGCCACCGAATTGATCATCATTGCGAAGCAAATGGCGGTGATAACGGATCGCTTCATCGGGAGACGACCGCACCGGTCCGCTGCATCCAATCTTCGAGCTCGGGCGACTGACGCGCCGCTTGCGGGCCGGAGCGGAATGCGGCGGCGAGCGTGGCGAATCCCGTTTCAAGTTTCCTTTCGTTGTCGTCGCCTTGGTTCGGTTGGAGGGGACGTATCTTGTTGCTCCACGACGTCACGAGCGTTTCGAAACGGCGCCAGGTAACCGACATGGAGGGAACGATGCCGTCATCCTTGGTCACTGTTACCCACTGGCCAACGGTGCACGGTGTCGATTGTTCATGCTGAGCTGCGGCTTCCGGGTCGACCGTGCCGTCCTTTTGACTGCCAGGCGCGATGATCGCATATAGTCCGCGCCGCTCAGTCTGCGGGAAGGGGACAGCGAACCGCTCGTCGACCTTGTCGCTCGTCTTAGGCAAAACAGCCGTAACGATACCCGACCCGAATGAAGCGCCGTTAACTCGGACCCTTGTGCCGACCATCATGCTCTGGCCCTGCCGATACGAAAAAATCGCTACAACGAAGCGCTTGTCGCAATCGACGAGCGACGCCACTGAGTCGCCTGCATTCACATGCCGGCCGGGTACAGCACCCACGCTTAGGATTTTGCCCCCGGTGGGAACCCGAACATTGGCTCCGGCCAAAGTCTCCAATCTCTTTTGCTCAGAACTTATAAGACGCTGGTGGTCTTCCAAAATCGCGGAAAGTTCTTTTTCCTCGATTTCCATTCTCTTTTCATCGAGGTCGATGTCCCGCCGCTTCTGAACGAGGTTACCGACTGCGACAAGATCATCTCCCACATAGATGCCTTTTCCCAGAGCACCGAGCTGTGCAACTTTCTGATTGAGTTTCGCGTTTTCGGCATCCGCCCTATGGCGCGCGGCCGAATATTGCTGAGTGGTTGGCCTGAGCATATCCATGCTCGCAGCGTTGCGCGAAACCATATTGGACTGCCGATCAACCAGTGCCTTCTTTTCCGCGCCTAACGATTCGGATTCCGCAACCCGCGCACGCAGCTCGATGATCTGTGACTGAAAACAGTACTTCAAGTTGTTCTGCCTGACCGGCGATCTCGGAGTCGAGCGATTTCAAATAGGCGTGATCCGAGTTTCTTTTTCCCCTCGTGGCCTCCAGTTTTTCTCGAGCATCCGCAGCCTTTTCCTCGAGCGAGATTAGAGTCCCCCGATCCAGCCGAACGTTCGATATCTGCGCAAGTGAATGATCGGCTTCCACCGCGCCGCCGGGCCTCATCGATAGAGAATCGATTTCTCCGTCGATGGGCGCTGTCAACAGTGTAACGGGAGCGTTGACCACTGCCCTGTCGGATTGGTCAGCGACGATTGGCGGAACAACGGCCGTTATCATCAGAAGCGAAAGGATACTTGCCACCACGAACGAGGAAGCCCGCAGGATCATGGGGTGGCGACTGGCTCGGGAACCATTTGCGGCCTGTGGTTTTTTTGCGGAACGACGATCGATACTCTTAAACATTCCACGCTCCCGAGACAGAGCGCGACCCCCAGGTATGATCTCTCGGTGACAAGCTTTGAAAGATGTCCCGTTTCGTAGCTAACAATTGCGCAGTATTTCTGTTCCATCGCAGGTGAGCGCGGAACCCGAAGTCGGGTGCGCGAGACGCATCGCACTCACTTTGGAATGACGCCGATTCGATATCATGCTGTCCGCGTGGTTCGGTTCGGCATTCCACCAGCCGCGATGATTTCCGCACTCAATTGCTCGATGGTCGTGCGATACCGCATGGCCGTCGCTCGAATGAGCGCAAATGCATCCTTCTCGGAAAGACCGCGACCGCGCATCATCTGCAGAACCGCGGCGAAGACAACGCGCCGCGAACGAATGCGATCCTCGAGTTTCTCGATATGCGCCGCTTCATCCAATCTTCGCTGCGCGCAATCGAACGCGACTACCAGGGCCGTGTAAAGTCCAGCCGACCGCAGTGGTTTGACGAGAAACGAAGCCGGCTTCAGGTCAAGCAGCCACTTCAACCGGCTGGGCGTCTCCGTTCCGATCAGCGCAATGATCGGCGCGTTGGTTTTCCAGGCCGCCGCCGGATCGGACTTGATCGGAATGCTGTCCGCATCCACCACGATGACATCAAAGGTTTCGTGGGGAAGCGGCGCCTCGGCCGGATCGCATTCCGCGATCGTCATGCCCAGCCGATTGAGCTGGCGGCGCACCATGGAGATTTCGCGCTCATCCCTCATCACCATGAGAGCGCGGCGGCCGCGAACGGAGAAAGGCGATGGCCTTGTCATTTTACGATACGCAGGTGGTTCGATCGTTTCGTCATCGCATCATTGCTCTTTTCGGCGCCCGTGCCAATCGCTGTCAGGTCAAGGTTGGAAAGATAGGGGTCGGGGCGTTCCGGAGCGTCCGCTTCCCAGAAGATCTTGAACTGGCATCCGGGCACAGAGCGTGCCAGCCGGGGGGTCAGGAAGCAGTGATTATTATCGGGATCGACCCAAATCGGGCCCTGCGGAGAATCGTAGCGGTGATTTGCCGCGGCGCGACGGACGGCTGCGACGTCCGTCGAGCCGGCACGGCGGATGGCCCGGGCCAGCAGCATGACGCACACATAAGTCGACTGCCCATCGACGGAGGGGCTAGAGTCCGCGCCGTGGCAGGCCTTCCATCGGGCCACGAAGGCGCGATTTTCGGGCCGCTCGATGCTTTCGAAATAAGCGGACGAGGTGATGCATCCGACCGAGGCGGCCGATCCGATCAACTTGAGCTCCGGTTCGCACAGACTGCAGCTCAGCATGGGAACGGTGAGCTCCGCGCGGGTTGTCGCCTCATGAAGCGCGCGCATGAAGGCGTAGCTGGATTCTCCGACCAGCGTGTTGAACACGACCGGCGGCTTTCGGTCGATGATTTCCTTGACGATATGATCCACGGCGATCTCGCCAAGCTCCAGCAGGCGCTCGGCGAGGATGCGACCACCGGCACTGGTCACGATCTCACGAATGACCCGGTTGGTTTCCCAGGTCCAGACATAGTTGGACCCGATGCAGAACACGTCGTGGGCGATGTGATCCAGCATATGACGTACCAGCGGGACGACGTTGTGGTTAGGTGCGGCGCCGACGTAGATCACGTTGTCGCTGCTTTCGAACCCTTCATAGCGCGCCGGATGCCAGAGCAGTCGTTCGGTACGTTCGACGATCGGAATGACCTGCTTGCGCGAGGCCGACGTATAGCAACCGACGATGTGATCGACCTGTTCTTCGCGAATAAGATCATCGCACGCGGTATGATACGCGGCGACAATGCCGCCGGGATCGCGCAGGTGGGGTACGAATGTGAAATCGAACTCATCGCTGCAATTGATTTCGTGGACGGCCATTAACGCGCTCTTGCGCATCTCGCTCGCCATCATGGCGTAAGGCCCCGATTGGGAAAATACCAGGCCGAGAGGAACGGACGGCTTTTTCATAAAGTAGCTCGAGGGTTGCGTGGCAAAATATCACATCGCAGGAATGTCGATCGTTTAGCTTGTATCATCAATTCGCACTGCGCGTCATTTGTGCTGCACCATGCATAAAAAAGGTGCCCGCGTCGCATTGACAAGTCTGGCGACGCTAAGACACAATCATTTTTGTACGTGAATGCGTGCATGACGAAAGTGTTCTCGCGCAGCCGATGACGTCTGGGTGACGATCTTCCAATTCGTTCTGCAACGTAAGCCTACGCGACCATTGATAGCAGCGGCATTGATGCCATTCGGGGCCTGTTCGGGCCGCGGGTGGCTTTTTTCGTTTGTCTTCCAAAAGACAAGAATTGGGTGAAGCATGGGCGTTCGTCTTCCGACATTGGAGCAAATCGACAATCTCGGATCTGATTTTGGTCTGGTTCTTAACGCCGACGAAGTCGCGGCCTTTCAGCAAGCGTTCAAGGGGCCGTTGGCCTCGTACGGCAGGCTCGATGAATTGGTTCCGCCTGCCTTGGCGCCGGTCGCGCCGCGCTCGCCCGGATACCGGCCTTCGGCATCCGAAAATCCGTACGGTGCCTGGTATTGGAAGACCAGCATCCATACCGGGGCAGAGGGATTGCTGAGCGGCAAGAAAATCGCGATCAAGGACAACATCTGTGTCTCGGGTGTCCCGATGATGAATGGCTCGGTGTTGCTGGAAGGCTATGTGCCGGAGCTCGATGCCACTGTGGTGACGCGGATTCTTGAAGCAGGCGGCACCATCGCAGGCAAGGCAGCGTGCGAGGATCTCTGCTTTTCGGGCGCCAGCCATACCTGCGCAAGCGGGGTGATCCGCAATCCGCATAATCCCGCGCACAGTGCCGGCGGTTCGTCCGGCGGTAGCGCCGCGCTGGTCGCGGCCGGCGAGGTGTCGATGGCGCTCGGCGGAGACCAAGGCGGATCGATCCGCACGCCGTCGAGCTGGTGCGGCATCTATGGCTTGAAGCCAACCTGGGGACTTGTGCCCACCACGGGCTCGATGCCGATCAGCTATTCGGTCGATCACTGCGGGCCGATGGGCGCCAGCGCCGAAGACGTCGCGCGGCTGTTGACGGTCATCGCCGGCCACGACGGTTGGGATACGCGAACGATTTCAGCGCGCACCGGCGATTATATGGCGGCGCTCGGCAAGCCTGCAAAAGGGTTGCGCGTCGGCGTCCTGCGTCAAGGATTTGGTCACCCCGAAAGCGACCCCGAGGTCGATGGCAAGGTGCGCG
>Ga0137377_10000918_pt1 | contig 19416 bp, 15 predicted proteins | sample SagtaG_22_FD_104815 | JGI IMG/M metagenome (GOLD analysis project Ga0137377, IMG submission 104815) | Vadose zone soil microbial communities from Sagehorn Ranch, Mendocino, California, USA - Sage2_L_40_16 metaG | ecosystem: Environmental > Terrestrial > Soil > Vadose zone | place: USA... | reverse complement strand
TAGGGCAATCTGCCCGTTGGACGGAACTCCGGATCCAACGTGCGGATCTCCTTCATCAGCTCCTGGTACCACGAATTGTCGATTCCAAAGGCGTTGCGAGCGACTCCGTGGAGACGTCGCGCTGCCGCGCGCCGCCGTGCCGTTGTGTCCGTCTTCTCCGCCTCAAGTTGCCGAGCGGCTCTCAAGATGATTGCGGCCTCGCCTTCGAAGAATTCGCGCGCATTCACACGCGACATGCTCCGAATAGCGAGATCGCGATAGTAGTTTGCGAAGTGGCCAGGGACGTAACCAAAGCGAAACCCGGCCATTCCAAGCTTCAGCCACAAATCGAAATCTTCACACGTGTTGCCTAACATCGTGTCACACCCCCCCACGGCGACAAATGCATCTCGCCGCACGAGCGGGGCATTGGGCGGATACCACCATCCTCCAAGCAGTGCCTCGACGATCTCGGTACATGTTTCCGCTTGCACCCAACCCTCTGGCGCCTCCTTCTCGTCCTCTACGATTATCATCCTCCAATCGGAGTACACGACGTCGAGGGATCGAGCACGCGCAAATGCGAGTTGGGTCTCAAACTTTCCTGGCTCGATCGTGTCATCTGCATCCAGAAGCTGGAGGAATTCTCCCCGCGCGACTGCGGCGGCGCGATTGCGTGTAGCACCCAGCCCACGGTTCGGCTGTTGCACACAAACGGCTTCCGGGAACAGACGCTGAAATAGTTCGCCGCTACCGTCCGTGCTACCATCGTCTACGAATATCACCTCCACGTTTGCCGCGAGGAGTAGCCGCAGCGATCCAGTCAACCTTGGCAGATACTTGGCTCCATTGCAGCACGGGATCACTACGGAGACGTCGGGATGCACTGCCTCATCTTTCGAATTCATGCTGGAAAAGCGCCCATTCACACGGGGTCCGGCACGCGATCTAGTCTCACCGATCGAAAGGCGTCGAAAACGAGCTCGACCAAACTCCGACCGGACCGCCGAAACAGATCCGCGCCACGTGCACGCTGCCGGCTTGCCAACGTTCTCAACACGAGTCGCGCCAGCCGACGCCGCATTTGCCTGAGCGCAACCAGTCGTTCTTCCGCCAACAAAGGGCATTCGGGTTTCTCGAGTTGCTCGCACGCGATGGCCAGAGCCGTGAAGGGGAATTGGGGGTCGGTTCGGTAGTCTTGCATCTCCTGCTCAGTATGACTGCGATACCAGATGAGCCCGTAAGGCATCATGACCACCGGATAACGTGCCGCCACAATATGCCACATCTCGAAGTCCCCAACCATCCGCTTGCCAGTGAAGCCGCCCACCGCCTCGAATGCTTCCTTGCGGATGATTGCGGCCAAGGGGCCCGGGTCAAAAATCGAAGTCCGGAAATAATGCCTGAAATACGCTTCTCTCGGTGATAGCCGAATGGGAAACGGGCGCGCCGAGTTCTGAGGAAAGGCCGCGAGTCCAAGACCGGAATCCGGAAAGCGCTCCATCATGCCAACCATGGTCTCCAAACCATGGCGGTAGATGTAATCGTCCGAATCGACGTACTTCAGATATCGACCGTGCGCCAGGGACGCCGCGCGATTGCGGTTCGGATAGTCTCCGAGGTTTTTCTCGTTCACATGGACTCGTACGCGCGGATCAGACGTGTAACAGCGCGCGATTTCCACGGTGTGGTCATTTGAGCAGTCGTCCACGATGATCAACTCGAAATCTTTGAAGCTGGATGCGAGCACGCTTGCAATAGCCTCGGCGATATATTTCTCGCGGTTGTAAGCCGTCATCAAGACGCTGACCAGCGGTGTGCTCATTATTCAAAACTCCGCGTGGTAATCCCAGTGCCGGCGATCATTCCGTTCCTTGCGTAGCGCAACGCACCCGCTGTTCAAGCCCAACCGCTGGTTTGAATTCAAGAATTCCGGCCGGAACACACCGCGCACCACCCGCTGCAATGAGGTGGCCTCGCCCAGACGATTGAGGGCCGACCCAACCGCATTGTAAACGTTCCGCTTCAAGCTTGGCGGTCGAGAAAAGCCCGGAATAATGGAGTAATCGAGATTTGTTAAGACATAACGCAAGAATTTCCGTATCGGCGGCGAATCCGCGTCGTCCAGCACCACCGTTCCACCGGGCCGCAGTAGCTTGTCGATAAAGAAAAAATCCACCAGGACGTAGTCGAATGTGTGCCAGCCATCGATGAAGGCGAAATCCACGATCTCACTTTGCGCCAGAATCCTTGGAAGTACTTCGTACGAGCGCGCCTCGTGAAACTCGACGGATCGGGAGAACCCTGCACGTTCCAGATTGTAAAGCCCTCTTCCTCCCCAATTCGGGAGACGATTCTGGTATGGATCAATACAGATGTGTTTCTGATGGATATTGCGATCTACGCTGTCGAGAATCGTCAGGGCGGACGTGCCGTAGGCCAGACCAACCTCCAAGGTAACCTTGGGCTTTGTCGCCCGGACGAGAGTCGCAAGGAACGTCACCTCCTCCGGCGCGATGTTGCTGTGAACTTGGTGAAGCCTTCCATCGGCCTCCACCATCTTCCCCGTGCGAACGATTTCCGCCAGAACCGGGTTCATTGTCTCAAGGCGCGTGTTTAAGTTGGCTGTCATGTTGGCAGCGCAGGTCCTCCAACAAGACACAAACGAATAGCTCCGCAGGACCGGCTAATAAGCAGGTGTGCTGGCGGGTATGACCGAACTTCAATTTCTCGCGGCTTCATCAATGATCCGGTTAATCTCTTTTCCGAGTATTCGCCAATCGAAGCGTTCCTCAATCAGTTGTCGAGCGGCTTGGCGCAGATTCTGATAGAATGCCTCGTCGTTAAGCAGCCGAAGTATCGCCTCTGCGAATATCGCCGGGTCGTCGGCTAGGGCGAGGTGAGTTCCGGACTCAGCCGGGATCCCTTCCGCCCCAATCGTCGTGGACACCACGGGCGTGCCGAGACTCATAGCTTCAAGGATCTTCACCCGGGTGCCGCTGCCTTCAAGCAACGGGACAACCGATAGACTGGTCTCATGGTAGTAGGGCGCGACCGTATCCACTTCCCCGATGAAATCCACGGCGGGGTCTGCGCGAACCGCAGTGAAGTCGCGTGGTGCCGCGCCATAGCCTATAACGACAAGTCGAATTTCTCGATCCTTCGCTTGAACGAGTGGCCAAATCGCGCGATGAAACCATTCCAGACCACGGCGGTTGGGCGCGTAATTCAGCGCGCCGCAAAAGAGAAGCCGTTTCAACGTGCGCTTGTTTGGGTTCGCGTCGAAAGGAAGTAATTCTGTAGCGATCCCGTTCGGCACAAAGAAACCGGGGATTCGGCTCTTATTCATGCGATCCAGTCGATCGCGATCCATTTCACTGCAGGCCCAAAAGGCGTCCACATACTCCGAAAGATGAGTTTCGATCCTGCGCGAGGCTACGTACGCCCGGAGCAGTTGCGAGTTGTTGTCTTGGGGCGCGGTCGCCTTGAGTTGTTGCGCGTAAAGCTCACTGTCCACGTTGTGCGCATTAAGCATCAGGAAAGATTTCGGAGACAACCGCCGTACCAACGGCGCACAGGAGTGCATGGTTTCAACGTGATCGAAGATCACGATTTCGATTCGCTTCCGCTGCAATGCGTCGGCAATTAAATGATAGTCGTCAAGAAGCGTGCTGTAGGCAGGCCCGCGCCAGGACCGGCGCAGCCAACGATACTTGAGCGCGGACCGCAGTCTCGCCGGCAGCCCGTCAAATAACGTTCGCGGCGGCGGTGTGTCCAGTGGGCTGCGCACGTCAACGTTGGCCGGAAACCTGTAGCCTTCGCGAGTGCCGCGCAGGCTATCAAGCGTCTGCGGCAAAATGGCAACCACCTGATGTTCGCGCGCCATTTCCCTGAGGAAGAAAAAGGCGCGGCGCCCGCCACGAGGTGGGAACATCGCATGAGGCGTGATCTGCAAGACTGAGGCCATCTCGACAGGTCAGCGACGCGCGGCGCCGTCTGCGCACAAGCCGCGGACGGCATCGAATACCGTCTCAGCGCTGATTTCATTGATGCACCATCGATCCGTGCGGCACAGGCGATCATAATAGCAATCACAGGGTGTGGGCGGTCCCACAATGACACCGCGATCATAAAGTTCGAACTCGCTGGCATTGAAAATATTGTTTAACAAAACCAGGGGCACTCGCTGGCCGATGGCGAGATGTAAAGCCATCGTCACTCCGGTCACGACGGCACGACAGCGACTGATCATCGCGTAGAAGGTCTCCAGTGGCTGAACGCCACAATTCAGGGCGCCAGTCTTCTGGGCCAGGCGACGATTCAACGATTCCTCGTCCGGTCCCCCGAGGAGAACGACGTTATGGTTCGAGGCCATCAACATGCGTGTCAACTGTTCCCACCGTTCCTCAGGCCAGATGCGTGCCAGCCAACGAAAGCTCGCTCCAACGTTCAAGCCAATCCAATCCGACATTGGAAGCAATGCTTCCGCTTGCTTTTTCGCGAGATCCGATGGCTCCTTCAGTGCGTACTCCTCCCTTTGGTAAGGGAGACCAACCACTTCGAAGATTCCTTCCACGTAGCTCTTAGGGTTAGCTTTGCTGTATGGATCATCGATTCCTGCCGCAAACGTATGCCATGCGCGCTCGTCCACCGGGGCAGGCACTCCGTTCTTCAAAATGAAGCCCCGGTAAATCTTCGCCCGCGTCAACGACGCCAGGGCACAGGCCTCCGGGTCTTTATCCAGGTTCCAGCAGAAATCCCACTCGGTGGCCTGCAATCGGGCAATAGTTCCCGCCGTCACCCTTACCGGCTCGCAATACTCTGTGGGTAGCAACTCGGGAGAGTGCGTCACCCACAAAATCTTGACGCCAGTCCGCCGTGAGTCCACAGCTCGGAGCAAGGGCGTGGTCCGGAGAACGTCACCTGCAGCACCCAGTTTAATAACGACGCCCCTCTGTTGCACTGGCGTGAATTGATCGCAGGTGCAACGCACCCCGCGCTCGCGATGCGGAGCACATGGTCTATCTCCCAGGAAGTGAACGCAGTCGGTGCGTAACTGTGAAATGAGATCGACGGATTCCGAGTTGGTGGCCACGTAAACTGAGACTTACTGAAAAACCAGATTAAGCCGGGCGAGATCTTTTACAACCGGGAGCCGCCGGCCGATTTGCTCCCGAATTCGCGGCAGGCGGCGGATGCCATTTTCAAGAAATGCTGCCGTAGCGTTTGGATCCATCAGGTCCGCTTCTGTCACCAGCATTTTCTCCAGACCGAAATGTCGAAAGAGTCCCTCGAATTTTCCTTGATAAGCTACGGCAAACACCGGTGTGCCCTCGGAGAGAGACGCAATCGTCAGATGCATTCGGCCAGAAAAGACGAAGTCAACATAGCTGCAAGCGGCCCGGACCTCTGTCGCGCGAACGGTTCGCGGAAGCATCCGGCTGTCGTTTCGCAATTCCTCCGGCAATGTCTCATTGAAAATCGCCGCGAGTGCAAAGTCGTCCGTGTTATGAGGAGTGGGATTGACATGAATGTTGTGAGGAATGTGCAAGATCGCGAGGTTAGGGAAACGTTTTCGCAATTCAATAAGCGCCTCCACATATCGCTCAACCAGGAGCGCTGGCGTCATCTGAGGAAAATAGTAACAGAGCATATCGTTAATGTTCAAGCCCATAACTATCTTGCCTGCTTGCTTCCGCTCGGCGACCCAGGCAGCGGTCTCTCGTGCCAGGGAGGCGGTATGATCCGGTCTAAGCAAAAACGCGACATCCGCCGATAGCTGCACTCGCCCCGGTCCAAGATGTCTTTCCAAACGCTCGCGCGAGATCTCTTCCCGAGCGTAGAGCACGACTCTCGCGTCAAGGTTTCTGAATCCATCGATCACTTCATCTGCCGGCTTCGAATTCAAGCTAAAGCTGCAAATGGATGTCTTAAGCCCTAACGTAGTTGCCAGGTTCGCAAGCCGGAATCGGGGAATCGCGATGCGCAGACCCTGCGATCCGTCCAGGATATCCGCGCCCCAAATAAAAAAGTGGGTGAACCGAGAAGCAAAATCGACAAACCGGATGTATTCACTGCCAGCCGGATTGTGATGTAAAGCAAGCACAACGGTTTCCGCGCCCGGGACCTTCCAGACCTTCTCCGAATGAAATGAAATAACACAAACCCGTTGATATCCCATTTCTCGCAGCTCCTCCACTGCGCCGGCGAAGAACGCCTCGTCACCAAGGTTGCCCGGGTCGGCAGTCGGCAGCAAGAGCGCAGCTTTAGCCGAAAGCTTTTTCTTGTTACGCGCCCTGGGGAGATATGCATAGGCGAAAGCTGTGGCGATCAAGAATCGCCGCAGAATAAAATTACTAAATTGCCTCAGCCGGAAGAGCGCATAGCTCCAGCACTTTTTCACAAACAACCGGGGATTTCTAAGACCCCATCCAAAGTGTGTTTTTAAACGGCTGAACAAAACAGGAGGACGAGTTTACCTGGTTAGTTCAAGGCTTTCTGAGCACCAAGCAAGCGATGTAAGGTTTCGTGCATTTCTCAAGCTCTTTTGGGCGCGAGAGGAAGACTCGTGCGAGGAGGGGATAAAGTAGCCCGAATGCCAGTCGCTGCCGCCTGGTTCCACTGATGTAGCTAGCCAGACGCTTGCGCGGATCACGCGAAAAGAACCGCTCCTCGATAAAGTGAATGCTAACCAAGCGCAAGCCCGAGGCGGCCACAAGGTTCCGTTTGAGTAAGGTCATGTCATAAAAACGTTGGTAGAAAATCGGTTGCCCGTCTGTTGAGGCTCGTTCGTAAACTGTCCCCGCGCGATATTCTGCGAAGTACGCCTGCGAAAACGGCACCGTTAGCAACGCGATTCCGCCCGGCGCCAGCACGCGCCCCAATTCCCGTGCGGCCGGTGCTTCGCCCCCCTTCTCGGGCGCAATATGTTCAAATACCGAGACCGAAGTCACCAAATCGAAGCTCTCATCGGCGAAGGGAAGTGTTCGCGCATCCGCGATGCTGGCAGTCAGATTCCGCAAACCCAGGTGAGTCACGGCCTCTCTCACCCACAACACGTCGCCCTCCAGGATATCAATAGAATCCACGCGCGTTTGAGGGCGAGCGTATGCGATCGTTACCGGAAGCAGTTTGGGACTACTTATGTCAAGGAATGCGCCCGGGAATGGCCGATAACGAGCGATACTCTCAAGGACAAACGCGAACTCCCGCTGGCGCGTATAGCTAATAGGACTGAGCCATGTTATCGGGTAACTGGGATGCCGGACGACACTCAGGCATCGTCGCAACATGGTCCGCCCGCTGGCCCATTCTTTGACCGCAAGCCGAGCGCCCAGCCGCCAGGCATGCCTTAGGCCGATCGTTCGCTGTCGCTCGTCGCGCCTTGGTTCTTCCGCTACGGATGCAACAGGTCCGAAAGTTCGCGCTGGTGTGACTTTGTCTTTTACTTTCACGAATTCTTCAATAATACCGCCTTATCCAAAACGACTGTACAGTCTCACGCCACTCGTTCCAGGTGAGACACCACTTTCAGTGAATAGGAGGCATTAGCGTTCGCTCGTCTAATTTGGAGAGTTACGAGACTTAGCATGCGTTCGCGAGATCTGAACTGGGAGAGGTATTGGTATAGGTCTTGAGCTGGCATCGCGGATAGATCAGAATCCGGAGCAGGAAGGTGTACTTTTCAATTCGTAAATTGTTTCGCTGTTATCCTGACGACATATCAATTTCCAATCCAGCCCGTTCGTGGCGAAGAGGGCCTCAAGTTGTTGACTGGTGAGATGATTCACCCAACCGTTGGCAAGACGCTCGAAAGGACCAATCGCCGGTCCTGCGGGTACGTAGGAGAAAATGATTCGTTTGCCGTATTGGCGGATATTAGAAAGGAAATCAGAGGGATGACGCATATATTCAAAGACTCCGCTGCAAACAACATAGTCGTATCTTCGCGACAAACTCGGATAAATTCCGGAATTGAAATCGCACACAATGATATCAGGGGAACTTTTGATGATGTCGCAGGGTTGATACTCACATCCGCTCTTCAAGTAACGCTTTAGCGTTTGTGCTCCCGCTCCGAGATCAACCACTGAACTGGCCTCTGGAATGAAAGTCGCGATAATCCGATTTCGTTCATCCCAGTAAGGCTGCTTGTCCCGTGCCACTTTTTTCCACCGGCGAACATTCGTCCGCAGCATCAGTGTCGTGAGCGCCGCGAGAACGTTACGGCAACGTCGCCCCATGCCTCGGCATCTATTTATTATTCCGATTGCTAACTTTCTGGCTATCATGTTGAACCAAACTTCGCTCTTGGAATTTTCCGCAGGACCAGAGGCGATCATTTCATTTTCGCTGCACTTCGGCCGGTGGAATACAAGGCTTTACTGTTCCGTGTCGTAAGCCGGGAAAAGGGAAAAAATTAAACGGTCTCTTTCCCGGATTTCGGCAATCAGATCCGGGTCGTAGTAGTCTCTCCAATGCCCTTTGCGCCTGTTGGCGCCCGCTGGTAAAATGGGCTTTTCCGACTCCACAAGGCCGCGTCTGCGTGTGTTGGAGACGAATTGCGAAAGGTACTTCGATAAATCTGGATTTAATGTTTCCGTGTGCAGGAAAGTCACCGGATACATCTCCTCGGCAATACGTTCCTTCGATTCCAAATTCGCGACCGATTGAAGAATCTCGTTTGGCCTGCGGAAGTAGAAGTTGATAAAGAGTGTCGTGAAACGGCCAATTGTGGGATCGACAGCAACCCCCGGATTAAACAAAGTTAGCCAGGCCTTATTCTGCAACTGAAGAAACTGTCCGAAGGAGAGATTTGGAAAATCTGGATTGTCCGCCAGTCCCGGATATTCTTCCGGATGCCGTTTCCACCACTGGTATTCATAGGAAGAGACATACCACTCGAATGGATTTCGGACGCAACCCAAAATTGGCAACGATTTGTATTTACGGGGAATATCATTGCAGGAGCCATGTTTATTCCTGTCAACCCAAGGAGAAAGCGATAGTCTGCGGAGAAAACGATCTCGCAAATGGCGGCATTTAACTTTGAGTGGAATGGACTCGTCGGATCTCCATCGGTAACCAAGGTAGACCTTTCGGAGCATCTCGGTGACGAAAGTGCCACCCGTTTTGGGCATGTGAATAAAGACAAAATCCTTGGTGATAACCATGATTATTCGTCGTGTTCTTCGGTTAATCGGCAAACTGTGGATTCGGTCATTCGAGAGTAAGCCCCAGGCCGCGGGGCAGCCGCGTTGGCGATACTTTCTATCATAGTGGTCAGTGTTCTTTCGCAAATGGGCGCGTTCGAAAAACTTGGCCTCCAGACGACTTTCATCGCCGCTCGACTGCGGTTGGATGCAAAATGTGCCATTTGTGCGGAGTCAGGACCCTGGCCCCCCAGAAGCCTGGAGGATACCCCGTATGGTAAAAATCTCCCTCCGTGACTTCCATAACCGCAGCGCCCTCGACCCAGTCAATCACTTTCTTTGAACTATCGTCCTTTACTTGGACGTTTAAATGATAACTGCCGGGCAGGAGAGGGAATCGTTCAAACTCGCATACGACTGCGCCACTAGCGACAATAGCTTCGTTTAGCGGACTGCTGCTGCGGCTGGAACAGCCCAGCACGCACACCCCGTTCGCGTCGTAGAAGGCACAGGCAAAGGCGGGCCTCGGAATTCTCTGGCGGCATTCGAATTCTAACACGACGGATACCTTGTCTCCGGTTGCCACGGTCTGAGTCTCAATAGAGTCATTCACGCGGTAGCGCACCGCGGTAAAGTGAATCTGGCCCGAACCCTGCCGATCTTTCCTCAAGGCAAGCGCCGTGTCGCCAACAGTCGAAAGGCTCTCGAGATACGCCCGGGTCACTTCGTCTGCTTCTCCAATTCGCATAATCCGGCCTCGATCGAGACACACGCCTTTGCTGCAAAGGGTCCGAATTACAGCGAGATTGTGGCTTACCAACAGGACGGTACTGGCGCCAGTTGAAGTTACATCCCCCATTTTGCGAACGCACTTTCTTTGAAATGCTGCGTCACCTACGGCCAGAACCTCGTCCACGATCAAAATATCGGGGTCCAGATGCGCGGCCACAGCAAACGCCAGACGCACATACATGCCGCTACTATAACGTTTGACTGGTGTATCCAGGAATTTCTCGAGCTCCGCAAAAGCGACAATCTCATCAAACTTCCTTTTAGTTTCAACTCTGGTCATTCCGAGGATCGCACCATTCAGGAAAATATTTTCGCGCCCAGTCAGTTCTGGATGGAAACCTGTGCCCACCTCCAGCAAGCTCGCCACACGCCCCTTGATGCGTACCCGCCCCTCGGTGGGTTCCGTAATCCGGCTCAGAATTTTCAGGAGCGTGCTTTTTCCAGCCCCGTTTCGACCGATAATGCCGATAACTTCGCCCTGGCGGACTTCGAATGAAACTTCTTTCAAGGCCCAAAAATCCTCCAACGATCTGCGACTTTTGATCTCGGATTTGCGACTTTTAAACAGTCCCTTGACTTTGTCGGTGATCACGTCGCGCAACGCCACATATCGCGCCACCCCAGCCTCATCGTCATGTCTGATACGGTACTTCTTCCCGAGATTTTCGACTGTGATGACTGGCTGGCTCATCGAAGAATAAAAATTAAATTAGCGAAGGTGGGCGAACGAGTTTCGTTAACAACTAACCTCCGAACCAATCCGTTTTTACCTTGTTCCCTTCGTTGATAAGAGTGCGCTTTTGAAATTGCATCTGGCCTTCGGTAGCGAGCGTCATCTGCATCCCTCTCGGACGGATTTGAATGGCGCCGCTTCGGCCATGAAAAGCGAGTGAGTCCTGTTCGAACTCGAAAGGGTCAAGTCCGAGGAACGCATAATCGGTGCCGAAGGGGCCTTCAACTTTGACCCCGGAGCCATCCGCTAACCGAGTGAAGCGCGGCGTGGGTTGTCCTTGAAGAACAGGATAGAGCACGGTAATAACCGTCGCATGAGGCTTCAGCTTTAGATGTAGCGAGCGCTGATTGGCAATTCGATTCGCGAATCCAGAGGCCCCGTTTGTCCGCGTCAAGTCCTCTGTGGACAAGGCGCCCTCGGAGATTTCAAGAAAATAGACCGCCAAATCGACGCCAAAGCGGCCTTTAACACGGATCGGTTCCGAACTGTTCGTAGCCGGTGCTACTTCCGTGGCGAGCCACAGTCTCCAATCCGCCGGCTGGTCGTTGTTTAGCGTGTCGCGAACAACGAAATAGTTTGGTCCCAAGCAATCCCGGTCCTTTACGAAAAGAATCTGCCGCTGCCACCCAGCCAGGTCGCTGCGCACGTAATCGATTTGCGCGCCAGTTGCGGATTCCTTGATCTCAGCGGCGCCTTTGTCCTGCTTCCCTCTATCTACTCGGTTATGATCGGCGGCTGGCGCCCGGCCGTAATAGCCAAAGTCTTCGCACAATGGTTTGCCTTTGCCCCAGAGAATAAACGAACCTTCATCATAGTCATAGTGGTCGTGCAATTTTCCGGCGATCACGTACAGATAAGTTTCACAGTCGCTGGGAAAGTGAGCGTGCATCACCACACCGCATTCGGGAAACCATTCACTCTGCCAATGTGGAGGCTGCGCCGGAATGGAACGATCGAACATTAGCCATGAATAACCCGTGGCGCTGGGATAAGCCCCTCCGATCCCGGGCTGTCCAAAAAAGCCTTGTTCCTTCCAGGCCCATTGCATCTGCCTCGCGAATTCGGGATCTTTTTCTTTCCATATACGCGCCAGCCAGCCAGCCAGGCAGGTGCGTTCTCCGAGGTAGGTATTTCCGATCTCAGGCATGTGACGCTGGCCGTTCAATCGTGGATCGGGCGGAGTGGATATGCAGGCGAGCCAGCGTATCGCATCTCGTAATTTCGGATGAAGGGTCCAATCCTGGTCGGCGAATGTAGTCTGGCGTAGCGCGATGGCGAACGGGACGATTGCGTCCATCGAAACGGTCAGGTAATGGGGCGCTTCCAACCAACCGCCATTTGGCCCCGTCCATTTTTCCAGTTCCTTTGCCATTTCGCGAATGCCCATCTCAGCCCAATCCTTCGCCTGGGGATGATCAGGTATTAGACATGCAATCATTCCCAACAAGCACCGGGTGGTGGTCCTCATGTTCGGATTCGCACTAAAACCGCGTTCCGGCGAGAAAACGGATGGATTGGCAATGGTATATCCAAGAAAAGCTAGCTGAGAACGGGCCAGCTGGAGTTCAGCTGGCGAAAGAACGTCCGGCCGCAGAATCGAATCAATCGCGTTCACGGCCATAGTCACTTGATCGTAATGCCGTGGTGGATCTGATCCCTGTGTCGGGAACTTCGTCTCAAGGACGTAGAGGTCCACTGCGGATTGAAGCTGGGCTAACGCAAATCTTGCCAGGCGCCGTCTCAGTTCGGCATCTCCGGTAGCCAATGTGTAAGCAATGTAATCATCCAGCAGGGCTACATTCGGATCGTTTCGCCGCAGCCTGCTGAGGCGATTTGTATCAACTTTAAAATGAGCTCTTAATTCATCTAGCTCTCTTCCTGTGACCAGTAAGCGCGGGTGCGCCATCTGACCAGTCCATTCCAGGGTCCAGTCTTTGATCCGATTCAAAGGCAGATCGCTGTACTTAATTATATACTGCTGTGGCAAAGGCGCCGAATCCTTGCGGTTCTGGAGTGCATCCTCTTTAGACAAGGCGATGAACATCCAATTCCGCTTAAAGCCACGCAATTGAAAGCGCATCGTCCGATCGCTCGTTACATCGATGGCGTACTTCCACGTCGTCTTTCCTGGTTCAACCCAGTTCGAGGGATCTCGCGCACCTATGGTTAGCAGGTCAGGACCCTTATCACCATAAAAAGCCAGCCAGGTTCCATGCCTTGGCTCCCCCCATCTCAGCCACGGTTCGAGAGTGAATGGATGTTTGTCAGCCAAATTTTCCCACAGACTCGTGGTCGGCGTTGGCCCCGCTCGCCAAAGCAAACAATCGGATTCGAAGTTTTTATCTGGATTGAATTGGTAGTAAGCGTTGGCCTGCCCGCTAAATTCTTCATCCACTAGAATAACAGGCTCGCCTGCAATGACGCGGAAACGGAGTTTCCAGAAATCGCCACTGGAAGACTTATAGGCCGATTCTACATCGACAAAAACCGGACCATCTGTCCGAACAGTAGTCTGAAAATCTATCGGCGCTGCGGGCCATTTGAGCTCTCCGGCTCCGATCCATTTCCCGGAAACGAGTTTCACTCCTGCAATGGGGCCTCGTTGCAACGCTTCGGATTTTGTGTAGAGGCGGATTCCCGTTTTTTCGTTGGCAACCTCGATCATCTCGGGCTGTTGCATGACCTTCACGTTTGACAGCGCTTTTGGCTTGCCTTGAATGAGTTTGTATTCAACTCGTGCGAACTTCGGAACGGAAGCGAGGAAAGCAATGCTGCCATCGTCTTCCGTTGACCATTGGTACGGCACCTCCCGTCCTTTTGCATCCCTCAGCACGGCGTCTTTGCGTCCGACCAGGGCGGAATCCACTTTGAAGAACACCAGCTCACTCTGCCATTCGCGGCCTATGTAGTCGCGCAAAGTGAACTTAGCCAGTTCCTGCGTCGGTTTTTCTCCGGCCACCGATATTCCACAATCCAGGCAAACAAGCAGAGCCGCCAGCCAGGAACTTACAGACAAACGAAAGCGGGCGGACTGAGAACTTAAAGTGTTAAGCGAACAGGAGTGATCCATCGTGTGCCCGGCCAATTTTCATTCCTAAGTAAAACTTGTCGCGAGAAGCACGCGACAAGTTAGCACATTCCCGCTGTTCCAGCGCTGATGTCCCTCAACGAACCAGAGAGAATTGCCCGGCATGCTTTCAGCACGTCCGCCGTCGAAATACGATTTAAGCATTCGTTGCGGTACTCGAGGCACTCAATCAGACCGCAACCCTCGCACTCAATATCGGAGCGAAACAATACATGATTTTTACCCAGTGGATTCCACAATCCCGGCGGCGCGCGAGAAGAAAAAAGCGCTATGCACTGAACATCCATGGCTGCACCCAAGTGCATTGTACCGGTATCGTTGGTGAGGAGAAACAGACAGCGCTTCAGAGCGGCAGCAGAACCGAGAAGTGAGAGCGCTCCAGCGGCATTGAAACCGCGACCCCATGCAGAGATTAACCGTTCCCCCAATTTGGCGTCTTCCGCGCCGCCGAATATTACCGGCCAGATATCAGATTCCTCGATCAATTTTCTCACCACTTCACGAAATCGATCTTCCGGCCACCGTTTGGCAGGCATCTTCGAACCGGGGCCAACCCCAATCCACGAGCGGCCATCATCTGAGGGCAAATGGCTCAACCAGCGGGCAACTTCCGTTTCTTCCGTCGATCCGAGTCGAAGCTGAGCACGGGCTTCGCCGGGAGCCGGGACCGGGATATCATCCGCCTTCAGGCGGGTGAGGAGCAGGTCTGCTTCGGATTTGACGTGCTCCATTGCTCTGCCCGGAATCTTTCTCGGCAATGCCGCAAATTTTTTCATGCCGATAAAATGCTTGATTCCGGCCAACCGAAAGAAACGTCGGTCACGATTGATTTGCGCTTTTGAGCGGGCAGTCGGTGCCAGATACACCAGCGTATCAAATCCCTTTGCGCGAATTACAGCTAACAGGAAAGCCATCGACCATAGTCTCGAGATTTTATTCGCGTGAATCCGATAAGATAAAAACTCATTGAACAGTCCGGATCCACACAATAAATCGGAGGCTACGACATAGGATTCTCCGGGGTGAGAATCGGAAAGGAGCGCCAGATAAGCATCTGGAAAACGAGTCTTTATTGCTCGCATCGCTGGTAGCGCAATAATCGTATCGCCAAGCTGTCCGATGCGGAAAACAAGAATCCGTTTTTTTCTATCTGACATTAGCAAACGCGCGTTCCATTTTTACAAAGTGCCAGGTCTCGGTGGTCGGCCGTTTCGCCTACATTTCAAGCTCTTCACAGTTCGTATTTGCGATTCGCAATCCACATTTTTCAATGACTACGCTTTCCAAATCCTCTGGTTCGCTGCGTCAGCCAGCCCTTGAGCAAGCACGTTTCTCGTGTCCACAATGCACTCCGCCCAACCCATGAGTTGCTCGTAGTTGACCGTCGAATGTGCCGTAACGATGACTGCTGCATCAAAGCTGCGGACGACTTGCTCGTTCCATTCGATTGAACGTTTGCCCTGCCACTTTGCGTGCTCGCGAGTGGGACCGATCTCGGATACGTACGGATCGTAATATTCGATTTCGGCTCCGAGCGCTTTTATTTTGTCAAGCAGAACGAACGTGGGCGATTCGCGCATATCGTCGACATCGGCCTTGTAAGCGAGACCAACGAGCAGAATCCTGGATCCGTTAACTGACTTTTGCTTCGCATTAAGAGCTTCGACCAGCCGGCTCACCACGTAATCGGGCATCGCGGTGTTGATCTCGCCGGCAAGCTCGATAAAGCGTGTGTGCTTTCCAAACTGCCGCGCTTTCCACGCTAGATAAAAAGGATCGATCGGGATGCAGTGCCCGCCCAACCCAGGTCCCGGGTAAAATGGCATGAAGCCGAACGGTTTTGTCTTTGCCGCCCCAATCACTTCCCAGATGTCGATGCCCATGGCCGCATAGATGACTTTTAACTCGTTCACAAGTGCAATGTTCACGCTCCGAAAAATGTTTTCGAGTAGCTTGGTGGCCTCTGCTGCCTTGCACGATGACACAGGGACAACAGTATCGACTGCTCGTGAGTAGAGCCCGATGGCTTTTTCGAGGCATGCAGGCGTATACCCTCCGATGACCTTTGGGATTTTTGCTACTTCGCTGTCAGGATTTCCCGGGTCTTCCCGTTCGGGCGAGAAAGCCAGATGGAACTCTTCGCCTGCTTTCATGCCGGATCCCTCCTCCAGGATCGCGCGAAGATCTTCCTCCGTCGTGCCGGGATACGTGGTCGATTCCAACACCACGAGGGTTCCGCGCTGAAGATGCGGGGCGATGGCTCGACCGGTATCCAGAACGTACGACAAATCCGGCTCCCGTGTTTTCGTCAGCGGGGTCGGCACGCAAACGATGACGCTTTCAACCTCCTTGACTCGGCCAAAATCCGTAGAGGCAATGAATTTTCCGGACGCTAATGCCTCTTGAATTGCACCATCAGAAATGTGTTTGATGTAGGTTTTTCCCTCGTTCAGCGCGCTGATCTTTGCCGAATCAATGTCGATCCCTATCACGGCCACACAGCTGCGCGCAAACTGCAGAGATAAAGGCAAGCCGATATAACCGAGGCCAATGATGGCGACGTTGTTTATGGGACAGACATCAGAAGTCACAATTATTTTCTTCCCTGCAGGTCCAGCAGTTGAGGCAGAACTTTACTTATCCGCGCTTCCACAGAAAAAAACAGCAGAGGCACTCAGCATCGATGACAGGATGAACCCGTGTAAAAATATCCACTCAATATAAGCACTAGCGAGCGCACGGCGACAAGTTCAATCAATTCGCCTTTGGGGCAAATCAGGATGGCTTTCTGGCGATTGTAATCGTATCGAATGCTTTTTCGACAGGCTTGCGATTTTTCACGCCGCCCCTGCAATTTCTCCAACTGATGGAAGTCGAAAATTGGCGTTCAATTTCGTCGAGCGGCACGATTCTTCTCGCGTTCACGGTTGGCGCCCAGGTATAACGCGAGTGTCTCTGCCGCCTCCAGCCATTCCAGTTTTTCCCGGAAAGTGGTTTGTAGACCGAGTAGCAAGACTTGATTCCTGGCCCCTTCAAACGTGCAGGACTCCCATCCAGGGTGCGCGTACAGTTCGTCTTTGGTCACTTCGAAGCACTCTGCTTCAGCTTCTCAATTTTCTCAAGCTCGGCAATATCGGCAAGATCCTGCGGCCGAGCTGCCGAGTGTTTCATTGCGATCAACGTTTCACGACGGATAACAGGGGCCTTCAGCTCTTCTCCAACTTTCTCCCATCTTGCCACTGCGTATTCCTGGGCAAAGAGAAAGGGCTCGTAGACGAAGACGTCAATTGGTGTCCTGGCATGGAAATCACTCCAAAGTCTGAGCACTGTCATGTTTTTTTCCTTTCGCCACGCGTCGCGATTCCCCGGATCAGCAAATTGCTCGGGTGTGACCGGAATTGACATGCGATAACCAAGGCCGAGCAATGCGCGAAGCCCGCGAATAATATTTTCTGGCTCGAGACCAATCACAAGGTCGACATCGCGCGTCAGTCGCTCGTAACCATAGGCGTTTACGGCCAGGCCGCCGACCACCAGATATTTTACGGCGGCGGCATTCAGAGCACTAAAAATTGCTTCGACACTTCGAACTTCCACCGTGTCAGCTTTCCCTCGCGATGTAAAAATTCCCGAGGACAAGGACGTCCATCTTCGTACGCAGAAAGCAATCCAGCGCCTCCTCCGGGCGGCATACCACCGGTTCGTTTTCGTTGAAAGAGGTATTCAGAACGATCGGAATAGAAGTCAGGCGGCAGAATTCAGAGATCAGTTGATGGTAAAGAGGATTCGTGTCGGCATGGACGGTTTGCAACCGGCCAGAGCCATCCACGTGACACACAGCCGGAAGCAAGGAGCGTTTTTCAGCGCGGATCTGGAACACCTCCATCATGAACGGGACGTCGTCGTCCTGCTCGAACCACTCCGCGACCGCTTCGCGCAAGATTGAGGGCGCGAACGGACGAAACGACTCGCGGCGTTTGATCTTGGCGTTAAGGATTTCCTTCATGTCATGGCGGCGCGGATCGCAAAGAATCGAACGATTGCCCAGGGCGCGCGGCCCCCATTCCATGCGGCCTTGAAACCAGCCGACGACTTTCCCCTCTGCAATCGCAGTGGCAGTTCGCTCACAAAGCTCCTTTTCATTGTCGATTCGAAGAATCTCGCATCCCGCATCCCTGATTTCCTGTTTTTTTGATTCAAGTAGTCTTCCAATTTCCTCATCCGAGAATGCCGGTCCACTGAAGGCGCTGTCCAAATGGAGACGAGTCTTGGAATTAGCAATTTGTGATAAGACGTAGGTGGCTCCGCCGATCGCGCCGCCGGCGTCGCCCGCGGCCGCTGGCAGATACATTTTTTTGAATGGAGTTCGAAGGTATACTTTGCCGTTGGCGACCGAGTTCATCGCGCAGCCACCCGACAACGCGAGATTTGGCAATGGATGTCTCGCGTAAAGTGTGTGGAGCAACGCAAAGAAAGCTTCCTCGTAGATCGCTTGAACGGAGCGAGCGATGTCCTTGTGTTTTTGTTCGAGAGGTTCGGTCGGTTTTCGGGCCGGACCGAGTAACTCGATCAGGCGGTTGGTGTAGAGTGTGCCGACTTCAGGCGCGCAATTGTTCCAACTGTAAGAAACATTGTCGGTGTGATGCCGGAAATATTTCAACGCCAGCCGGAACGTTCCGTCGGGCTGAACACGCACGATCTCACGCATTTGTGTGCGGTAATTTGGGTTGCCGTAGGGGGCGAGTCCCATCACTTTATATTCGTCGCCGTAGTGGGGGAAGCCGATGAACTGCGTCAACGCCGAATAAAAAATTCCGAGCGAATGGGGGAAGTAAACACGTTTGTCGATTTCCACGGAGTGGCTGCGCCCAAAACCCATCGCCGTGCTGGCGAAATCGCCGAAGCCATCGATGGAAATACACGCGGCCTCGTCAAACCGCGAAACCAGGAAGGCCGAAGCAAGGTGCGCAAGATGATGTTCGACGTGATGGACCTGTGCTTTGAGCGAAATTCCATAAGCTTTTTCAAGAGCTTCGTGGGCGGACGACGCGCTCCGGATGTTACGGATCTTCTGGATCATCAAGCGCGGGTCGGGTCGATGCGTCAAAACGAAACCGAGCCGACGCCAGTTATTTACGCCGGGCTTTCGATTGATGGCGATGTGCTCGACGTCGCCAAGCGAGACGCCTCCTTCTGCGAGGCAGTAATCAATGGAGCGCGTCGGTAATCCAGCCCAGTGTTTGATGCGGCGAAAGCGTTCTTCCTCGGCCGCGGCGACGAGCTGGCCGTCACGGATCAGGCACGCGGCGGAGTCGCCGTGATACGCATTCAAGCCAAGGATGAGAGACATGAAATGTGATTTTAAAGCACGTGCATTACTACCACAACCGCAGGTGAAATGGCGCGACTAGGATGACGCCATGGGTTCGTAACAGGAGCGGAATCAAAGATCAGTCCAGCGATCTCTTAATGGCGGCAGTTCGGATCGGTACATGAAAACCATCCCCGCTAGAACCAAAGCGATACCGATACGCGGCAGAATCATACGGGGCTGCGAGATCAGCCGCACAAGCCACCCCAGATGGCAGCGTTCCGCCCAATCAGGTATCGGACGTTCGTCGCCCGTGAGAAATCCGAGTGCGGCTCCGACGCAATGAATACTCGGGCGATAC
>Ga0137377_10000917_pt1 | contig 19421 bp, 18 predicted proteins | sample SagtaG_22_FD_104815 | JGI IMG/M metagenome (GOLD analysis project Ga0137377, IMG submission 104815) | Vadose zone soil microbial communities from Sagehorn Ranch, Mendocino, California, USA - Sage2_L_40_16 metaG | ecosystem: Environmental > Terrestrial > Soil > Vadose zone | place: USA... | reverse complement strand
CTTGTGGCCGCGAGCCGGCGGAGCTCAGACGGCATTGCCAGCGCGGCGAGGTACCGCTCCCGGTCGCGCTGGCGGTTCTTGGTCACGGCGCCGGTGAGGAGCCGGGGAAAGATCTCCACGACCAGCGGCAGCCCTGGCGCGTCGAAGGGCCAAATCCGAAAGCCGCTGGCCACAAGGCGGTGCAGGGCCTGCATCCCGTACAGCGACCCGCGGCCGACCTGCCCTGCCCCGACGAGCTGAAAGACCGATTTCGGCTGGGACCCCGGCGCGCGGACCTCGTGTTCGGTCCGGCGGAACTTCTGGTCCGGTGCAAGGAGCCGATGGGCCTCGCCGGTCGTCCAAAACGGCGGCTCCGGCGTGTTCATCCACCGCGCCAGTCCGAGCTGTCGCATGGCTGGGGTCAGCGCCTTCTCGGCAAGCGCAGCCCACAGCGTGCGGGCCGTCAGCCCACGCTCTCGGAGGTACCAGGCGGGTAGCGAGAACGCGAAATCCAAGCCGACGACAAGGTGCGGGTCGCGATCCTTCTCCGCAACCAGAACCTCGACGATCTGGTCGCGTGTCCGACCGTTCTCAAGCCGCACGAGCTGGCGGTCGATCGTCTCGGCCAGCCAGAGCGTCCGCCGCTGCTCACGGCCGCTTCGACCGGACCAGTCGATCGCAATGATCCGCGGCTCTTTCACGTCGTTGGAAGCATATCTGAATAGAGTCCGCAAGTGGACGTACCCGAACACGGTGACCCTCCGCACGATCGCACTGGCTGGCGTGAGAGGTGAGCGCTGCCTGCACAGCTACCGGCAGAACCTGACCGGCCGACTCCCGCGCCCGTGGATGTCTGACCCTTGGATCTAGCGGAGTTCGCCGAGGTGGAGACCGCAAATGCGATGCTGCGATGCGTCACCAAGTCCTGCAAGTAGACCAACGACGTGGGGGAGGTCAACCGTTGGCCACCAGCGCCTGGAAGACCTCACCATAGGTCAGCAGGGCGACCTTGGCGCGGATCGGGCAGCCCGATCAACGATCCCGGCCACATCCAGCCGCCGGCAAACGTCCGCCACGACCGGCAACGCGCCCGGCCTGGAGGAGGCGCTGGGCGCACCAGACTGGGGACGAAGCCGCGCACGGGGTCGCGTCCGCGAACCCTGTCATATCCCAGTGCCAGACTGCGCTCGGGTCCCACGACAGGCCCACCAATCATCATGTGCGAAAGACAAGACCAGGAGGTGGTTGAATCGAAGGGAACTGCGGCATGAAGGTTCAGTCGGCGAACCGCCACAAGTTCCACGACGACCGCACGGCCTCTGATCCCGGGCCACAGGCCCTAGTAGTCTGTCAGTCCTGTATTGCATGATGCGTGGGTCCGGCCCATGCTCTTTGCGGTCGAGGATCCCGCCGCTGGAGGAGCCGAGCATGCGCAAGCAACACGTCGTCGTCCTGCCCGAGCCCGAGCGTGCCCGGCTCCACACCCTGATCGGGCAGGGGACCGCCCCGGCCCGCGCGCTGGCCCACGCCCGCATCCTGCTCAAGGCCAACCAGGGCGAGGCCGGCCCTGGCTGGACCGACCGGGCGATCGCCGCCGCGTTGGAGGTCCACCACACCACCGTGGCCCGGGTGCGCCAGCAGTACGCCGCCGGCGGGCTGGAGGCCGCCGTGGACCGCAAGGCGCCCGAGCGCGAGTACCGCCGCAAGCTCGATGGCCAGCAGGAGGCGCACCTGGTTGCGCTGGCGTGCAGCACCCCACCCGAGGGCCGCAAGCGCTGGACGCTGCGGCTGCTGGCCGATCGGCTGGTGGAGCTTGAGGTGGTGGACGCGGTCTCCTACGAGACGGTCCGCCAGGCCTTAAAGCAAACCGCCTCAAGCCGTGGCTGACCCAGCGCTGGTGCATTCCGCCCGAGCAGGATGCCGAGTTCTGCTGGCGGATGGAGGACGTGCTCGGGGTCTACACCCGGCCGTATGACCCCCAGCGGCCCCAGGTCTGCCTGGACGAGACCAGCCGGCAACTCCTGGCGCCGGTGACCCCGCCGCGACCGGTCGCGCCCGGCCGGCCAGCCAGGCAGGATTATGAGTACGAGCGCCGCGGCGTGTGCAACCTGTTCCTGGTCTGCGAGCCGCTTGCCGGCTGGCGCGACGTCATGGTCAGCGCGCGGCGCACCCGCATCGACTGGGCGCACTGCATCAAGGAGCTGGTCGACGTCTGCTACCCCGACGCCGAGCAGATCGTGCTGGTGCACGGCAACCCCGAGCACCCACACGCCCGCGTCGCTGGACGAGGCGTTCGCGCCGGCCGAGGCCAAGCGGCTGGCCGACCGGCTGGCCGACCGGCTGGAGCTGCACTACACCCCAAGCACGGCAGCTGGCTGAACATGGCCGAGATCGAGCTTGCCGTGCTGGCCGGGCAGTGCCTGGACCGCCGCCTGGCCGACCAGGCGACCCTGCAGCGGGAGGTCGCGGCCTGGCAGGCGGCGCGCAACCGGGCCGGTCGCGGGGTCAACTGGCGCTTCACGACCGAGGATGCCCGGATCAAGCTCAAGCACCTCTACCCTGCAATTCAGGACTGACGGGCTACTAGCAGTACTCCGTTAGGTACCCGCCTGGATGAGATGTTCGAACCCGTCCCTTCTTCCTCGCTCCACCTCCCGAGGTCCCAGACGTCAAAGGCTATGACCTGGGATCTGCATACCGACCATGACCGCTCGTGCCCGCCATGGACCGCTGACTTCCGATGCCGCGCGGACCCAGCACGGACCGAGGTGTTGCCCCAGCTCCGGCGAAACTCTGACAACTATGTGACAACCTCTACGTTTGCCTCTTTCTCGACGGCAAGGCAAGGTGTAGCGTTCCGCGCAAGGACTGCGGACCGCGACGCGAGGGAGCCGCCGTCCGCCCGCCGGGCCGGTCAGGGCGGGGTGCGTCGTCTAAGGAGGTCGCCGGAGCTGCGGCCCCGTCCCCCTGGCTGGCTCAACGCCAGCTCGCCGATCTCGCATCAAGTCGCGCCTGGCACGCGACCCTCGCCGCGTTGCAGCGCTGGAGGGGGTTCTCATGCCAGCCATCGCCAGCCGCCGCGCCGCCCTCATAGCGGTAGCGGTCGTGGTTGCGGTGCATGTGGGCGGGTGCGGCGGCCAGGCGGCCAAGTCGACTGCCGCCACGACCAAGCCCACCGCGAGCACGCTTCCGCCGACCACGACGATACCGCCGCTGAGCGCCGAGGAGATCGCCTGGCTCGACGGGCTCACAAAGATGAAGAAGACACTTGAGGAGAAGAGGGACAAGGTCTACGAAGCGGCGGCGGCCGGAGTGACGCGGGCAATTGAGGCCTTGATCGGGAAGACGGTCGGCGCCTGCGATCCGGAGCTCGCCCGCCTCGGTCCGCCGCCCAGCGATCGCCTGCAGCCGGTCTATGCGCTGGCCAAGCGGGCGTGTCAGCAGCTCGGCAAAGCGGCGCGCTGTCATGCCACGGTCGCGCGGCTCAGTCTGCCGAACGGCGGGGTGGTCGTCGGCAGCCCCCAGGAGCGCCCATGGAAGGAGGCGAGCCGCTGCGCCCAGGTTGCTGAGGAGAAAGGTCTGGACCTTCTTGGGCAGGCTCAGGCGAAAGGCGTCGAGATCAAGATCAACGTTGGAGGCTGACTGGCAGTACGCCGTTAGGTGCGGCCTGGGTAGGGAGATTCGTACTCGTGCTCACTCCGCTCCACCCTCGAGGTCGGTGGTCTGAAGGCACCGTGACCTGGGATTGTTGCATGCCGATCGTGACCGCTCATGCCCGCCACGAACCGCCGGTTGCCGATGCCGCGCGGACCAGCGCGCACCGAGGGTGTTGACCCAGCTCCCCTGAACGCTATGACAATCCTGTGACAACCTCCACGTTTGCCTCTTTCCCGACGGCAAGGCAAGGTGTAGCTTTCCAAGCGAGGACTGCGGACCGCGACGCGAGGGAGCCGCCACCTACCCGACCTGGCGGGGTGCGTCGTCAAGGAGGTCGCTGTAGCTGCGGCCCCGTCCCCCGGCTGGCTGCACGCCAGTCCGCCAAGTTCACATCAGGTCGTGTGGCACGCGATCCTCGCCGCGTTGCAGCGCTGGAGGGGGTTCCTCATGCCAGCCGTCATCAGGCGGAAGGCGGCGACCCGCGGGCCGACATCCACACCGCGCGCCCTGGTTCGGTTCCCGGCCAGGGGAGGCCAGGTGGAACGCCTGGTGACCATGATCACGCTGCTGCTGGCAACGGCCTTGCTGGCCGGCTGCTCTGCCAGGGTCACGATCGGCCGCAGCAGCGACACGGTCGACCCGGCCAGAATGGCGGATGCGATCAGCAGGCAGCTGCGGGAGCAGGTGCCCGACGTGGGCGTGGGCGGCGTCGCCTGCCCTAAAGGGGTCAAGCTCGCCGAGGGCGTGACCTTCCAATGCACCGCCGACGTGGCAGGCGGCCAACTGCCCGTCACGGTGACCCTGAGTCACGTGAACACCGACAAAGGAACGTACGACTACAACTTCAAGTGGGCCAAGGCCCTCATCGACACCGACAAGGTCGTCGAGGAGATCCAGTCGAGGCTGCCGGTGCAGGCCGCCAACGCCACGGTCGACTGTGGCACGCCGCGCGTGCGGGTCGTCGAGGTCGAGGGGACGATCGAGTGCACCGTTTCCTTGGGGAGCAAGCGCCAGGCCGTGCGCGCCGTGGTCGAAAACGTTGACGGCACGGTCCACTTCGAGCCGGCCACCGTGTGGCCGCTGACGCCACCCAAGGTCGTCACTGCCAGGATCGGCGACAAGCTGACCGTCTACGACGAAGCCGGTGACGCCCAGCTTGAGGTCACGGTCACCCGCCTGAAGTTCTCCACCGGCGACCAGTTCGACCGACCTCAGCATGGCCTGTACATGGGTGCATACGTGCAGGCGAAGGCACTCGCCGATGGGCAGGACCTTATCGACATCTACGCGATCGTCAGCGGCCACAACTACAACGGGGACGCGATCATCGGCTCGACCGCGTTCGATCCCTCCCTCGACCCGGTGCCGCTCAACACCGGCGAGCGAACCTCCGGCTGGCTGGTGTTCGACGTTCCCGCCCGGCACGGCCAGCTCGTGCTGCGCGACCTGGACGGGCACAAGGTTGGAGCCTGGAAGTACTGATGTGAGGTACTGACGTGAGGCCAAGGCCAAGCCTGGCTGACAACTGGCGAGGCACCGCCCTGTCGGTTCCTTTCGGACCGTAGGCCAGGCCAGGCGGATCAGGCGGATCGGCGAGACAAGAGCAGCGGCGACTCAGGTGCAGGGTCCGGCACCGCATTGAGTGAGGAGCGCGGATGTCACGCGGTCAGGTCGTAGGATTCTGTTTTGGGGCCATCGTTGCGATGGCGTTCGGCACCATGTTCGTCGTCCATGGACGGCTCATGCGCCGCAAGGTTGAACGCCTTCGTCGGGTCGGACACAAGGCATCGGCTGTGGTGGTGGACTACGAGTACGAGCGCGACTTCGACGGTGAGTCCACTCGGTACCCGAGGGTGCAGTTCCAGGCGCCGGATGGTCGCCTCGTCACGGCACGGACCGACTTCGGCGGCGACTTCGTGCCGGACATCGGCGACCACGTCGACGTGCTGGTCGACCTCAAGCGGCCCGAGGAGGCGCACATCGAGAGCCGGCTGTCGGACCGGGTCAACCGCCTCATTGGTGTTTTCGGCTGGGTGATCATCGTCGGGGCAGCGGTCGCGGCCGTCATCGTGCTGATCGTCTTCCGGGACGTCTGGCTGTGAGAGATCTCCAGGGCACTTCAGGTCCGCTTCGACCGACTGGCATCAAGCGCTACTTGGAGGCCGGTGCGAGCTGCCGACAGTGGCCAAGGAAGTACCGCTCCTAGCGGTACTTCCTTTAGGTTGGTGCGGGTGAGGGGTGCAGCCATGCCGTCGATCGTGGGAGTCTGCGCAGGCAAACCGGACACGCGCCGGCCCAACCGGCGAGCAGCAATTGCAGCTCACGCACCACCGCGAAGGTGGTCAGGCCGACGCAGCCGCTTTTGGGTCCAGCCGCTGCAGCGTGACGAAGGCGTGGGCGGCCGACACTAGCGTCACGTGATGGTGCCAGCCCTTGAAGGAGCGGCCCTCGAAGTGGTCCAGCCCGAGCGCGTCCTTCAATTCCCGATAGTCGTGCTCCACCCGCCAACGCAGCTTGGCCAGGCCCACCAGCCGCTCCAGCGGAGTGTCGGCAGGCAGGGTGGCCAGCCAGTACTTGACCGGCTCGGGCTCGTCGGCGGGCCACTCGGCCAGCAGCCAGCGCACCGGCAGCTCCCCACCGCGGGCCGCGCGGCGCAGCCGGACCCCGGCCGGGCGCACCCGCAGCGCCACGAACCGGGAGACCAGCGGCGCCCCGTCGGCGCCTTCCCGCCAGGCGACCGTGCTGGCCGCCCCCGCGCCGGCGGCCAGCACCAGCTGCCGCAGTGAGGAGCGCCGCTGGCGGTAGCGGGGCACCGGCGGGCGGCCACGGCCGGTGTACGCCACGGTCTGGGGCGCCACGTCCGGGGGGTAGGCGCTGATCGTGCCGGGGACCTGCACCACGTAGGCCAGCTCCCGCTGCTCCAGGCCGAGCCGGAACTCGGCGACCTCCCCGTAGGCGGCGTCAGCGAGCAGCACCGGCGGCACCAGACCCCAGCCGGCCAGCTCGTCGAGCAGCTCCAGCGCCAGCTGCCACTTGGGCCGGTGCCGCTGGTCGGCGGGCACGTGCTGGTGCCGTCGGCGACCAGCCGACGGCCACCAACGAAGGCACGTGTCCACAAGAGAGCCCCGTTCAAGATCAGTGGCTGGTGTCCGACAATCTCTTGCTGGAAGTCGCGCATGGCCTTCATGTCGATCGTAAAGTGGCCGCCGAGGTCCGGCACGAGCGTCACCACGACATACGTCTGCTCCGACGTGTCCAGCCGGGCGATCAGGTTGCGCTCGTACTGGCCGAGGTCATCGAACCGGTTCTGGATTCCGGCGAGGCGGGTTCGGTAGGCGTCGGCGACCTCAGGCTCGGACAGGTATGTCGTCGTCGTCCCGTTGCGCCTGGGGAAGCGCAACGCTTCGTTCACTAGGACCGCATGGGGTCCCATCGGGCTTCGCGGCACCGCGATGAGCACGAACCCGCGCCCGGGCTGCCGCGGATCTTCGGCCCGCAGAACGTCGAAGGTGGGCAGTGGCGAGACCTGCGAGGCCACGATCTGCCGGATGCGGCCGACCTCGGCGTCGCTGAGGAGGACGCTGGTCACCGAGGCGGCACGCGCCTGGTCGTCTTCAGCGATGCCGAGCACGATCACCCCGCCGGCGGTGTTCGCCAGCGCGGCGACATCGCCGGCGAGGTCCCGCCGCTCCTTGTCGCTCTTACCGTATAGCGTGGCCTTGAAGTCGAGGTCGTACGCCTCGGCCACGGTGTTCGTGACCAGATCAGCGACCTGCGCATAGCCGAGGTCGTCGTCCAGCCTGGCGCCGAAGAGGCGTTCCAGCCGGCGAGAGCGAAGAGCAACCATGACTGTGAATGCTGCGCTCGCCAGCGGTTCAACGCCACTCGCTTTGGGCTCCAGCGGCGCTAGCGGCGACCAGGAGATCAGGGTTCTACCCCGAGAGCTCAGAGCCGGGCGTTCCGGCCTGATCGCGGAATTGTCCTACCAACGATCGCAGGGGGCGTCGGCCCCTTGAGACAGCTTTGTTCGCCTCGGATGAATGGGATTCTCTCGGAGGGCAGCTCGAGGGTGGCGCCGTGCGCCTGCAGGTGACCGACGAACGAGCGGACGATGACCCGGCCCCGGTTACGTCGCCGGTCCATGGACGACACCAGTGCGGGCGAACCAGGCGGCGAGCTCGCCGGCGTCTAGCTCAGCGACGGTACGTCCCGGGCCCGAGCGCCCGGGACTATCCCGCCGAGCACGCGGCGGTGGTGGGCTGGAGGCGGTGAAGTCGCCGGCGTCGAGGTAGCCAGCGATCGCCTGATCGATCATGTCGCAGGGAACAGTCCATTCCTCGCGCAGCACCTCTCGATTCGCGGGCCTGGCGAGGGCGACAGTGGAGGAGCGGGCCCAGCCCGCGGGCGGCGCCGGGACGAACGGCGGGTCGACGCCAGTGGTCCCGGGAGGCGGGGCCTGGGTGGCTCTGTGCTTGTGAGCATGGCCTCAGCCTGAGCTACGCTGCGGACTCCAGCGGAACAAGAATCGAGCGCCACAGTGACGAAGATCCTGCTCAGCGGACCACCTGGCGGCGGGAAGACCATGCTCGGCGACACGCTCGCAGCCGACCACAGCTTCGTTCATGCCGACATGGAGCCGACAACTGGGCGCTCGCGGAAGCAGCCTACAGGGCTCCGGAAGCCTTCCTGCGAGCCTTCCCCGACGATCGAAACGTTGTCCTGACCTGGGGATTCAGCCGCTCGTAATCCTCCACATGGTGCACGTGGTCGTCCGGGGAGGGTTCACGCCCGTCTGGCTGGACGGCAACCGGGCCCATTTCTTCGAGGGTTTCATGCGCCGGGAGCACGGCAACCCGATCATGGAAGCCCACTACCAGCAGCAGCAGTTGGAGAGGATCACCCAGGCCGGGGCCCTTGAGGCGATCGACTGGCGCATCGTCGACCCGTTCCAGCCTGACGGCACCTCGGCGGCTCCTCCTGCGCGGCTTCCTCGGCGAGGTCGAAGTCGCCGAGGTGGTAGCCCGGACGCGGCTGCACATTGGATCATCCGGACCTCGATGATCCCGCTTTCCCCAAATGGGAGGGCGAGCATGAATATCGTAGATGTCGCCACCGTCGCTGGTGGCGTGGCGGCCGTAGTGGCCGTGATCCTGACCCTGATCGACCGCCGACGGTCGCGTCGCGAGCGCGAACTACCGCCATCGGTACCAGCGGCCCCGACCGTGCCGCCGGAACCCGCGCATACGCCCCAGCCGATGCTAGAGGCCACACCTGATGCCTGGGGCCAGCCGGTGCCAGCCCTCGACACCGGCAAGGCGCTCTCCGACCTCCTGTCCATCGTGGCCTACCTGTTCGGCCTCCTGGCGGCCCTGCCCCTGCTGGCGGTCCGGCGGCGGGTCATCCGCTACCACGCCCTGCAGTCCATCGGGATCGACATCCTCACCTTCGGCTACATGGTGGCCGGGACGGTGGTCGGGGTCACCTGGGGGTTGATCCGCTATGGCGGCGATCCATTCCCGTCCAGTGACCCGGTGCTGACCGCCTTCGTGGCCGGCATCTTCGTCGTGGAATTGCTCCCCCGCTTCTACTGCATACTCCAGATCGTGCGCGAGCGGCCGGCGCGTGTCCCCTGGGTGTGGCGGATGGCAGCGACGCTCGCGGGTCGCGCGCCGCGCCCATAGCGGGGATTTACGTCGACCGGTGGCTGGCATGCTGAGGGAGGAGGGGCCGCGGCCAGTGTCTCGCACCTTGCCCCGATCCATCTCGGCCTGGACGTCCACAAGGACACGATCTCGGTCGGGGTCTTGCCGCCCGACCAGCAGGTCCCAGATGTCGACCGGATCGCCCACAATGAGGCATCGATCCGCAGGCTCGTGGCCAGGTTCCCCAACCCGAGGCTGCTGCGAGCCTGCTACGAGCTTCGAGTGATGACGTGTTGGCAGGCTGCGGGCCGGATCGGGGCAAACCCGGGCGGTACCAGCTCCTGGGTACCATGCGCGCTCAGGAGGTGCAGAGGATGGAGTCGACCTGGGAGTCGCGGGACCTGCCCGTCCTGGACGCGGTGGTCCGCTACTTCGACGAGCAACCTGAGGTGGCTCGGCTGACCTTGGATGAGGCCGCCGAGCTCACCCACCGGGACCGCATGGACGTATACAGGGCCCTCAAGCCGCTGGCTCCGGCCTTCGTCAGGCTCCAGGATCTATGGGGTGACCGGCCCGACGCGCTGGTCTGGGGGGTGACCGATGAGGCCCGACGGGCGGTTGGGCAGTGGCGATCTAGCATGATGCCCGCGGTTTCACTCGAACCAGAGCAGGAGGAGCTGCTGAAGACGCTTGTCGAAGCGTCGAGGAATGTGCCCCGCGACCAGCGGCAGGAGTTCCACTGTCTCAGCGATCTGAACGGGGATCAGATCCTGCATCCAGGGATCCCGAATCGGAAGATGCCCGTCTACAAGGGCGACATTGGCACCCTCGCGAGCGAGGGTCTGCTCAACATGACGGGCACCCGCTCATTTGACCTGAGTTCCCAAGGGTTTCGCCTCTACGGGGAGTTGCAGCATCGTTCGGGTGCTCCAGCGCAGCAGATCGAGGCAGAGCTGAAGCGCTATCTGGACTCTGATGCCTTCCAGCGGTCTTATCCCGAGGCGCATCGGAAGTGGGCAGAGGCCGACAAGCGGCTGTGGGCGAGCGACTCCCAGCAGCAGCTTACGATGATCGGCCATCTGTGCCGGGAGGCGATGCAGGAGTTCGCGGCCGCGCTGGTCAACCGCTATCAGCCTTCGGGCGTGGATGCCAACAAGGCGCATGACGTGGCGAGGATCAGGTTGGTGCTGGATCAGCACGCCTCGAAGCTGGGCACCACATTGGCGTCGTTTCTGGACGCGCTCCTCGCGTATTGGGGCACGGTCAGCGATCTCGTGCAGCGCCAAGAGCACGGCGCCCAGAAGGAAGGCATCCCGCTTATGTGGGAGGACGGTCGCCGGGCGGTGTTTCAGGCCATCATCGTCATGTTCGAGATCGACCGTGCATTGAGCTGATCGCGCGCAGCGGAAGGCCGGGCTGGTGCACCTCGAGCAGTCCGCCGACGAGCACCCAGGGCGCCGGCGCCGGTGGGAGCGAGGGGGCGAGTTCCATGCCCGGGCGTCAAGGCAGATCCTCTAGCGTGCCCCGGATTGCAGGCACGTGGTGCAGAGCCTGCTCTGCTCGGCTAACGTCTCGGCTAACGTTCCGCGTTTGACGTGGTCGCTCCTACCTTGACGGTCAGCCTTCCTGAGCTGCGCTGGTCTGCCAGCCCTACCCATAGTTGCCGGCCTGTGGTGTCCTCGTAATCGGCAGGTCGGGGGTTCGAATCCCCCCTCGGGCTCCAGGTCAGAGGCACTTTTCGGCCTTCTATCAAAAGCTGTCCGGCTAACGATCCTGCCGATTCACCGTTAGCCTGAGGTGCGCAGCAGTGGCGATCTACGCGCGTCGAGGCGGGTGCAAGATCCATGTCTACGCCGCCCTCCACCCGGTTCCGGTAGCCGCATCGCGTCAGCCGGCGGGTCCAAGGCAGCCGCTGTTCCACGTCGCCGGCCCATGGGCGCCACAGCCACGGGCGAGCCATGCGGCGAGCTCAGGCCCGAGCCGGGCCGGCTATGTCGTTGAGGACGGCGCATCTGGTCAGGATCGCGACCACTCGGAACGGGACCATTCAGGATCTCGACACTGGGGAACGCGACCACAAGGAGCCGTCCCATGACGCAGACCGCAAATAGGACCGACCAAGCCGGGCCAGGTCACCCGGAGCTGGTCGGGGTCAGTGGGTCCATGATCACCTCGACCGCAGCCAAGGCCCTCGCGGTCTTGCGAGTGTCCATGGGATTTGTGTTCCTGTGGGCGTTCCTGGACAAGACCTTCGGCCTGCACTACGCGACACCATCGGCCAAGGCCTGGATCCACGGCGGATCGCCGACCAAGGGGTTCCTGGCGGCGGTGGAGGTCGGACCGTTCCAGTCGATGTTCCACTCGATCGCGGGGAGCTGGTGGGCGAACGGGCTGTTCATGCTCGGACTGCTCGCCATCGGCGTCGTGCTCATCGCCGGCGTCGCGATGCGCACCGCGGCCGTGTCGGGCGTGCTGCTGCTGGCCCTGATGTGGTTCGCTGAGTTCCCGTTGGCGCAGCACACCAGTGCTGGAGCACCGGCCGGGTCGTCCAACCCGTTCGCCGACTACCATTTCATCTACGCCATCGTGCTGGTCGTCCTGGCCCTCACCTATGCCGGCACCACCTGGGGATTGGGCCGCAACTGGGCCCGGCTGCCCTTCGTCCACCGGCACCGCTGGGCGCTGTAGCACCAACTCCACCGGCAGGCCGCGACCGACAAGGTCACGGCCTGCTCCCGCGTCTCAGCACGTCTGCATTCGCAGGCGCCGGTCGCGCGGTCGCGGTGGCCACCGGTTCTTCGACCTCGTTCGGCAGGATCGCGGTCGGGCTTGCCGAACGCCAAGCCGAGACCGCCTTCCAGACCGGGCTGCGGGGCTTCTCGAAGCTGCTCGTTCGGGTCGCAGCGGTGCTGACGATCTCCATCTTCGTCATCAACGTGGCCTTCCGCCAGCCGCTGTTGGAGGCGCTGTTGTTCTCCCTGGCGATCGCGATCGGCATCACCTCCCCTTTGAGAATGTGGAGGTCAGTGCCGCAGATGGTGGCCGCCTCGACGCGGACCACCGCGTCGGTGTCGTCGATGATCGTGGGATCGGGCCCTCCTCCCCAGCCCTTCTGGCCGGGTCCGAGGTACATGACCGCATGCGTGGCAGCTCCTTCACGTCGGGGTCGGACGGTTCGCCGGCTTGAAGATGCCCACCCGTCATGATCATCCAAGCCTGCTCCTGTCGACCTCCCGGGACGGAGTAGCCGCTCCCGCTCCCATTGACAGCTCATCAGTGCCGGATCTCCGCGCGCGTGTGTGGATCGTGACCGCGCGTGGCGTTGAACTCATCCCTGGTAAGGCCTCGAGAAGGGGTCGAACTGTTCGCATGGGCCGAGCGGCACCCGGCCTATAAGCCCTTGGACCCTGGACACGGCGGCGTCTGGGCCGGCAGGCTCAGGCGCATCATTCCGCACCTCGGATCGAGGAGCACCGTCATGGTGGACCTGAGCAGCCGCTACCTGGGCCTGGGCCTGCGCACACCGCTGATCGCATCGGCCTCGCCCCTCACCGGCAGCCTGGAGGGCCTGCGGCGGCTGGAGGCAGCCGGCGCGGCCGCGGTGGTGCTGCCGTCACTGTTCGAGGAGCAGCTCACCCTGGAGGCCCACGAGGTCGGACGGCTGCTGGAGCGGGGCGCGGGCAGCCTGTCGGCGGCGCTGGCCCTGGACGACTACAACGCCGGGCCGTTCGGCTACCTGGCGCTGGTCGACAAGGCCAAGGCCACCCTCCAGATCCCGGTGATCGCCAGCCTCAACGGCGTAACCCCTGGCACCTGGGTCGAGCACGCCATCCTGCTCGAGGAGGCCGGCGCCGACGCTCTGGAGCTGAACATCTACTACGTCTCCTCCAGCCCGGGGCTGGGTGGCTCAGAGGTCGAGTGGCGCTACCTGGACCTGGTCCGGGCCCTGCGGCAGACCATCGGCATCCCGCTGGCGGTCAAGCTCAGCCCCTACTTCAGCTCGGTGGCCAACATGGCCCGCCAGCTGGTTGAGGCTGGCGCCGACGCCCTGGTGCTGTTCAACCGCTTCTACCAGCCCGACCTGGACCTGGAGACCCTGGAGGTGGCCCCTCGCCTGGTGCTGTCGACCTCCGAGGAGCTGCGCCTGCCGCTGCGCTGGATCGCGATCCTGGCCGGCCAGGTGCCGACCTCCCTGGCCGCCTCGACCGGCGTGCACACCGCCGAGGACGCGGCCAAGGCGCTGCTGGCCGGAGCGGATGTGGTCATGATGACCTCGGCGCTGCTGCGCCAGGGGCCCGAGCACCTGACCGTTGTCGAGGCCGGCCTGCGGCAGTGGCTGGACGAGCACAAATGTCAGTCGGTCGGCCAGCTGCGCGGCAAGCGGAGCCAGCGCTCGATCCGTGACCCGGCCGCCTGGGAGCGGGCCAACTACATCACCATGCTGGCCACCTACCCCGACCAGGTCCGAACCGAGGCCCGCTGAGTGGACGTCCGCTCGTGGACGTCCGCAAGGCAGACAGGATTGAATTTCTGCAGGAGACGTCGAAGCGCTTCGGCCTTGCCCTCCACTCCCTGGTCCTGGCCCAAGTCTGACCAGGCGGTGTTGAGCCGCACGAGGGCGAGGACGATGATGAGCAACCGTGGAAGGGGATCGGATGAGGAGTCGAGCAGCTGCCGCGGCCGCTGCCGTCATTGGCGGCGCGGCCGCGGCCTACCTCCTGGTGGTCAGGCCGTGGCAGCTGCGATGGGGGGCGACCGACGAGGAACGCGACGCCACCCTGGACGGCGACGACCTCATCGCCAACCCCGATCTGATGGCAATCCGGGCCATCACCGTGCATGCCGCGGCAGCGCAGGTCTGGCCCTGGATCGCCCAGCTCGGTCAGGGGCGGGGCGGCTTTTACAGCTACGACGCGCTGGAGAACCTGGTCGGCTGCGACCTCCACAGCGCCGACCGGATCGTCCCCCAGTGGCAGGACCTCAAGGTCGGGGACCAGGTCAAGCTCCACCCGGAGGTTGGGCTGGGCGTCACCGTTGTGGAGCAGGGCCGAGCGCTGGTGCTGCGCGGTGGCGTGCCGATGGGCGCAGCGCCACCACCGTACGACTTCACCTGGGCCTTTGTCGTGCGGGAGCGGCCGGACGGGACGACACGGCTGCTGGTGCGCGAGCGGTATGCGTACACCCGGCGGTGGGCGCCGTTCCTTGTCGAGCCGGTTGCGGTGGTCGCCTTCGTGATGTCGCAACGGATGCTCCGCGGGATCAGGGATCGCGCCGAACGCGCTGGCCGCCCGACGGCGTGAAACGGGCCGCGGATCGAGCTGGTTAACAGCCGCGGATCCCTGGCGGCAGGGCTCCATTCCCCGCCACGGTCCGCGTCGACTGCGAGGAGCAGCACCGACACCGGACAACCTCAACCGTGCGACCAGCGGATTATGATCAGTTCCCAGCCGTTCGTCGGGTGGCGCTCAGTGCCGTCCTCGCAGGTCAGGTTCGGTGTGTCGCTCGGCTGGTACTGCCCTGTCATGCCTCGTCGCCCCTGGTGAAGTGACTACGAGAATGACCAGTCCGACCCTCCCCAGGCGCTCCTCCGATGGGACCTCCCTCCTTGCCATCAGCCGCCGAGTCGATGCCGCTCATGCGAAGCCGGCCCCGGCCGCTGGTCGGTGAGCACGACTACGCCGCCCTCTGCCGCAGCCGTCGTCCCGGTCCGGCTGCTCGCCGACGCCCTCATGCTGGCCGATGGCCCATAGCATCGTCGGGCACCTCCTGCAGGTGGGTGACGCCGCCGCGGCCCGGCGAGCACCGCCGCGGTGCTGGCCGCCGGCGACCGCGCCGCGATCGGCAACACCAACATCGCCCCGCCCACCGGCTGCTGCTCGAGTCGGTCGCCTATCCGCGTGAGCCCAAAGGGCCGTACGGAGCCGAAGGCGACAGCCCTCCGGTCACCGCACACAGGCTCGCCGGCAGTGGCAGCGGAGGTTCCTGACTTCATAGCAAGAGATCTGGATCTCGACGAAGCCGGTGGCCGTGAGCAGCTCGGCCAGCCAGTCGGCGTCGAACAGAGCGTGGTGGGCGTTCCAGATCCAGCGGGGGACGCCCCGCTCGTCGGTGCCGCGGTAGGCGGCGCGCTCGGTGTGGCCGCCGAGGAGCCAGCGGTTGGCGTCCAAGGTCCCGTAGGCCCCCTCCAGCCACTGCGCGGCGATGTAGCGGGCGTCGGGCACGCCGATGTCGACCGTCGCGCCGGGCCGCAGCACCCGCGCCCACTCGCGCAACGTCGGCTCGACCAGCTGCCAGCTCTGGTGCTCCAGCACGTGGTTGGCGCGCAGCGCGCTGATGGTGGCGTCCGCGAACGGGAGCCGGTCTAGCCGGCAAACCAACTGGATCCCTGGGAGCGGGAGGACGTCGGTGTGGACCTCGTAGCCGGGATCCGGGCGCTCACCGGCGCCGATCTCCAGCCTCACGCGCCTGCTTTCCCGTGCTCAATCCTGCGGACCAGCGTCGCCGGGCGGCCGGCGACCACAGTGTAGGCAGTGACGTCGCGGGTGACCAGCGACCCGGCAGCCACGACCGCGTGCTCGCCGATGCGGCACGGCCCCAGCACGAGCACGTGGCTGGCCAGCCATGCCCCCTCGCCCACCACCACGTCACGTCCGCTCCGCTGGATCGCGGTCTGCCGCTCGCGCCCGAACTTGTTGATGTCGTGGTTGCCGGTGAGTACCGACACGTTGTGGCCGAAGAAGGCGTACGGCCCGACTGTGATCTCGCCCGCGGAGACGTTGAACAGGGCGTTGTTGATCACCGCGGTCGGGTCGACGTGGAGTCGGCCCGGGTCGCCGTGGACCCGGTACCGGTACAGCTCGTCGTCGAGCGCCTGGCGGATCAGGTCCCCGACCGGACGGGCAAGCAACCGCCGCAGCAGCCGATCCAGCACCGACATCCCACCCTCCTCCCCTCCCGGTGACACCGCGGCGTCCCGGGTGCCCGTCGCCCCATCCTTGCATCCCGATAACCTCACGGCACGCGTCCGACGTCGCATAGGGAATCGGCGCCGACTGCTCCGGGCATGTCCGCCGCCTGTGTCGCCCCGGTGGCCTCAGCCGCCTGGCAGGAGCTGGCGGACGTGCTCGCTGCTCTGCGGTCCGGGCGGCACACTAGGTACCGAACCGGGGCGGGTCAAACGCCAAGGGCAGCGTCGACGCCTGACCGGGGCGCCGTCCGGCGCCATGGCGATCGCTGGCTGTGTCGCCGGTTCGTCGATGACCCCACGGTGCGTCTACGTCACCAGGTCGCCCGAGGAGGCGAGGTGACAGACCCGGCCCCGCTGTGGTAGACGACCAGGTAGCCGCCTATCGGGCTCTGGATGACCTTGTCCGTATCCGTCCGGTGGCCCAGCGAGTCCCTGGCGCCGTAGCGGTATGCGGCGGCGTTTGGCGCATCACTGAGCAGCAAAGCGAGCGACCTGCTCGGCATGCTCATCTCCTGAACCACGCCATCCTTCACCTTGGCGACCTGGAGTTCGCGCACTCGCCGTCGCCGAGTGGGCGGGCAGGACTGGGGCTGTCCAGCCGGCCGCCGCCACGGGGCCTCCGTGTCCTCGATCTCGAGGCCGACGGTGAACTCCAAAGACGCCATGCTGAGCGTCTACCACGCTATCCACCACATCTTCCTCGGAACCGGCGCGGCCAAGATCATCGAGAACCACCATGGCCGCGCGGCGATCGTCATGGTGCAGCAGATGCTCGTAACGCGGCAGCAAGCGCCGAACCCGGGGCTGCCCCGACCTGGAAAGCCGGCGCTTCCGGCCTCGGCGACTCCGCTTCCTCTCAACCGAGAGCAGCGCCGGAAGCAAGCCCGCCAGGCCCGCAAGAACCCCTAATCTGCGGCGCGGAACCATGCACTGGAAGGCCTTGGATAAGATAAGAGGTAGAGGGCAGCAGCGTCCGGCAAGCGTGCGAATTGCTGAGTTGAAAGGTGGGAATGGACGGTCGTCATGGTGGACGCCTACAGCACGGACTTGCCGAAATTCGCCACCTGGAGTTTCTGATGCGGCGGTTCCTGGCAGGTCTCGGTGCTGCGCTGCTGGTGGCGGGCAGCGCAGCCGGGACGCACCTCTACGAGGCCCGCCGCGTGCTGCGGCGATCCACCGCGCCTGCGGGCTGGTGATGGACGCCTACGAGCAGGTCGCCGCTCGTGCGGATGCGGACCAGGACGTCCGCAACGCCGACGGTCACGACCCAGTCGACTACTGGACGGCGGGCCAGCAGGCGAAGCTGGACGCGGCGGTCGCGCTCGTCCGGAATCTGCGGGCGTTCCCGGGACCGGTGGGGAACGTCGCCGAGCGCATCGCGTACGCCGCTCAGAGCCTCGACCCCCCAGGTCGTCACGCAGGCCATCGCGGTGCAGGGTATGGAGCAGCAGGGCGACTATGCGGCGGGATCCTCACCCGCGCACCACCAGGGTGTCCGCCACCTTGTCATGCAGGGCCTGCTTGCGGGCATCGACGCCGGCCAGCACGAACCCAAGCCCCAGCAGCGCGAGCGACAGCAACTTGGCCAGTAGCCGTGCGGTCGCCCGCCCAAAGCCGATCCGCTGTCCGTCGAGGGTCGTGACCCTGACTCCGACGACCCGCTTGCCGAGGGTCGCATGCCAGGGAGAGGCCTCCATCGCCGCGAAGTACAGCCACACCACCAGCACCGCCAGCGCGTAGTACACGACGACCTTGACGGTCGCGTGGGGAGGCGCGAGCTGCCCGTGGTAGCCGATCGAGAACGACACCACAACACCGATCAGCATCCAGTCGATGGCGGCGGCGATCCCCCTGCGCCAAAACCCGCCGTACGCGCGCGTGACCTGCGAGCGTCCAGCCGGGGTCTGTACGGTTGCCATGCTCATCACCCTCTTCTTTCCATCGCTCCTTGGCCAGGCTCCTGCTGGCGGGCCGAAGCGTCAGCGGCCTAAGGGCCCCCATTCCACAGGACCTTCAGCTTGACCGACCGTATCGTGTGCCGGCACGGACGCGACCGGACCGCCACCGGAGGCGGGTCACCGCGTCCTCCACGGCGCCGTCGAAGTACCTCGACGCGGGCGCCGGGGAGCGATACCAACCCGGGCCGCGCGAGATCGTCGGCCGACCCACCGTGCTTGTAGAGCAGCCGCCCCGCGTCGCACATCAGCGGCGCCACCGCCCGTGTCGGTCCGCTGGAGTGGGGACCGGGCAGCAGGCCCACGCCGCGGTGGGTCCATGCGGGGCTCAGGTGCTATCGCCCCTTTGGATCTCTCTGCCGCACCTCGGTGGGCCAGGTGTGGACCGGCTGGTCGGTGGCAGCGCACTCCAGGTAGCGCTCCAGCATCGCCGCCAGCGCACGCTCGCGGCCGAGCCGTGGCTCCAGCGTGGCCAGTGTCCTGCACTGCCACACCGCGCCGGTCTGCCCGGTCGCAACCCTGGCCGCGATCACCCCGAGCAGGCGGTCGGCCTCCGCTGCCGCCACGCCCGCGCGGACCAGCCCGTCCCAGGCGGCGGGCAGCAGCTCGGGCACAAGCTCGGCGGCGGGGCGCGTGCACAGTCGGCCGCCGTGGCCAAGCGGCCATGTGAGCTCGGCTGCCAGGCCGTGCTGGGCGGCCCGGTAGAAGCCGTGCTCGGCGCGCTCGAACGACAGGGCATAGGTCCATGACGGGTCCTGCTCGGCCAGCCACAGCGAGAGCCCGACAAGAAAGGCGGCGTTGGCGAGCATGTCGATCACAGTGGGGCCGGCGGGCAGGGCGCGCATCTCGATCCGCAGGTGGCCACGGCAGGCCGGGTCGTAGACGGCCCGGTTCCAGCGCCACACGGTGCCCTGGTGCACCCGCAGCTCCCGCAACAGCGGCGCGTGCCCCTCGTCCCCGCGGGCAAGCGGGTCGTGGTCGCCAAGGACCGGCAGCAGCGGCTGGTGCAGCCGCACGCCCTCGGCGAACAGCCCCAGCGGCCCGCCCCGCAGCCACCCGGCGCCAAACGCCACGCGGGCAAGCCCGCGACGCAGGCCACGGCCGTCGCGGTCGTCGATCGACTGCTTGCACAGGGGGATCCGGGTCTCCTCCCACAGCCGATGGCCAAGCAAGGTCGGCGAGTTGCCGGCCACCGCCAGCACCGGCGCGGTGGCCGCCTGG
>Ga0137377_10000907_pt1 | contig 19548 bp, 14 predicted proteins | sample SagtaG_22_FD_104815 | JGI IMG/M metagenome (GOLD analysis project Ga0137377, IMG submission 104815) | Vadose zone soil microbial communities from Sagehorn Ranch, Mendocino, California, USA - Sage2_L_40_16 metaG | ecosystem: Environmental > Terrestrial > Soil > Vadose zone | place: USA... | reverse complement strand
CTGGAACTCCTTGCGGAAGAAGGATTCCAGGGACTGAGCATCGAAGCGGTTGCGGCTAGAGCCGGGGTGGGCAAGACCACCATCTACCGGCGCTGGTCCTCGAAAGATGAACTGGTGATGGATGCTATCCGTGAAGTGCAGGTCAATTTGTCGGTAATGGATACGGGTAATTTTCGCAATGACCTCGTGACGTTTTTAAAAACTGCTTACCAGGGCATTATGACCCATCCTCTCCTGGAACAACTGGTTCTTAAGTTCATCGGTGATTATCAAACCAATCCCGAAATTTTCCAGGTCTTTTTCAGACAACTCATCATTCCACGTTTCCAGTATTTCAATCATAGGGTTGAGCAGGCCAAGGCACATGGGGAGATTCGCAAAGACATTGAGCCGGAGCTGGTAATGGACCTGGTGGCAGGCTCATTATTTTTCCATTGGATCGTTACGCGCAATCTGATGCCAACTTCTTCTACCTCTCCAGTTGAATGGATTGAGCAGATGATGGACGCACTATTACAGGGCATAGGGACGAAATAGGCTACACCTTCATATGGATAGAGATAATAATATTCCTTTCTCCGAGGATCACGAATCCAGCGATGATGAGTCAGGCAGCGATGAACTGCTCTCTGACGACAATCTGCGTTTGCCTGAGAATGCGAATATTCTTGTGCGTTTGCACGCGGTACGCGCATGGCTCTCTCGCAGGCATGACGAGGCTACCATCGAGGTAGGCGAAGCTGCCCTCGCGCTCCAGGAGCTCAGGCAAGAGGATGCAGTAGAGTTGAGGCCGCGCCGGCGTATGCGCCTGGGAGAAGATACACAGCGATTTCAGCGCGCACAACTGGCGCTTGTGGCATCACAACAGCGATTGAGCGCGTACGAAGAGGCACAAACTATACTGGAGGATTGCGTGGCGCATACAAGCGGTGAGCGGGTATTGGTAGAATACTACCTGACGTTGGAGGAGCTTGTAATGCAAAGCCAGGAACAGATGGATCAAGAAGAGAAAAGTTCACCCTGGCTCGAAGCAGTGTCCGATGTACTTCGTCGTATTGAACATGTTGGTATCTCAGATGAGGAGTAGCTCTCTTGCAAACCCAGGCCAGGGCGACGCAAGCGTCCCCACTCCACACAACACCACGTGGAATTGCTTTTGCGAGATGTAACAGATGTTGTAAGGGCGACGCAAGCGTCCCCACTCCACACAACACCACCCACGCCCCTACGCGAATCAACCCTTTACTAGAGCGACTTCACCCTTTGTATTTCAACAAAGGCAAGGTGTGATCTCTTGGTGACTCTGTAACAGCTTTCTGTGTGCCGGATGTGATGAGGAGAAGGTACCTTTTATTTGTGAGAGTACGTCTTCTGCATGAAAGAAAGGGACACAAGATGAACACGCTGATCATATACGATTCGACATTTGGGAATACAGCACAGCTTGCTCAAGCAATGGCGGACAGATTGGGAGAGCACGCAACTGTTAGGACTGCTTTAGCTGATGAAGCTGGTTTGACTGAGCTGAAAGATATCGATCTACTGATAGTAGGTGGCCCAACACAGCGTCACGGAGTCAGTCCGGCTATGCGGGATTTACTCGAACGCCTTCCTCGCCGTACCTTGCGTGGAGTGGGAGCGGCTGCCTTCGATACACGCTACCACATGGCTGCATGGAAATCCGGTTCCGCGGCCTCTCGAATTGCCAGTAAAATCAAGAGAACTGGGGCTTCGCTCCTCATAGCGCCCGAGAGCTTTTTTGTCGCTGAGAGAGAAGGCCCCTTAGAGGAGGGAGAACTTGAGCGTGCTTCGCGTTGGGCTGAGGAGGTCTTTAAACAGTTTGAAACGAGCAGAAGCGTTAAGCAAGATAAGGCAGAGGTTCGTTAGGACCCATATTCCGCAGTTCGCTCCTGCATTTTTTGCAAAAACGCCTTTAGCGCGAATTGCTACCGTAGAACTTTAACATACCTCTACAGTATAAAATGCTCTACCACCCAGACTCGTCAAAAAACTGTAGAATGGAGGCTTTATATGAATTTGTAGCATTAATACATTCCTTTCACATACTTCTTGCTCTTCCCTACATAAGTTGATACAATAAGCAGAAGCACTCTCATCAGTTGGCGAACAGGTAGCAAAGGTGGAAGTCATACATGCCACTGGCAGAAACAGTCCTGGTAACGGTAGCAGAGAAGGTCTTCAGCTATGCCTTGGACCAGGGGCAAAACAAATTAGTGGATTGGGCTCGAGATAAGCTCGGCCTCCAACCCAAGCAGCAAGCATTCAAACATGCTGTAGGTAATGCCTATATCAAGTTCGAGAAAAAGTACCCGCAATGGGCGGCTGACCTCTTCAATGCTAGTTTCCTCGAGCATGAGGGTGCCCCTATCCTGGCTCAATTTCTCATCCGAGATGGCTACCCAGATCCCAGTGACTTAGCCTCACGCTGGGCCATCTCCTTGAACATACGCAACATTGCACGTCGCACAACCCTTGTTCGCGAACTGGAGCCAGCAGCAACTGATTTTCTAGAATATTTAGCACGCTCGATCAAAGCCGAATCAGAATTGACTGACCTGAATGACAGCCGCTCACTTGAACAACTTGTCGGTGATCTAAAAGCCATACGTCGCAGGCTAGATGCAGACCAGGCTACTCCTGGTACTCGTCGTGACTATCTACACTGGATGCTCGAACGCCATCTTTATCTTGACTCTCGAAGCACACTTCTAACTCACCGTCAGGTGCAGCTAAAGCTGGATGATGTCTATATTTCGTTGCGAGGGCAACATGAGGATGAACCGGGTATGGCGGATCTTTCCCCACTGGAGCGGGATCAGACCGAACTAGAGGCAAATTCAGTCAGCAGCGATCTTTTCCTAGAGGAGAGGGAGCAAGGCCAACGGGAACTTGGAGTAGAACGCTTTATGAGCAAAGAGGTAGGATCTGTAAACGTCGGCCATAGCGAGGTGCTCGACCTAGCAGAAGCCATTAACCTCCACGACTGCCTCGTCATTCTAGGTGGCCCAGGTAGCGGTAAAACAACGCTGCTACGCTATCTCGCCCTTAAGCACGCGCGTGCATTATGGAATGGAAAGAGCGATCCTGGTAACGTGCTGGGTACAGCACATTTTCCTGTTCGGATCCGTATCGCTGACTTTGTTGAATATGGCTTGCCAAAGGGAAAATCGCTCACTGACTTCCTGGGGGACTATTGTATCATACACGAATGCCCGAAGGCCGGGCTGACGGACCTACTTGCAATTGAGCTGAAAGAAGGCAACTGTCTGATCCTGCTCGATGGGCTCGATGAAATTGTGAGTGCCTCTGAACGTCTGCGTATAGCGCAACATATTGAAGAGTTTGTTGGGCGTCATCTCAAGTCACATAACCGCTTCGTTATTACCAGTCGTGTTGCAGGGTACCGCAGTGCTCCATTGGGCAAAGGATTTGCCCACTACATGCTGCAAGAGATGGACAATAAGCAAATCCAAAACTTCTTAGTGCGTTGGTGCAACGCAGTGGAAGATGCTCAAACACCAGAAATCTCGGTAGAAGCTCGCAGGACTTTCGCACGGCGAGAAGTCGAGGGCATTATGAAAGTAATCAATGCCTCCCCTGGGGTACGCCGCCTGGCTTCCAATCCGTTGCTCTTACGTATCCTGGCACTCATCCACAGTTCTGGTATGCGATTTCCACAAAGGCGAGCTGAACTCTATAGGATTGCTGCTGATACCCTAGCCCGCACTCATCGAGCTGCCCAAGGTGTACCCGAGTCAGCCTTAGCCTTGGTCGAGGATGAGTACCTCACTCCTCTTTTAGGCAAACTGGCCTTCTGGCTGCATATCCACAAGCCTAGTGGTGGGGCCACCGAGCGAGAGGTGTACGAGGTACTTGGTAAAGAGTGGGCAGATCTCAACGATCTGCCCTGGGACGCAGACCGGCCCAACCCTAAAATCAAATCCGATGTAGGCAAGTTCTTAATAACCGTACGCGAGCATACTGGTATCTTCGTAGAGCGTGCTCCAAATCATTATGGCTTTATGCACCTTACATTCGAGGAGTATTACGCTGCTCGCTATCTTATTGATCGCAGCAAAACCCGAGCAGGATTGATCCGCCAGCACCTGCACGATCCTCGATGGGAAGAACCCATCTTGCTCGCGCTTGGCCTTGTAGGTCAGGAATCTACAAGAGAAGCCAGCGAGTTACTCGAGACGGCTATTTTGGCGGAAGGAGAGGATGCGTCAGTACTTGGCTTTACCCCTAGTCCATATGAAAACCTTCTAGGCAGAGACTACCTCTTCGCGCTTCGTTGCCTGGGAGATCACATTCCCGCCCATCCTAAGCTTATACGGCGATTGATCAAACGTCTGGCCAATGAGATATTGCATCGAACTGGCTCCGCTCGTTTCCAGCGCTACCAACTTGCATTAGAGGAAAGACTCAGACTTCTTAAAGGAAGCGAAGTAGCATCTGAGCTTTTTCCGTTCCTTGTTGACGCCTTTGATGATCCAGATTTTAAGGTTCGTCTGAGAGCAGTACAAAGCATGGAGCGATCGGGACGATTCTCCAAGGAGGCTTTGGCGGCATTGCTCAAGGCGCTACACGATCCTAACTTCAATGTGCGTTATGCAGCAACTCAAAGCCTGAGGCAGTTAGGGTGGATCACAACTGAAGTGATAGCTGCTCTGATCAACTCTTTGTACGATGACAAACCTGGGACGCGTAGCTGGGCAGCGGAGAGTCTGGGACAATTAGGACAGGCATCTAATGAGGTGGTGACCGCGCTACTCAACTGCCTAGGTGATAATGATCTCGGAGTGCGCCGCGCAGCAGCGGAGAGCTTGGGACAATTAGGACAGGCTTCCGATAGGGTGATAGCCGCGTTGCTTCGCTCCTTGCACAGTAGAGACGTTAGTTTGCGCTACCATGCAGCGCAGAGCCTGGGGCAATTGAACTCGGCATCTGATGAGGTAGTGACTGCACTGCTCAGCGCCATACATGATCCCGATCCCAGAGTGCGACGTGCGGCAGTGTGGAGCCTGGGGTTTTTGGAACAAGGCCAGGCAACCGAAGAGGTGGTGACTGCACTGCTCAGCGCCTTACACGATCCCGTACCCTGGGTACGTGGCTGTGCGGCGGAGAGCCTGGCACCATTAGGACAAGTGTCAAAAGAGGTGGTAGACTCTCTACTCGATGCCCGAAGCGATGGCGATCATTCGGTACGTCGCGCAGCATTACAAAGCCTGAGGCAATTGGTGCACGCGTTTGATGAGGCGGCAAGTATACTGCTCACCTCTTTGCGCGATCCTGATTCTAGAATGCGACGTACTTCAGCAGAGAGCCTAGGACTTCTGGAACCAAAGCAGGCATCCAACGAGGTAGTGAAAGCTTTGCTTAACACGTTAGACGATCCAGATCATTCAGTACGTCGGCAAGCAGTGGAGAGCATAGGGCTAGTGGGAAAAGAATCTCCAGAGGTACTGACAGCTCTCATTCAGGCTCTAAAATATACTATACCTGCTGTACGTGAGGCAGCAGCAAAAAGTTTTGAAAATAGCCTGCTAACTCCAGAGGTACTGGCAGCTCTCACTGAATCATTATATGATGCTTCTCCTGAGGTGTGCTACCAGGCGGCAATAAGTCTAGGAAAACTGGGGCGGACTTCTCCCAATATAGAAGCAATGCTGCTTAAAGCCCTACAGAGTGCTGAAAGCGCGTCTATACGTCACAACGCTGCTCTCCTTTTAGGCCAACTGGGTCATAGTAGCATATCAACAATTCATGTTCTCTTGTATGGTTTGTTGGATAGATATAAATTTGTGCGCACTGCTTGTGCTCAAGCCCTGGCACTGTTGGGGCAGCGCTTCCCCAGCACTGCCGAAACGATTGCGACAGAACTGCTGCACGCTATTGAAGATCCAGAGTTCGATAGACTTGACGACAATACTGAAAGACGCTCGGCTCATGATTACGCTTTTGACGGGTTATGGCAACTCAAGGATGTGAAGACTACCAGTTGACCTCGCGTCAAGATATAGAGGCATGAACTCTCCAAGGGTGACATGAGCAAATGCATCCCCATCGCAAAGTAGCTCCGTTGAAGTTCACTTCGGCAGATATACCCCACATTCCACACTTTCAGCCAGACGGATTGTAGATTTTCTCATACAGCGGTCCTAACAGTGCAACGATCAGCCGATGAACCGCTTCAAGACCTAATACAATGGTGAGTGAAGCTGTGGAGGTCTGCACATGGAGCAACTCAATGCCGTCAAAGCATTGAAAGACCCACCACATCGTCGGGCGTGCCGTCGGTTTGTGCACCTGGTCGGGGATGGTCTGCTCGGTCTCAGCCAGGCGTGCCCGGAGCCGAAATTCGGCTAAGCGATAGACCAGTAAGCACAACACCATGATCAGGCTCAAGGCGATGATCCGCTCTGGTTTCTTGACGAAGACCGAGGAGGCCAGGAACAGCGGATCTTTCAGAAAACGAAAGTCACGTTCGACTCCACCTTGCTCCTTGTAGGTCGTCACCACCTCTTGATTCGAGAGTGCCGCGCTCTTCAGTTCATTGGTCCCGACAATGAAACAGGCCTTGCGCGAGACTTCCTCATCGAGCCGTTGTTGATGGACGGTGACGGTCGCCACGATCTGCCACTGGTGAGTTGTAGGACTTGCCTCTTTGCGCGGACGCCCCTTGCTGGCATGGCGGGGATGAGCCACGATGTCACCGCGTACCTCCAACCACGTCGGTTTGCCTTTCAGTTCACGCTCCAAACCCACCCATGCATCGGCTTCACAGGCAAAGCGCCGGTTCGAGAGATGCCAGCATTTTCGCTGCCAACTGGCCTGGGCTGCATTGACTTGCCGTTGCAAGCTCACTTGCGCGCGCTGCTGGCTCGCTTGCGTGCGCACCATGAGCCAACGTTCGGTTCCTTGCGGGAGGGTCATGACTCGACTGTACCATTGCATGCTGCCATCCTCCGTTGTCTGCCACTGCTCACTCCTTTCTTGCAACACCGCTTTGGCTTCTTGAGAGGTCTCCGGAACGCGACTCACCCACTTGACCCCTGCTTCGTTCAACTGCCGCATATTCGACTCGCTGTAGATCCCGCTATCAGCCACATAAACACCTGGCTCTGCATTGGCCTCTCGCAATTGCGCCTGGATGGTGGTAATGGCTGCGAGCAAGCTGACCTTGTCACTGCTATTGCCATCTAACGGCTGCAAGAACAGGGGCACATCGCCGTCGTGGGTGGTGGCCAGGGCGATCATCCACTGCGGTGCGTTCCTCCCGATGATCGCGCGAATAGCCATACGTGATCGCGATCACGACTGCCTCACTAGAGCTAAATTCTGCTCCTGCTCCAGGCACGTTTCCCTCGCCAGCCATGGCGTACTGGCCACTCACCGAAAACGAGGTGGTATCAACATGGATCTGCTGGGCTTTGATTCCAAAGATCTGGCGCGCTCAACTGGCAATACCAGCAAACAGCTTGGTGGGATCGTGCGCGTACAACCAATCCAAGGTGCGTCCCAGGCAGTCATCGTTGAGCATCTCAGCACGGATCCCTGCTCCCAGCAAATGCTCGACGGGTTTGTTGGCGAAGTACTGCGGCACCAAATACAGTTGGCGATTGCTGAAACCCAGGCCGTTGAGGATCATGGCGACGGTGGCTGTGCCAACGCTTACCTGTTGACGGTTGCTAGGGTCTTGAGCATCCAACCAGGCTGCCAGCCCAATCTCTTGGCATACTCCTGCCACGATGCCTAGATGGTCGAGCCGTTCGTTGATGTACTGGTCCGCTGGTTCCATCGTGAGTCCTCCTTCATGAGGACTCCACACTAGCAATTTTCAACAAACCTGTCAATCAAACTGCGGAATGTGGGTTAGGAGAAAGGAGAGCTGAATATGTTCAAGAAAATGCTGTTGGCCTTCGCAGGCATCGGAGCCGCAGGATGTTTCGCCGTCTTTCTACTCACCCTTCCATTGCTGCGCCGTCTTCCAAAGCCAAGCCATGTTTCGCTGGATGGAGTCATGACTATCGATGATGCGGTTGAAGCCTGCCGGCAAACACATTTACAGGGGTGGGACCTTGTCGCATATGCGCAGAACCTCGCTGCCAGAAAATTCACTTACTCCCGTCTCAACACGTGGGATACCCCATCCAGGGCATTTGAAAGAGGCATGGGGTACTGCGAGCAGCAGGCGCTTGCGCTGAAAAAGATCTATGACAGGCTGGGTATCGAAACAAGGCCAGTGTTTGCTTTGCGATGCCAATTTCCCGCCAAGGTAGTTGATGGAATGCCATCGCCTGGAGGAATCGGTGGTCATGCATGGCTGAGAGTCAGGATCGGAGATGAAGAACTTGATGTCTGTTCTGGCTCTGTCAAGAATAAGCCTGGCGTGACGCAATTTAAGGTACTTTCGAGGGTGCTATCCTGGCAGCCGTGGATGCGTCCGTTTACGCACGTGGGATCGTCGATTGAGAATATCAGGCGAGATATTGTGGCGAGGCGCAGCTTGACCACTAGAGCGAACAGCTGAGAATATTGCACCAATACTCATTAAATGCATTTCCGTCAATTTTCGTAACAAGGCGTGTAGGAATCCCCTTGCTGTCGGGCATCTCATACAGCCAGCTCTCTCTCGTTTCAAGTTTTAGGGGAACTGTTTCCATCTCAACGCCTTCATGCCAACCTAAGGATCATGATATCATATTCGGCATGTGTCCCTATCACCACGTTTTCTCTCAATTCCCCAGACCTGCTTTGCGTAAAAATCTGAATTGCGCCCTCACATCACTCCCACGATATCCTGCATCCCATTCATACACACTGCTGTTATGAGTGATCACTGTAATCAAATTTGCTGGTTATGTCAAATAGCCCAAATTTACACGAATCTTTTTTTGGCCCCTAAAAATTACGCACGAGGTATACTTTATGGATGGCAGGGATGATATTTCACTTACTTTTTGTTAGTGTTGTAAAATACTTTTACAACACGGGCAAAGTATGTAGATTAAAGCCCGTAACAATCGCACATGATACGGAGAATGGAGACAATTTCATGTCCACAGAACAACAGGCATCGTCAGCAGCCACATCTATCCATCCTGGTACGAATATTGGCCTGGTTACGTTACGCGTCTCTGATCTTGAGCGTTCGCGACGTTTTTATGAAGGTATACTCGCTTTCCAGCCTATCGAGCAGGAGCCTGGAAAGGTTGTCCTTGGTGGTCAGGATAAACAACCACTGCTGGAACTGATTGAAGTCCCAGGAGCTGCGCCTCAACCACGCAGGGCAACGGGTCTTTATCACGTCGCCATCCTCTTTCCAACACGACCAGACCTCGGTCGCGAATTATTGCGTGTTGCGAGAGGGGGTTTGCAGGTTGGTCAGGGAGACCATCTTGTGAGTGAAGCGTTGTATATCTCAGATCCAGATGACAATGGTCTCGAACTCTATCGTGATCGTCCCCGGAGTGAATGGCATTGGACAAACGGGGCTGTCGAGATGGCCACCGATCCAGTCGATATCCGCGGCATGGTCGAGGAGGGCGAACGCGACGCAGAACCATGGGAAGTGATACCAGCGGGAACCCGCGTTGGTCATATACACCTGCAAGTAGGAGATATCAAAGAGGCCAAACAGTTCTATCACACCATCTTAGGTTTCGATGTCACCGCTGATTTATCAGAATACGGAGCGCTTTTTGTCAGCGCTGGTGGCTATCATCATCACATCGGTCTGAACACCTGGCATTCGCGCGGAGCGCAACCCACACCCGCGAACGCTGCCGGTTTGCAAACCTATGTGATCAGTATCCCTACACGTGAAGGACTGCAGGAAGTCAAAGAGCGCCTGGTTGCCTACCAGGTTCCCTTCGAAGAGCAGGAAAACCTCATTCGTGTTAACGATCCGTGGAACAATCAGATTCTTCTGATGGTTCAATCAATTAGCTCCAACTGAATGGGCGAGGTACGGATTGTCAATAAGAACAATCCGTACCTCGCTCAAGGCCTCAAGGGATGCTGTGCCAATTGTGGGGTACTGTGCAAGAATATTTTCTGCTTCTGCTTGTATGGGCTTGAAGCCGTCTTTGACCTTTGAGACTTGTTGAATTAGTCCTTCTATCTCTTCCATAAACGCTATTATAGCAGATAGGTATCAGTAATCATCAAGGTAATTTTTCCACAAGCCATAGATGACCATCCTCTATGATAAACTGGTAATATGAAGAAAGTGTTTTCCCCTTGCATTAGAGTGCTTCAGGAACCAGTTATGGACCGCATAAAAATAACCAAAGAGCAAGAGAGTGCTGACGATGCTGAAAAAGATCGATTGCGTGATGATTCGGGTTGAAGATGTGAAAGCGGCGATGGCCTACTACACAGATGTATTTGGTTTACAACCTGTTTGGTGGGATGAAAGTTCTGCGGGTCTTGTCTTCCCAGAATCAGATGCGGAGATTGTTGTGCACCGCAACCCGGATATTCCATCGAGCGTTGAGGTGCATTATCTTGTCGAGAATGTGATCTCTGCGGTACAAACTCTCGAAACAAAGGGATGCCGGATACTCGTCGATCCATTCGATATAGCAATTGGTAAGTGTGCTGTTATCGAAGATCCATTTGGCACGCGGCTATGCATTCTGGATATGACGAAAGGCGCTCGCAGGCTGGGACGTCAATAAGAGTATGAACAATCATCATTTCCTGTTCATTGGCTACAGAAGACTTGCCACCTGAAAGGCTTGTCTGGTACGCTAGAGGAAGATCGTCGTTCGTTTTTGCCAAAGAAGGTGATCATGGCGCTTGGCTTGACCGCAGCAATCGCTGGTTCAGGGAAAAAGTAAAGCAACCGTTGTCTCATTTCGTCAGAACCTTATGAACTTCCGCGCCGCTTGAGACGTGGTGAAACAACTGTAACGATCCCTGGTAAAAGAGTAGCACTGAGAATAATCGCTCCGCCAAGGAGCGTTGAAGCTGTTGGAATAGCTCCAAGTAGTACGATCCCGAAGATGATGCCCCAAACGGGTTCGAGGCTTGCCAACAGGCTGGCAGATTGAGCAGTGATATCACGCATACTTGCAATAAAGAGAGTATGAGCCAGTGCTGTACAGGCAACTCCAAGAATGAACAAAATGAGAAGATCATGAGGTGTCCAGAAGGAACCGGTCGCTGTAAAGAAGAAGACTGGTATGAGGACAATCGCGGCTATCCCGTCCTGATACAGGCTGATCATCAGACTGGAATAGGTGCGTCCAAGCCAGCGGTTGGTGACAGAAAGCAGTGCGAATGAGGCCCCTGAAAGCACGCCCCACATAACCCCAAGCGTCGTTTGATTCTGGAGCGTAAACGAGGGAACCAGCAGATAGATTCCTGGTAGAATGAGCAAGGCTGCCACAATCTGTACGCGACTGGGACGTTGATGCAGCAGAAGGGGTTCCAACAGGGCAGTAAAGAGTGGAAAGCTGGAGAAGGAGAGCAGCCCAATGGCAACATTCGAGACATTGATTGCTTGAAAGAAGGCAGTCCAATGCAGGGCGAGTAACACTCCTTGACCAAGCAGCAAGTAGCTATCGCGGGATCGCTTTGGGCGCAAGGGAATATGCCGGAACCAGCAGACCGCCAGAAGCACCAGTCCAGCAAAGAAAGAACGCCCAAAGACAATGAGTGGGGCAGGCAGGAGACTCAGCTTACCCAGAACACCCGCAATGCCAAACAAGAGGACTGCAACGTTAGCAAACACCAATCCTCGCAATTGCTTCGGTTGCTCGGGCATAAAAAATTCCTTTTCCTTGATAATCTATATTAAGAGAGGTTTGATGAGTCAAAGCTAGCCAAAGGCAACCGTTGTCTCATTTCCCATTTTGAGCATTAGCGTTGATAGAACAACCTGGGCCTTGACTGGGAAATCGAAGAAGCCGCTCTGCGAGCCACCAGGCAAGATTACTGGGATAAGCGAAACCAGTTTAGGCGAAATGGATTGTCCGTCTGGCAATACAAGATGCACAAGTGATGGATAATTAATCCCTATGGGAGCCTGGAGGCTGCTTTCGCTGTGCAACTGCATTTCGACACGCACGGTATATACACCTGCTGGCTTGTGGTCATCTGAAAAGGCCGATGCTTGTGAGACTCTGGTCACGGTAAAATGCACGTTGTTGAAGTCAAAGCTACGATTCACTGTCAATGTACTAATAAGGTTCGTTGCTGTCACGGTAGGTCCCACTGTGTCACCAACGACGATGGTTGAATCTCGTTCGTGAGGCAAGAAGAAGGCGATTACGACAAGGAGAGCTATAATGGCGATTGCTACCACTACCCGCGCTCTTCCAGACAAATGAATGCGTTTTTTCTTCTGAGGTTCTGACATGATCAGGTTTACTCCCGGTTTTTCTAACCAGGAGATATTATAACAAATCTTTTGTTTTGCCGCCTGTACTCCCAAATTGCCGAAAACACACGAAATTTGACAACACACTGGTTACATGGTAGAATACATTTGGGCCTTTTAGGAGGCCCGGAGCTACGATGAGTAGCTTCTAAAGCCGCCTGCAAGACCGTAAGGTGTTTGCAGGTCTTATTTTTAAATTAAGGCCTAAGGCCATGCAGCAAGAACGCGCTATTGTCCTCATTGATGGCAGTAACTTTTATTTCAAACTCCGTGATTTACAACTGTCCAAGCTCATTACATTCGATTTCTCACGCTTTGCCCAATTTCTTATAGGTGACAGAACACTTGTACAAGCAACCTACTATGTTGGTAGGCTGGAAACTGATGGGACAGAAAAAGCCGCGCGCATGCATGCTAACCAACAACGCTTATTTGCACATCTGAAGAAGCACCAGTTTACCTATTCACTTGGCTATCTGCTCAAATCTAATGGAGTCTTTCACGAAAAAGGCGTGGATGTCAATATTGCGGTTGATATGGTCGTTGCTGCTTATGAAAACTCGTGTGAAAGGATATATCTTGTATCTTCTGATACCGACCTTCTTCCCGCCATTAAAAAAGCACAAGAAAAAGAAAAAATTGTTGAATATGTTGGATTTTCTCATAATCTCAGTAAGGCTCTGGTTGGTCGTTGCAAAGAAAAACTAATACTTAATAGAGATGCCCTATTGCCCTTTATTCTAAAGTAGCCTACAACTAATTCACACAGCCCAAATTGCATCACGGTTGGGGCAGGAAATTCTGTGTGCCGAATGAGCCACCCAGAATATCTTTGGAGGATGCGCCCATCCAGCGATCCAGCACAGTAGCATAGACGGAGCGGAAGTCGAGCGTATATTTCAGGTTACCGTTCTGGTCCAGGTTGTTCAGGCTGGGGGGTTCACCATAGATGCCTCTGTTGACAGGATTGCCAAGCACGAATAAGGGTGCTGCTGTGCCGTGATCGGTACCCTGGCTGCCGTTCTCTTCGACCCGACGTCCAAATTCTGACCAGGTCATGATGACGATGTTATCGGCTTTGCCGTGGGCTGCGAGGTCGTTGTAAAAGGCCGAGAGACCATTGGCCAGCGTAAGCATGAGCGCATCGTGCGTCGCCTGCTGGTTGGCATGTGTGTCGAAACCACCGAGCGTGACGTAGCCGACACGCAGGCCCAGACCCTGCACAATAGCTTCCGCGAGTACTTTGAGGCCATCGGCAAATGGCCCTTTTGGATAGGTGACGGCGGGATGGTATGTCGCATCTGCCTGGCGTAACTGGCGCGATCCATCCTGAGCATTGAGAGCCGTAGTGTCCAGTAAGGCAGCATAGGGAGCAGTTCCTGGATATGAATTATAGAGCTTCATGAGCGCTTGCAGGCGCGCATTGCCGCCATCGGTATCGGCGGGATCGGGATAGATCCTGTATGACTGGACGCTCGCGACTGTCGGTACCTGTGTGCTGATCGATTGTAAGGCCTGCGCGGTCTGCACGCCAATGTCGAGAGATTTGAATGGATGGCCTTGCTGGTCAACCAATCCGGAGACGAGTTTACCGAGCCAGCCTTCACTGCCATTCCCACTCAGATCCAGTGTCTGCCAGATGTCCATCGCTTGAAAGTGCGAGAGGCTCTGGTTTGGATAGCCAACACCCTCCACGATTGCCAGGTGTCCAGCATCCCAGAGTTTTTTCAGTGGCTGTAGATTCGGATGCAATCCCAGGCGAGTATCCAGTGGCAATACTTTGGTGTCGGACAGTCCGAGGGTCGGACGCAATTTTAGATACAACGGATCGGTAAACGGCACAACGGTGTTGAGGCCATCGTTTCCGCCCGCCATTTGCACAACAATCAGCGTGCGGTCATTAGCCGACTGAGCAATGTGAGACCCATCCAATGCCTGCGCCCGTGCCGATGATACTCCACGACTGAAGATGGCTGGCATGACCATACCCGCCGATACAACTAACAACCCATCTTTTATCATCGCTCTGCGAGTCAGTTTCATTCTCTATGCTCCTTTGGCCTGGAGCCGCTTGCGGGTGCCAGGCCATGCTCCTTTAGTTAAGCTGGTATTCGGGTGATGCCATCATGAGATACAGCGTTCCACGCACGCGACCCAGCGGATAACTTGTGCTATTGGTAAGGGTTATAGGAGTACCGCGAGTACTTCCACCTTGAGTTGTGAAGTAGTCCAGGAGTTGTGTTCGCCGGTCACTGGCGAGTTCGCCATCCAACAAAAATGAGGAGAAGTGATCGACAAACTGCTCCGGCGAATTGAGCTGGTGTGCGTTCACAGCACCTTGCAGGTTAACGAGCGGTGTTGAACCGGCACGCGCTGTTGTGCCACGAGCTAGCAAAAGGTCTATGTAGTTCAGGCGCGTCATCCAGGTGCCGCTATTGAGCCAGAGGGCGCTTACTTCATCCCCAGGCCAACCCGCAACATTTGGTGGATCAAACAAGGTCTGCCCCATCAGGGTGGTGATCGCCGGTAATCCGGTACCATCGCCATTGATATTCATGGCGCGATATGCCCCAACCGTGAACTCTACAGGTGATTTGATACGACTGCGATAGGCCTTCGCCGACGAGAACTGCGGCGAGAGCAGCAGGGTGCGCATGACTTCGCCTATATTATGCCCACTCTGCACGTAGGTATCGACTAACGGCTTAAGGTCGTCAGCGCCGGGGTTTTCATAGGCAAAGAATGTAAAGAGCTTGCGACTGATGAACCAGGGCGTCGCGGGATGGTTGGCGAGGAGATGTATCACATCCTTGTAGTTAAGGTTGCCCGTATGCCCCAGGTACGTCTTCACCAGGTCATTGTGATCTTGCGGGTAATATTGTGAGGTTAATCCTTTGACATGCCAGCCTGTAAGTGCTGCCGCACCCTCGTAGACATCCGGTTGCGTGTAGTGGCCAAGACCCAACGTAAACAGTTCCATAAGTTCACGGGCATAATTTTCGTTTGGCGCATTCTTTCTGCTCTTTGTGAGATCGAGGTAAAAGAGCATGGCAGGGTCGCTCGTGATACCTAGCAGAATATTATCAAAGGTATCGAAAGCATGGTTGCGCAAAAATTGATTCTGAATAATCATGCGCATGTAGTTCCGCTTACCCCCGACCTTGTGGAAACTACTCGTCAGGACACCATGCCAGAAGAGCGCCATTTTCTCCAATAAGGGACGTTGCGTCCAGGCCATGCGTAACAGCCACCAACGTTGCTGATCGAGCGGCGCATTAAGGTTGATGTTCAGCGCATTAAGACGATTCTCCATGTCATTGTCTGATACCTGCTGGTAGTCGATGAGTCGATCAATCGCGCCATTGAACCCAAGGTTCCTATACGTCGCTAATTCGTCGGGTGATGCGCCAAAACCTGCGCGTCGCAACAGATGTCCGATTTGTGTGCTGCTCGCCATCGGCCCATGGGAGAAGTTTCCCAGCCCACCATTCTGTAACCACTTCGCCAAAGCAACCCCGCCGATGGCCGCAGCAGCCCCAGCTCCACCTAGCGCGGCCAGACCCGCAACTGACACACCCATAAATTTGCGGCGAGATACAGTAGCAGGTGGTAGAGATGGTGCTGCTATTGCCTGTGAGGGGGCAACAGGTATCCCTTGAGCAAGTGGAATAGTAGGAGGCGCTGCCTGAGCAGGTGGAAATTCCTGCGTCTCTTCCATAACCATTAGTGGCTCTGTTGATTGTGGCTCTGTTGGTTCATCGTACATATTCATGTCTGTAGGCTCCATTATGCCTCAAAGATTATTTTGTTGTAGCTATTCTAGCAGAAATAAGTCAAGAAATCCTCAAGAAGAAATCAATGTTCCCTAAATATATCTGGGAGTACAGAGAGACATGGACAATCAGTATCATTGGTTCGATCCTGATGCCATGACACGATTGAATCCAGGAACGTGGAACCAATTGACGTTCACATTACCCTCCGCGGTTAGCGGCCAGTTACGTCAATTGGTATACAATTCAATAACCCTGGCATGGCGCCTGCGAACGCCAATGCGTTTATTGATGCGGTGAGCTGGAACAAAAGTGGTCATCACCCTGTATACCCCACCACGTCTGTACCGCCTTGAGCGATATTGTGATAATTGAAGTACATGGGGCGCTCGGCGACAATGGTGCCGCTGGTAGCCCAGACGGCAAGCGATACTTCATAGCCAGGCACTATGAGACTATTGATATTCAATGTGACACGTGTCTGCGGGCCAACAGTCACGACCTGCTGCGACATAATGCTATTTTTCATATAAAGCGTCACTGCTACAGTCTCACTGCTCGTATTGGGATTCTGCAACGTCAGAAACTCGTTAAAGCCAGATGCTGTATAGCCTTCGGCAAAACTGTAGATGACTTTTGCCGGGCCTGGCTCCCCCATGACATCAGTGCCACCTGGAATCGTACTATTATAGCGGAAGTACTCCTGGCGTTCAGCCACAATGGGTGCATCGGATGTCACCTCGGCTGATACCTGCGTGGTAGCCTGCGCAAATACGGTCGGGTCAGATGCAGCATTGACATCAAAGAACACCTGCGACTGTGGCGGAACCTGGACAGTCGTTGGATTGACGGCGCCATTGCTATATTCAAGGTTGATAGTGGCGTTGGCGGTCACGGCCGCATCGAAGTTTGCCAGCACCAGGTATTCATGGAAATTGATACCGGTGTAGCCCTCGGCAAAGAGCCAATCTTTACCTGGAGCTTGCGCGCCAACCACAGTTGCCGCTCCTGTAACAGGTCCGCTGATATTCGTGCGCGAGGTGGTGAAGTACATTGGACGTTCTACGACTACGGGCTGATCCGAATGCACGTACATGGCGCACTGCTGGTTGATGTTGATGCCGGTCTTCTGGGGATAGGTTGTACCGCGTTGCCCTGGCGGCACGACGATAGTATCGGTGGCAAGTGTTGAGCCGCCGGCAACATAGGTCACTGTAACGTGAGCTGTGGCCCCTCCCGGCGGATTGAGGATGGTGACAAAGCTGGAGTAGTTGCGCTGCGATGCGATGTCTGCAAAGTAGAAATCAGTGCCTGGCTTTGTCGCACCCAGAGCATCGGTCCCGCTATTGATGCCATGCCAGTTGAAATAGATCGGGCGTTCCGCGACGATACCAACTCTATTGATTGAAGTGACGATCATCGAAAGGGAGCGCCCCACTTTGCTGGTAAAGGGGATATGCACATCAGCATTGACACTGACGGTGTAGCGACTCTGTGGCGGGACATTATGCATGACAGCTGGCCCAGTGCCCCCTTCGAAGAGGTACTGTACCTTGACTTGCGCGGTCTGAACCGGATCGGGATTCTCCAGCGTGAGGTATTCCTCGAAATCATTACCGGCAGCATCACCACCGGCACGCCCTTCGGCAAAATACCAGGTGGTGCTGGTGGGCACGCTTTGATGAGGGGTTGACTGGCCAAGCACAACCAGGTTTTGTGAGAGATTATAGGCATCATAGGAACCCAGGCCTGTGGCAAGATCATACGCGCTGCCATCAGGATAGGTTCCATTGGTACCCACGTAATCGTTGTTATTGATATACCCCGAAACAGGCACAATATCGTGAAACGCGGCATTGTAGGAAGTTCCAGTTGCCCCGTGAGCTATGTCATAGAGACTTGGATTGAGAAAGCCAACCACGAAGCCATTCGCCTTAATCGATGCTTGATTGGCTAACGCTATCATTGCTGCCCACGCAGGCGCGGCTGCCGAGGTACCACCAAAAATCATCCAGCCATGATTCGCGCATCCTCCAACTGCGCAATAAATATCGTAACCTGTTTGAGGATCAGCATTCAAGGAAACATCAGGCACTTCGCGAAATCCTGTAGAGTAGGCATTTGCGACACCAGGGGCCTGCTGCCAGTAAGGCATGTGCCAGATCAGGCTAATACCTCCACCACTGGCTCCGTTGTGAATATTGCGGTCGTTCCAGACTTGTTCGAACTGATAGGTGCTATCAAAGTTGATATGCAGCGTCGTGCCACCTACACCCGTGACATAGGGCTGCGATGCTGGATCATCGACTGCCGGGGTCGCATTTGCGCCCGTTTGTGGATTGTAACACCCATCTGCTCCAAGATCACCACTTGCAGCAAGAATGGTCTGTCCCTGTGCCGCAGCCGCCTGGAAAAAGATATTCTCCTGCTGGATCTCGGCAGCCATGCTCGTTCCCTGTTCGCAGAAGACCCAACTGGTACTCACGACGGGAGTTACATCGCTGACAATACGCGCCCAGGCATCGTTATAGGCTGTTAGCGAGGTTGCTGAAGCTTCGTATACACGTAGGGTGGCCAGGTGGGGAGCAAGTCCCAGAATTACCTCCATGTCGAGTTCGACCTCCGCGGCATTCACGCCTGCCGCGCCACTGTACCCGTCGATGGGAATAGTTCTGATGAGTGTATTGGCGCCCCCGAAACACGCAGTATAGGCAGCAATATCGCCGGATGAGAAGCCATCAAGTTCGAGCAGCCCCACTGTTTGCCCTTCGCCCATTACGCCTGCCTTATAGAGTTTCGTAAAATCATAGGCTGAAGCAATCTGTGAAGGTGTGTAAGAGGTAGGAACCATGGCGGAGCCAGGTTGAGGGCAGGCGGTGGCGGCAGAGGTCGCCCCAACTCGCAAGGTCGCTTTTCCAGGAGCCAGGGGATTGCGATGATATTGTACGGTATTATCGAGCCCACTCACTTTAGCTACCAGTGGCGCGAGCTGAATCGGCAGCGAGGGAGGATTGGCATTGGCGAAAAATAGCTGGCCTGCCGGTGAATGGTAATTGTTGATCTGCACTTGAAAGGCTTGTTCCGCCTGTGCGACAGTGCCAACGGCATCAACGATGAGATGATTAGGGTAAGTGCCGGTGATTCTGAAACCCTGCGAACGAAGAAACGCGATGACGGCGGATTCACTTTGTGGCAACGGACCGTACATGGCGGCAAACGAAGCCGGGTTAAGGTAATGACGATACAAAGGAGAATGCGGATCGCTAATTTCCTTGAGATAACTGGCAAGACTGGCCGTATTGCGCAGATTGAGACCAATAGCTACTGAGATAGTTTGATTGACTGGAGTATTGGATAAGAGTT
>Ga0137377_10000901_pt1 | contig 19604 bp, 19 predicted proteins | sample SagtaG_22_FD_104815 | JGI IMG/M metagenome (GOLD analysis project Ga0137377, IMG submission 104815) | Vadose zone soil microbial communities from Sagehorn Ranch, Mendocino, California, USA - Sage2_L_40_16 metaG | ecosystem: Environmental > Terrestrial > Soil > Vadose zone | place: USA... | reverse complement strand
CTGTTCCTCGTTATCGAAGAGCTTTCGCCAGATCTTGGTGGCGGCGGCGAGATTCGGGAGGGAATTCCCGAATGCCTCCACGGTGAGCCAGCCGTCGTAGCCGATGTCCTGGAGCGCATCGAATGTTGAGTCCCAGGCGACGCTGCCCGTTCCCGGCACGCCCCGGTCGTTTTCCGAAATGTGAACGTGAACGATACGGCTCCCCGCGCGCCGGATGGCGGCCGCCGGATCCTTTTCCTCGATATGGGCATGTGCTGGTATGCGGCCTCTTGCACCGCCGGGTCGGGGCTCAGCGGATTCCACTCGGGCGCGATCACGGTGTTGGCCGTCCGCTCCAGGCCGAGATCATCCAGAACCTGCCCCCAATGCTCCCACTTCGCCTCGTCCAAGTCGAAGATCGGCACTTCGACGCCGTCGTAGCCGATCTGCTTCAGCGACTCGAGTACCGGCAGCAGGCCGGCGTGCATGTGGTCCGTCCACAGGTACAGGTTGATCCCGAGCTTCATCGATCGTCCCTGCTCAGTCGTTGTAGCTGTCTACCTGAAAGGAGGTGAACCCATGATCGACGTTGGTGTTGCCGACGAAGAAATTGAAGCCGATTCCGGGGCTGCCCTCAGCGAACACGTCGTCGGTAGCGGAGATCACTTCTACGCCGTTAATGAATCCCGTGATGACGGGGCCAGAAATTATCGCCCCCACAACGTCACCATCCCGGACCCCGTATTCCGGACCGGAAAGCTTCCGAAGCGAAGTGAAATCCCCGATTTTTCCGTTCCACCGCACTATCTCGGCATATGCGTTCTCCGTCTTGAGACATCGCCAGAAGACCTCGTATCCAGTGCAGCGGTGTGGCGTTAGGGTGCTGCGCAGGCGTATCTCGACTTCCTGGAAATACTCCTCCGTCTGGTTCCTGCTGAAAACCGTCGCCTTCACATGCTGGTTTTCCCCCCACACGCCGGAGAGTAGGGCGGTCGGGTCGTCGTAGTCCCCCTCGGGCGCGGCCCCGGCGTCTGCGGACGCGAGGTTTCCCTGTTCTATCCGGCGTTCGGCGGCCTGCATGCGTGTCACCGCCCCGTAGGCCACTCCGTTCCGGACGACGACGTCGGCCCAGTCAATACCGTCCCTGGCTCCGTTGACCCATATCCCGCCCTCCGAGATTGGGTCCTCGTCATGCTGGAAACTCGTGCGGTACGACCTGACCGAGTCAGTTCTGGTTTCCATCGGCATCTCCGGTATCCGCGATTTCCTCCGCACCCTCGGCGGTCACAGTATGGCTGTCTATGATTTCGCCGGCTTTCTGCAGCCACGTCTCGCCGCCCCGCACTTTCAGGATCACCAGGACCCCGACGCCCACGAGCATCCACACGCCGACGATCACCGGCGACCAGTCGTCGGGAGAGGCGGGGAACGGGCTGAACGACTTCACCAGCGAGTAGATAAGAACGGCGGTCGTGCCGACGGGGAAGATGAAGTGCAGCAACCAGTTGAACTCGCGGCGCCTGTGGAGCCAGTAGTGAACGACCACCCCGATGTTGCCCATCGAGTAGACGAAGATGACCGCCAGCACCAGGCAGAAGCCGACCATCAGGATGAAGAACGTCGCCGGGCCCAGCAACCCCCCGCCGATGAAGGCAAGGGCCATGGAAAGCAGGAACTGAAGCATGACCGCGACCGTCGGCGTTTTACGCTTCGGGTCCACTCTGGCTACTACCCGGGGAAACACGCCGGCGCGCGCCATCCCGTACCACATGCGGGTCGCGACGTTCTGGGTGGCAAGGCTCGCGGCCATGACCGAGGTGAACATGGCAAAAAGCGCGATGGACCAGACCGCGCCCCATACCCGGTGGGCGATCACCAAGGCGGGAAGCTCGGCCGACGTGGGGAGCTTGCCGAGCGTGAGCCAGCCCCAGCCGATGACCTGGCCCCAGATGACGATGACCGTCATCAGGCCGGTGATAACGATCGACGCCATCGTGGCGATCGGGACGTTCCGGCGCGGATTGGCGGTCTCCTCGGCGAGCGGTACCGCGGACTCCCAGCCGGTGAGCCCCTGCACGGAGAACACGATGGCCAGCGCGAAACCCGTCGCCGTGGCCAGATGTCCCGGGTTGAAGCTCGGATCGAACACGCGGAGCGTGAATCCCCCGGAACCGGGACTGATGAGCCCCGATAGCCCAAGGGCGAGCACGATCAGGAACTCAAGCCCACCCAAGATGACGATCGCGCGCACGGACAACTTGATGCCATAAAACCCGAGGACCGCGACGACCGGAATCGCGACCAGCGAGAATATCCACCACGGGAACGTGATGCCATAGTTCGCCTGGAGCTCACCCTGGAGGATGTAGCCGAAGAAGGCGAGTATCGGGCCGGCGATGATCGGCGAGTAGAGCGTGTATGCCCATCCGGTCAGGAAACCGGCACGCGGACCGAGCGTGCGGCTCACATAGGTGAAGTACCCGCCGGCCGACGGGAAGAGCTTAGCCAGCTGGACCAGGCACATTCCCAGCGCCAGCACGACAATGAACCCCAGGAAGTACGCGAACGGCGAGATCGCGCCGGTGAAGCCCACAATGGTCGCCGTAAAGAAGAATGCGGTGATCGCCGGAGCGATGGCGGTGATGTTCTGCATGAGCGCGCCCGTGAGTCCAAGCGCGCGCACCTGGAGCTGGGTCGTGGCTAGCACCTCGCCCGGCTCTCCGGTGGATGCCACGTTTTCCCTTGGAGGCTTAGTAGCCATACCGGCAGCTCCCCTGCGACCGGCCCTTCGAGCGTTTGCTCAAACTGCGGTCATTTGCTCAGTCTGAAGTATTGATCACGGTGCCGCAAGAGCCTGATGCGGATTCCCCGCTCCAGAATGTCGTGGGAATACGGGAGGATCAGGGCCGTGCCATCTGCGGCGCGTGACCGGCCGGCGAGGACGCTGCGGCGACGCGCAGACCGCGTTCAGCCTCGAACTGACGGCAAGGACGGACGACTTGAGCCTAGAGGTCGAGGGCTTCGGGCCATCCTCTTCAGCATCACCGCGTGATCATCGAGCTTGACCTCACGGACCCCGGTGGAAACGCAGTGCGGCGATGGCCACGAAGCGGGCATCGTGGTCCCCGGCGAGCCCGTCGTTCGGAAGCCAAACCCAGTAGAGCGGCAGGAGGTTCGAGCACGCCTACCGATGACGTGATCAATCACGGCGGTGACCGCGATCCCTGGGCGCCGGGCCCCGCTGCTTGACCGCGGATTGACCGGCCGGCCGCACTGCGCTTATATAGAGATTTAGCGAATAATCGAACTTTTCTGACAGGTGAGTCCCCAGGATGAGGCTGCGACCATGGCTGACAAGTGGCAACTGATCTATCCGAACCACATCAACGCGATCGTGGACGGCTACGAAGAGACCATCGAGCACTTCCGGGACCGGGTGGGGTTCACCCTCGACCGGAGGATTCCGGATTCCGGCGATGGCACGGACGCCTGCCTGATGACCCTGGGTGGAGTGATGTTCGAGTTCTTCGCGCCGAAGGAGCGGGGCGAGCGGGGCCAAGGGCGGCTGCTGGCGCGCTATGGCGATCACTACGTGGGTATCGAGTACCACGTTCCCGACGTGACGACTGCCCGGGAATTCGCCAGGGAGAACGGCATCCGGATCATCAACGACCTCGGCCCTGCCTTCTTCACCTATCCGGGCAACAGCTTCGGTATCGCGTTCGAGATCTATGACGGCGACTTCAAGCAGCTGGCCCAGCCCGCCGGCTACTGGGAGATCCAGCACCCGCTCGGCCTGACCGGCCTGGCCCGCCTGAGCGTGGCCGTGGCAAACGTCGACGCCGCGGCAACCCAGTTGCATAAGCTAGCCGAGGTTTCCCAGATCGGCCCGGTTTCACGGCCCCGGGCTTCGGCCAGGGGCGTGCAGATGCAGGTCGGAACCGCCGTCTGGGAGCTGCTCGAGCCAACTGGTGACGGGCCGCTGGCGGACTACCTCGGCCGTTACGGACAGCGCATCCGCAGCACCGTGTTCAAGGCTGGCAACCTGACCGCGGTCGAGAAACACCTGACCGTACAGGGTCTCGACCTCATCGCCGGCGACGCGGACGGCGTACTGGCCATCAACCCGGCCGAGAACAAGAACCTGCTTTTCGAGTTCACCGAGTAGATCGCGCTCGCGCCGCCACGGGACGGCGACATGCCGCGCACCCAGCGCAGCGGCGAATGGCGCATCCGCAAGCCGCCTTGCGGAAACGGTCTGGTACCGGCTGAGCGTGCTGCCTTAGCGGCTCCAGCATGCCACCATCGTGGCAAGGAACTTCACATGGAACATGACCGACGGACTCAAGGACGCCAACCGGGCCAAGGCGAGCAGGTAGCCCGCGGAAGCGCCGTCCATGCCGCAGTGAGCAGGTCCTTATCGTGGCGAGTTCAGCAGCGGACAGGGCCGCCGTCGCCACTAACCTGGCCTCCTTCCGGCGCATTGGTATAGCACGACCCGGCCTGCGGGCCGCGTCGGTGGCGGTGTGCGTCCTTCTGCAGCAGGAGGTACCCTGCCTGCTGATCACCAGGCGAGCAGCCGGCCTGCGGAATCACTCCGGACAATGGGCGCTGCCCGGCGGAAGCCGCGAGCCGCGCGAGTCCGTCGAGGAAGCGGCGCTGAGGGAACTGCGCGAGGAAACGGGCGTGGTGGCCCGGGCGGCCGATGTCCTGGGCACCCTCGATGACTACGCCACGCGGTCCGGCTTCCTCATCACTCCCGTGGTGGTGTGGGGCGGCCCGGTAGGCACTCTCGTCAGGCAGTCGTCGGAGGTGGCCCGGATCCACCTGATCCCGCTGGCCGACTTCGACCGCCCGCCTCAGCTACTGCGCATCCCGGAATCGCCCGCGCCGGTCCTTCGCCTGGCGCTGCTGGGCGGCTATGTGTACGCTCCGACCGCCGCAGTCATCCATCAGTTCTGCCAGTTGGCGCTGCACGGCGTCGTCACCCGGGTGGCCCATTTCGAGCAGCCCGTATTCGCCTGGCGCTGACGCCCACTCCCCCCAGGAAGGCAGAGATTCAGCGGGTGCGGCGTCATGCAACGCCTTTGCGGGTGCGGCCGCCCCGACAGAGGTCTTCGGGACACGTCGTTACGGCTTCGAACCGGCGCGGGCAGCCGCGTCGTCACCGTGAGGCATCTGGCAGGGTTCAGGCCAGCCCGGGGCCTGCGAGGGAGCCCTCGATGGCAGGATTAGTCGTTGTGGCTGTGAATAGGATGCCGGCCGCCGAGGTGGAGGTGTAGGCGGATCTGGTGCGGCGGCTGCTCGCCGATCAGCACCATGATCTCGCGCGGCTGCCCCTGGAATTCCTCGCGAACGGCTGGGACAACGAGCTCTACAGGGTCGGCGAAGGACTCATCGCGCGGCTGCCGCGCCGCGCCCTCAGCGCGCAGATCATCAAGAACGAGCAGCGCTGGTTGCCCGGGCTCGCCCCGAGGCTGCCCCTGCCCATTCCGTATCCGGAACGGACCGGGGTACCCGCCTGCGGCTACCCCTATTCCTGGAGCGTGGTGCCTTACCTGCCGGGCGTGCCGGCGGCGCAGGCCAGCTCCTTCGACCCGGCGGGAGCCGCGGCCGCCGTCGGCGGGTTTCTCGGCGCGCTGCACGTCCCCGCCCCGGCGGATGCGCCGGCCAACCCGTTCCGGGGCGTCCCGCTGGCCCAGCGGGCCAGTACCTTCGCGGCCAACCTCGCCCAGCTCACCGGCCAAGTCGGCCAGGATCAAGCCGGCCGGGACGCTGTGCTGCGCGTGTGGGACGCGGCGCTCGCGGCCCCCGGCTACGACGGCCCGCCCGTGTGGCTGCACGGCGACCTGCACCCGGCGAACGTCCTGGTGAACGACGGCCAGGTCAGCGGCGTGATCGACTTCGGCGACATCACCGCGGGCGACCCGGCCAGCGACCTGTCGGTGGCCTGGATGCTGCTCCCGCTCGAATGCCATGCCAGCTTCTGGTCGGCCTACCAGGCGGTCGGCGGACGGGCCGGCGACGCCCTGCGGGCGCGGGCCAGAGGCTGGGCCCTGAACTTCGCGATCGTGTTCCTGGCCCACTCCGAAGACAATCCGGTGCTCCTGGAAGTCGGCCGCCGCACCCTCAGCACCATGCTGGACAACCAGCGCGGATCAGCCGGGTGAGGCACCGGGCGGCCGGCCTGGTGCCGTGGCAACTCCATTGCGCGGCTGCAGGCGATGCCGGGCCTCGCATCCGCGGCACCAACGCCCCCGTGTTCACTCCCGGTGCAAGCGATGCGGTGCCCGCCGAGGCGATGCGCACGAGGCACCGGGCGAGTCACCCGTAGGTCCACAGCCCATCAGGGAGCCCCGAACAGCCAGGTATGCCCGCCGCACCTGACCAGTCTGCCCATCCGACGGCGCGCACATCGGCAGATCAGTCTGACGTCCCCGTGCATGGCTTGCGGGAAGGCGGGAAGGAGGAAGGTCCGTTGGCTGGCCCGGCGGGCGGTCCGCCACCCGGCTCGCCGGGGACGAGTAAGGAACGAGATGAGGTTGCGAACGCGTGTCCGGCAGGATCGGCCCGCAGATGTCCCGGTGGCCGGCGACGCGCTTGCGCCCTCGGATTCCGCCGTTCAGCTCGCAGCCGGGCATGTTGAGTTGCCCGCGCCGGCCCGGCTCGCGCTGACCGCGGGCTGGAACCTCGCCGAGTCCCTCGGCCTTCCCGTCCTCGCGTACGCCGTGGCCGGGCGGCTGGGCGGGCCGGGGCCGGGCATGGCCGCGGCGGCGGCGACGGTGTGGCTTACCGCCGCCATCCGCAAGGTATTGACGGGCAGCATCCCCGGCCTGCTGGTGATCTCGGGTCTGGTGCTCACGCTGCAGGCCGGGCTGGTGCTCGCCACCGGCAGCGTACTGCTGTTCCTGCTACAGTTCCCGGTGGCCAACCTGGCCCTGGGCATCGTGTTCGCCCGGACCGCGCCCACCGGCAGGCCGCTGGTGGCGCAGCTGGCCGCCGAGGTAGTAGCGCTGCGCCGGCCGTCGGCCGCGCACCCCGGCCTTGACAACTTCTTCCGCACGGTGACCTGGCTGTGGGCCGGGATCTTCGCGGCCTCGGCCATTGGCCTCGCGGTCCTGCTCGCGGCCGTGCCGGCCCCCGTCTTTCTCCTGTTCACCACGGTGGTGACCGTCGCCGGGGTTGCCGCCGGCACCCTCCTATCCGTCCTGTGGTTCATCCGGATGCTGCGCCGCTGCGACCTGCGGGTCCGCTTCGGGCACGCCTGACGGGTGCCGGCTGAAGGCTGGCACCGGGAATTGCGGAGATGCTGATGCAGTTCCAGCGGTGAGGGATGCCAGGGCGGGTGGGGGTTCCCGCCACTGGCGAACTTGCTACGGGATGGTTCGGTGGTGCCGGAGGCCGGGCGGATGGCCGGACGGCTGAGGATGTGAATCGGGGATGATGGGCGCGGCGATCCTGCTGGCCGTCGTGGCGAGCTTGTGCACGGCCACGGCCTCGGTGTGCCAGCGCATCGGAGCCAGGAGCAGTGAGACGGCGGGCTTCGATGTCTGGCTTGTGCTGCGTCTGGCCCGCCGGCCGGTCTGGCTGCTCGGCCTGGCCAGCATGATCCTGGGATTCGTCTTCCAGCTGACCGCCCTGCAGTTCGGTGCGCTGGCCCTAGTGCAGCCCATCCTGGCGCTCGAACTTCTGCTCGTTTTCGGTTACCTGGCCGTTGCCGGCTCTGGGCGGGTGAAGGTCAGGCGCCGCGACTGGCTGGCCGCGGCGGCCATGTCGGCGGGGATCGGCTTGTTTCTCCGCCTGGCATCGCCGTCCGGAGGGCGGCTGCACGCGCCCGGCTCCTTGTGGCTGCTGGCCGGCCTGGTCACGTCCGGCGTCGTGCTCGCGGCCCTGGCCGTGGCCTTCGGCCTGGGTAACCGTCGCGGCGCGTCCCGGTCCGGCCGGGCCGCCGTGCTCGGATCAGCCACCGGGATCTCGTGGGGTTTCGTGGCGGCGGTCATCAAGGAGCTCAGCTCGCATCTTGATGACGGTCTCAGCGCCATCTTTTCCAGCTGGTCACTCTACGTGCTCCTCGGGGCAGGAGCGGCGACGATGCTCCTGGCCTCCCACGCGCTGGCGGCCGGCCCGCTGGCCGCCTCACAACCCGGGTTTACCGTCCTTGACCCGCTGTCAGCAAGCCTGCTCGGCGTGTTCCTGTTCGGCGAGCATATCCGGACGGGCGTCGTGGACCTAGCCGGCGAGGCACTGGCACTGGCCATCGTATTTGCCGGCGCCTCGGCACTGAGCCGCAGCTGCCTCATCCTCGGCGAGGACGGACATCCGTCCTGCCTGCCCGCCGGATACCAGGCAGAGGCCCACCGCAGGCAGGTCCGCGAACCCGGTTACCAGACCGTTGGCGCACTCGGCGCGACCACGCCGGATGGGGAGCCGCGGAATCCCCGGGCAAAGGGCCCTGAGCTCTGACGCCGGCCTGGCGAGGCGCATCCTCTGGGTACCATGGCTCGGCCACACCGGGGTCATGTTGAAAATGGCGTCACCGGGCGGGGTGACATCCGAAGGCGCCTTCAGCCGGGATCGCCGGTCCAGAGCCCGATCAGGCCGTCGAAGCGCTCGACGATCGCAGCGATGATTCCGTCGTCCGCGAGTGCGCGCTCGGCTTCCTCGCGTGAGGGGTGACGCTCTTCCCTGACCCAGGAGTGCAGCCTGCCCAGTTCGGCGGCGAGACCGGGCTCGAGCTCACTCCAGCGCCGGACAGCACGTGAACGGTCGGTCGTCCAGGTATGGTCGTGGACGCTGACTAGCCCGGCAACGGCCAGGAGTGTCTTACGGGCGACCCAGACACCCAGCAGGTCCGCAGCCACCGTCCCGGACTCCAGCCCTCGCCGCCATCGCCGAAGATACTGGCCGAGGTCGCCGTTGAAGCCCCGGGCAGCCCGGGCGTCCGCAGGAAACGCGGGTAGCGCGGTGGATGGATCCGGGCCCGCGAGATGTACGCAGTAGTGGCGAAGGAAGACTCGGTAGCCGTATGCCGCGTCATTGTCGCCGGCCAGATCCGCAGCCGTGGCCGCGGCGACTTCCACACCCCGGCAGATGCTGGTGTACCGTGCCGAGAGGCGCTGCCCGAGAAAGGCCGCGTCCGGAAGTGCGATCGACAGCAGGTCCACGTCCGACGATCCGGGACGTGCCGTGCCGTTAGCGACTGACCCGTAGATATACAGCGATGCCGCCGCCGACTCGCCAGCAAAGGCGACCGCATCGGTCATCACGGGCTCGAAGATCGCAGGCACCCGGTCACGACGCGCGCCCGTCCGGATCGTCCCGTCAGCCGCCACGCCCTCGTCGGGATCAGCCATGGCATCCATCCATGCTCCGCCAGTCTAGGGAGCCGCAGTGCCTCCGATAGGTGAGATCGGACCGGCTGAGCGGGGGGATGCGGTAGCGGAGGTGCGTGGCCTACACGATGCCGGTTTTGGCGCCCCATAGCTGGCTATCGGGCACGTTCGCCGGGTCGCCGGTCAGATGCTGCACCTTGATCCGCGGGAACGGGCTGCGGGCCGGGTTAACCTGCATGACCATCCCGAACGGGTGGGTGAAATCCGTGGTCGAGCCGCTGACGATCGGAAAGTAGGCGGGCGCGGTCGCGGGCGAGTCGGCGGTGTCGATGATCCACACGGTGGTGCCCGGGGTGCTGCACGGCTGCAAGCTGAGCCCTTCGTCCTGGTACGCGGTCCGGGCCAGGGCCGCGCACAGGCCGGTAGCCTTGCCGTGCGGCGCGTACTCGATCTGCGCCGCGTTCTCGCTGCCGTAGTGGCTGTTCACCGCCGCGGACACCAGGCCCTTCGCGAAGAACTGAGACACCGTGCCCCCGTGGGAGATGAGGTCCTCGGCCGGGTCGGAGCTGCTGGCGCGGTGCAGGATCGTCGGCACGCCGGCCACCGGGATCCCCAGGAACACGGTCTCGATGAAACCGGGGCTGGCGTACGTGCCGAACTCCTTGCTGAAGATCTGGATGCAGGACGAGCTGACCTGGCTGCACTGCGGGGTGGCCGCGCTCGCCGACAGTGTCCCCGCCGTGCCGAGGCCGCCCACCGCGGCCAGCGCCGCCGCAGCAGCGAGCACCTTGCTCTTCATGGACATAGCAGTTCCCTTCCGCAAGGGAAGCCGGCCTGCGCACGGCTGCCCTGGTACTGCTTCACCATCGCCGACCAGGCCCGCACCACGGACCAGTCAGATCACTGGGTGTTCCACGTGCCTCTACCCTGGCCGGTCATGAGGGCAAGGGGTGCGGGAGGTCCGGTCCGAGCCGGGCCAGCACGTCGCGCAACTCGCGGCATGACCCGATGCCGAGCTTGGTGAAGATCTTGCGCAGGTGCCATTCGACCGGCCGCGCGGACAGGAACAGCTCGGCGCCGATCTCCGGATTGGTGCGGCCGTCGCCGGCCAGCCGGGCGATGCAGGCCTCCTGGGCGGTCAGCGCGGGGACCGCATCGACGGCGCGCTGGCGCACCGTCTCGCCGGTGGCCGCCAGCTCGCGCCGGGCCCGCTCGGCGAACGCCGCCAGCCCCATCGCGTCCAGCATCTCGTGCGCCGCGCGCAGCTGGACCCGGGCGTCGGCGCGGCGTTTCTCCCGGCGCAGCCATTCCCCGTACAGCAGATGGGCGCGGGCCAGCTCCACGCGGAGCCGGGTCCGGCCCAGCCGGTCGATCGCCTCCCGGTAGCAGCCGTCGGCCTCATCACCGCCGCTCAGCAGCGCGCGCGACCGCGCCGCCAGCCCCAGCGCCCAGTCGGTGCCGGCCGGAGCGGTCATCGCCGTGAGGCGACCGTAGGCATCAGCCGCGGTCTCCGTCATACCACCACGCACGGCGGCCTCGATCAGCTCCACCAAAGCCCAGTTCGAAAAGCCCAGATCCTCGTGGTACTCGGTGGCCCGCTGCGCAGCGGCCAGGGCGGCCTGGGGTCGGCCGAGGCCATTGCTGAGCACCGCGCTCGCCCACTCGGCGGCCGTTATCCCCAGTCCTTCACCGCGCCGGGTCACGTCCCGCATGATGGTTCTGATCAGCGCGGCCGCGTTGGCCTCGTGGCCGCGGAACGCAGCCAGGCTCAGCTCACCGTAAGGCCAGGGAGAGCTGCCGGTAGCCTCTTCGACTGTCCGGGTCTCGTCGAGCAGGGCGGCCGCGGCGGTCAGCTCACCAGCGAACAGCAGCGGGCGTGATCGCCGGTCGAGTGCGAGCGGTAGCTCAGCGAGCGCGCCGATCTGCCGGACCAGCTGGATATAGCGCCGGGAGAGCAGCTCCCAGCGCTCGTCGTCCCACACGTGGTAGGCCGCGACGCAGGCCAGCCACAGCCAGTGCGGCTCCTCGTCGGCGGACGTGCCCGTGCCGGCGGCGGCCAGTGCCTGCCGCAGCAGCGGCAGGCCGACTGCATACCCCTGGGTGTAGTGCGCGGCCAGGCCGTCGAGGAGGAGATCGGGCGGCCGCGGGTGGTGCGGCGGCGGGGGTGCCGCCGCCGCGGCGCGGGCCACATCCGCGATGCTGCCGCCCGGGCTGGCCAGACGGCCGACGAACATCGCCGCCGCCACGGCGTCCAGGTAGGTGGCGCGGGCCAGGCTGATGTCGATCCGTTCCAGCCGTTCGGCGGCTCGCAGCAGCAGCAGCGGGCATCCCCGCCCCGGCTCGTAGCGGACACGAGCCGGGCCCGCACCAGCTCCATGCGCGCCTGCTCGAAGTCGCTGAGGGGCCCGGTCTCCGCTATGGCCAGCAGGTCCCGCGCAGCGCCGGACGCCCCGGCCTGGACCTTGGCCTGGGCGGCGGCCAGTGCCCGTCCGGCCCGTCGCGCCGGGTCGCCGGTCAGCAGCGCCGCGCGCTCCAGGAACGCGGCTGCTGCGGCTACCCCGCCGCGGGCCTGCGCCCGGCCCGCCGACCGTTCGAGCTCGGCGGCCACGTCCTCGTCGTGACCGGGCGCGGCCTGCGCCAGATGCCAGGCCCGCCGGTCCGGATCAAGCTGCGATTCGGTCACCTCGGCCAGCGCCGCGTGCAGCTGCTGCCGCTCGGCCAGTGACGCAGAGCGGTAGGCCGCCGAACGGGCCAGCGGATGCCGGAACCGCACCCGGCCTGCGAACTCGACCAATCCCGCCTCCACCGCCGGCCCGCCCGCCTCGACACCGATGCCCAGCCGCCCAGCCGCCCGCCAGACCAGCGACCGGTCGCCGGACGAATCGGCCGCCGCCAGTTGCAGCAGCCGCCGGGTCTGCGCGGGCAAGGCGTCCAGCTGGCGGGCGAAGCTAGCCTCGATCCGGCCCGTCAGCGGCGCGGCGGCAGGAAGCCCGAACCCGCCGGCCAGCTCGGCGGGGGTCAGTCCGCGCGGCAGCTCCAGCAACGCCAGCGGATTGCCGCGGGTCTCAGCCACGATAAGGTCGCGCACCCGCGCGTCCAGCGGCCCGGCCAGCGCCGAGTCCAGCAGCGCCCGCGCGTCGTCGTCCTGCAGCCCCGGTATCACCAGCTCGGGCACCCCGGCCAGCTCGGCGCCCGGATCGCGGGCCGAGAACACCAGCGCGACCGCTTCGGCGGCCAGCCGCCGCGCCACGAACCCCAGCGTCTGCTCCGAGGCCTGGTCCAGCCACTGCTCGTCATCGACCAGGCAGATCAGCGGCTGGTCCCCGGCCACTTCAGATAGCAGGCTAAGCACGGCCAGGCCGACCAGGAACCGGTCCGGCGACGGGCCCGCGGCCAGGCCGAACGCGATCCGCAGTGCATCGCGCTGCGGCACCGGAATCCGGTCAAGGTAGCCAGCCATCGGGGCGCACAGCTGATGCAGCCCGGCGAAGGCCAGCTCCATCTCCGACTGCACCCCGGTCGCCCGCGCCACCCGGCATCCGCGCGCCCGTTCGGCCAGGTAGTCCAGCAGCACCGTCTTGCCCACGCCCGGATCGCCGCGCACCACCAGCACCCGGCTCTCACCGGCCCGGACCGCGTCGACCAGCCGGTCGAGCACGTCGCGTTCGGCGTCCCGGTCCGTCAGCCTGGTCGCGTGGTTCACCTTTGCATTGTGACGGGCCGGGTCACGCGTGAGAGGCGGTGCTCACGGACCCGGCGGGGGAAACTATTGCGGCCCCAGGGTGTGGCCAGGTATATGCCCAGGGGATGTCACTGGTCCGGCGTGCCCGCGCCACGCGCGACCCTGAGGGAGTACCACGCATAGCATCCGGCCCGCTGCCGGGTTCCGAGGGAGGCACGGCATGACATATATCAGAAGCGACCCCGATCGCAGTCTCACCGACTACTACCCGTCGTGGCTGGACAACCTGGCGGACGACGTCACCATAGAGGGCTCGGCGATGGACGGTGCTGCGCAGGGCGCGGAGGCCGTCCGGACAATCCTGACCGCCATCCGCACGCTGTATGAGTCCCAGGAGTTCAACCTCGTCGGCCCCGTCGGCGAAACCGGCCTCCTCGAGGACTACACCGCTCAGGTCCGCGGCGGGCCCATCAGCTGTGTCGTCCTGGTCAGCCGCAACGCCGCCGGGCAGACCCAGCACATCGTGGCGAACTACCGGCCACGCAGCTCACTGCTGCTCTTGGCCCGCCTGGTGGGCGAGAAGCTCGCCGACACTCCCCTGGCCAAGCACTTCGCCGCCAGCGAGTCCTGAAACGGACCTGCGCCTCGCGTCCTACCACTCCCGGCCAGGTAGCCGCGTTTTGATCTCCTGGAGTAGCCATCCGTTGCCGTCTGGATCGCTGAACGAGGCGTAGGTCTGGTAGGAGCGACCTTCCGGGTCAGGGCCAGGGATAGGTCCCCCGGCCAGGTGGAATAGCCCGCTGACCTCGGCGCCGCGGCTGACGAAATCCGCCCGCGCCGCGTCGATGTCGTGGACGGCCAGTATCAGGCGCTGAACCGAGCCCGGCTCGCCTGTGGTGACGCCCTGGCCGAAGGCGATCGAGCACGCCGAGTGGGTGGGCGTGAGCTGGACCACCCGGAAAGCGTCGCCGACGGCGATGTCGGCATCCAGCCGCCAGCCGAGGCTCTGGTAGAAGCGTTTGGCCCGGTCGACATCGGAGACGGGCAGCGTCACGACCTCGAGCTTCATGTCGATGGTCCCGGCTTCGGGCATCTGAGCCGAGGTGCTGCTGCTTGCGTCGGTGCTGGCCATGCTGACCTCCATCGGTCTATAGGTACTGGCAACAGCGTGGCGCTTCGACGTACCCGTCGCACCCGTCAGAGTCCCTGGCCCGTGCCCTTGTTAAGGATGTTGCATACCTGCTCACTCGGGCAGGCGGCCGGGTCGGCGCCGGCTGCGCGGTGCTTGAGCTCGCGCAGGAGGCTACGTACGCGGGTGAGTTCGGCCAGGCGCTGCTCGACCTGGGCGAGGTGCTGGTCAATCAGGCCGCTGACGTGCTCGCAGGGCGCCTGGCCGGTGTCCCTGATGGCCAGGACGCCGCGGATCTCTGCGAGCGTGAGCCCGGCGGCCTGGGCGTTAAGGACGAACCCGAGCCGGGTGAGAGTCTGGGCCGGATAGTCCCGGTAGCCGGCCGGGGTCCGGGGAGGTGCGGGCAGCAGGCCGACGTCCTCATAGAACCGGATGGTTTTGGTGGTCAGACCCGCGCGGGCGGCCAGGACGCCGATTCGCATGCTCTCAGCCTATGGTTGACCTTCCAGTGCGCTGGAAGGTTTATGGTCGAGGCCGACGCATCAAAATGCGACCGGGAGGCGACCATGCTGGACCTGTCGCTGCTGACCGTGCCCGGCTGCCCGAATGGCCCCGTCATGCTGGCGCGGCTCGCCGACGTGCTGGCGGATTACCCGGACGCCCGCGTGGCCCGGCTGGTGGTCCACGACGAGGCGGACGCCCTTCGGCTCGGATTGCACGGCTCGCCGACGCTCCTGGTCAACGGGATCGACCCGTTCTCCGCGCCGGGCAACCCGGCGAGCGTGTCCTGCCGGGTATACCGCGACGAGTACGGGCAGAGCCAGGGCGCCCCGTCGGTAGCGGCGCTGCGGCTGGCGCTGCAGCAGGCCGCCGGGGCTCCGGCCCGTCCGGCGGTGCCAGACGCGGTCGGCCGGGCCGGGCTGGGCCGGCTCGCCCCGGCCGAGGGCGGGCTGCGCGCAGTACAGCAGCGGGTTTTGCGGTCTTTTGCCCAGACCGGCGAGCCGCCGGCGATGACCGAGCTGGATCAGGCTGCCGCCCGGTACAGCACAGACGGCCGCGCGGTGCTGGCGCTGCTGCACGCCGCGGATTTCCTGCGCCTGGACGCGGCGGGCGCCATCAGCGCGGCGTACCCGTTCTCCGCCGTGCCGACTCCGCATGTCGTCCAGATCGGACACGGCCCGGCGGTGTTCTCCATGTGCGCGATCGACGCGCTCGGCATCGCGGCGATGGTCGGCAGGTCCGTGACGATCTGCTCGGCCGAGCCCGGCACCGGCACCGCGGTCACAGTCACAGTTCCGGCAGGCGGGGGCCGGGCGGCCTGGCAGCCGAAGGGTGCCCTCGTCTACGCCGGACGGCAAGACGCCTGCGGCACCTGCGCGGCGCGAGACGCCGCGGTGCCGTCCGTCGCCGCGGACGTATGCTGCGGCTTCATCAACTTCTTCGCCAGCCGCGAAAGCGCAGCTGCCTGGTCCACCGCGCATCCCGAAGTCACCGGGCAGATCCTGAGCCAGCGGAAGGCACTGACGGCCGGCATTCAGATCTTCGGCTCGCTTTTGCGGGCCGGCCCCTGACCCAGCCCGGGGCACCAGGAAACCGCGCGGCGGCCATTCCCGGCGCCTGGCCGGGCGTTAAGATGGCGGTGCGCGTTGAGGGCGCGCCCGGGTCCGCGGGAAGGACTGAGTCCGCCTCAGCAGCACAGCTTCTTAAATGCGAGTGTCGTCTTCTCGGCGCCCCAGATGCGGACCATGAGGCGCTGGCGAGGAGATGACATGCCTTCTGACCAGCTTCCGCCCCGGCCCAGCCTGGACCAGCTCCGCCGCCGGGCCAAGGAACTACGCGATGCCGCCCGGTCCGGTGATCCGGCCGCGCTGGCCCGGATCACCCCTCATACGCCCGGGGCCGGGGCCGGGACTGTGACGCTGGCCGCCGCCCAGCTCGCGATCGCCCGCGAACATGGCTACCCCAGCTGGCCGCAGCTCGTGGCGGAGGTTCGGGTGCTCACCGCCGAACTCGGGCAGCGGGTGGAGGAATTCCTGGTCGCCAGCATCCGCGACTGGACCGGGCGGGCGGCGCGGATGCTAGCCCGTGACCAGTGGCTGGACGGCTACGACTTCCGCACCGCGGTGGTCCTGGGCGATGCCGCCCGGGTCGGCGAGATGCTGGCCCGCGATCCGGGGCTGGCCACCCGGCCGGATGCCAGGACCGGGTGGACCGCCTTGCATGTGGCGTGCGCCTCTCAGTGGCACCGGCTGGACCCGGCCCGGGCCGACGGGCTGACCGAGGTCGCGCGGCTGCTGCTCGCCGCGGGCGCCGATCCCGCCGCCCGGCCGGACGGGGAGGGCCGCCAATGGTCGCCGCTGCTGTGCGCGGTCGCGGGCGCGTCCAACCCGGCCATCACCCGGCTGCTGCTGGAGCACGGCGCCCGGCCCGATGACCACGTGCTGTACCTGGCGGCGTTCGAGAGCGACCACCAGTGCCTGCGGCTGCTGCTGCCGTACGCGCCGGACATCGCCGCCACCACCGCGCTGTCCGCGCCGATCAGCACGGGCGACGCCGCCGGGGTCCGGCTGCTGCTGGACGCCGGAGCCGACCCCAACCATCTGCTGGAGGCCGGCCTGCTCGGTGAATCACACGAGCAGGAGCCGCCGGTCCCGCCGCTATCCGCGGCGATCGAGATGCAAGCGGGGCCGGAACTGACCGGGCTGCTGCTCGAGTACGGCGCGGCCCCTGACGCGCCGGGCCCGGACGGCCGCACCCCCTACCAGCAGGCCATCCGGACCGGACAAGACCAGGTCGCGGACCTGCTCGCGCAGCACGGCGCCAGCACCGTGCTGTCTCCCGCCGACGAATTCCTGGCCGCCTGCCGTCGCGCCGACCGCGCCGCCGCCACGGCGGTCATCGCCGTCCACCCGGACCTGGCCGCCCGGCTCATCGCCGAGGATCACCGGGTCCTGGCTGACGCCGCCGACCACGGCCACTCCGAGGCGGTCCGGCTCATGCTCGACCTGGGGTTCCCGACCGGCGCCCGGTCCGAGCCGGACAACGGGGCCACCGCGCTGCACCTCGCGGCCGCGGCGGGCAGCACTGAAACCGTGCGGCTGCTGCTGGACCGCGGCGCCGACATCGAGGCCCGCGACACCGCCTGGAACAGCACCCCGCTGGAGTGGGCCATCGTGGGCAGTGGCATGCGGCTCGGACACGACCCGGACCCTGACTGGCCCGCGACCGTCGGCGCGCTCCTCGACGCCGGCGCCTCCACAGGCGGGATCGTCCTGTCCCCCGACGACCCCAAACCGCCCAGCCCCGAGGTCGCTGCCCTGCTTCGCGCGCGCGGAATCCCCGACGAAACCGAAGGCACGACCGGCGGCTGACCGGCGGGCGCATCCCCGGCAATCACGTCTCGACAGCGAGCAGCAGCCGGCGCAGCAGGTCCGCGAGCTGGGCGCGCTCGCGCTCGTCGAGCCCGGCGACCAGATCCCGTTCGACATCGGCGTGCCGCCTCATCGCCGCTTCGATCAGGGACGTTCCGTCCGGGGTGAGATACACGAGCGTGCCGCGGCGATCGCCGGGGTTCGGCTCGCGCCGCACCAGTGCCTTGCGCTCCAGGCGATCGACTGCCGCGGTAATACCCCCTGAGGTCATCTTCTGCTCGCGCCCCAGCTCCGTCGGCGTCAACGCGAACGGCGAGCCCGCCCGGCGGAGAGCAGCAAGCACGCCGTACTCGCCTCGCTGCAAGCGGAATGCCTGGAAGGGCTCGTCTTTGAAGACCTGTCCGTAGGCGGCGTCGAAGAGTCCGGCCAGCCTCATGATGCGATGGGTCACCGCCTTGGCGACGGAACCGTCGAAGGGGCAATCACCGCCGGAGCCGAGTACCGGCCCCTCGACGCGATCATCGGACGATGGATCACGGTCGGGCACACCTTCGGGCCCGACGGTCAGCCCGGCTTGCCGATCACCACGACCGACATCTACGAATGGGCGCCCGGCGGGTTCTTCATCGTCCACACCGCCTACGGAACCATCGGGGAACAAGGCGCCGGCGGCATCGAGATGATCGGCTACAACGACGAAACCCGGCAGTTCCGCACCACGTTCTTCGACAGCCAAGGCAACATCACCACCGAAGAGCTGTCCGTCGACGGAACTACCTGGAGGTGGGCCGGCACCAACGTACGGTGCACCGGAACGCTCGAGGGCAACGGAGGGCAGCTCGTCTGCCACCACGAACGGCTCGACGGCCACAACTGGGTCCCGTCGATGGACGTCACCCTGACCAAGATCCCATAGCCGGGGCGCACAGCCAGTGGACACGCAGGATCGATAACGTACTTATGAGCCGTCGGCTCGACGACGGCGGGAAGCCGACTCTCAGGAGGCTGACATGGACGACCGGTACGCCCTCGCGGTCATCGACCCGGAGCTGGTCTCGTGATCTTCGTCGTCATCAGCATCGACATCCGCCCGGAGAAGCGGAACGACTTCCTCGCCGGCATCACCCGCTACTACGAGGTACGCCTCGACTCGGCGATCTGACTCGACGGCCGGGCCTGCCGGATGGCAGGCCCGGCCCGGAGGGTTCAGCAGTTGACTAGTTCGGGCTTCTGATTGAGGAGCTGCGCCGCAGGCGAGGTGAACTCGGCCAGGGCACCGAGGGCGTCGGGACGGAACACGGCGGCGCGATGGCAGTTCTGGAACGCCAGCCGGACCCCGTAGCGCCGTTCGATCGCCGCGCGCATCGCGTCGCTGGCCATCAGCCGGAGCAGCTGGCCGCGGGCCTCCTCGTCAGGCGGCGGAACCTGGTTGCCGGCGAACTCACCGCGGTCGGCTTCCAGCTCGCTGATCAAGCCCGTGATGACGTCCCAGGCGTAGGGCAGCGAGGTGCGGACGCAGTCCAGGAACGCGGCGTCGTCCACCTCGCCGCGATATGCCTGCTCGAGCAGGCCGGACGGAACCGATAGCGACATCGTTACGCCTTTCTGTAGCGGGGCGATTACCTTCACCATCCTGGCATGAAAATGATAATCATTCCAGTTTAGTGAGCACCGAGTGGCGTGGCGGACAGGAAACGGAGCGTTAAGGGAGCTATGAAGATCGCGTTCGCGACCCGCGCATCCCGGCGGGTTACCGCGGGCGAGCGGTGAAGCGGCGCAGGCGCAGGCTGTTCCACACGACGAAGACCGAGGACAGGGTCATCGTGGCCGCGGCGACCAGGGGGTTGAGGAAGCCAAGCGCGGAAAGCGGGATGGCCAGGACGTTGTAGCAGAAGGCCCAGGCCAGGTTGCGGCGACGTCGTGAAGGCGGCCACGGCGGGGGGTACTGCGGCCAACAGCGTGGCCCGGCCGACGGTGACCTCGTGTCCGTCGACGGTGCCGCGGGCGCCCTGGCCGGGGAGCGCCCGGAAGCCGTCGGCGGCGGCCAGCGGCGCCGCCTCGGCCGCGGCCAGGGCGGTGACGGCGGCGGCAACGGCGTGCTCGGAGGCCTG
>Ga0137377_10000899_pt1 | contig 19626 bp, 18 predicted proteins | sample SagtaG_22_FD_104815 | JGI IMG/M metagenome (GOLD analysis project Ga0137377, IMG submission 104815) | Vadose zone soil microbial communities from Sagehorn Ranch, Mendocino, California, USA - Sage2_L_40_16 metaG | ecosystem: Environmental > Terrestrial > Soil > Vadose zone | place: USA... | reverse complement strand
CGGCGAGTTCGACCGTGCGCGCAGGCTGGCCGCCCACGCGGCGGCCCAGGCCAATGACCCGATCGTCCAGGCCAGGCTGGCGAACGTGCGCGCGCTGGCCGACTTCGCCCAGGGCAGGCTGGTCCCAGCCCAGCGGCTGCTGGTCGACGGGGCCGCCCGGATCGCCGGCGCGGACCCGCCGCGCGCCACCCGGATGCTGACGTACGCGGCGCACATCGCCTGGTTCCTCGGCGACCAGGCACTGATGGCCGATGTTGCCGACCGGCTGAGGCTGCTGGGCGGGTCGGTCGCGGAACCGCTCGCCCCGCTGATCCAGCTGATCCTGCGCTCAGCCGGGCAGGCGGCCGAACGGCCCAGCGACAACCTGCCCCGGCTCGCCGACCTGATTGCCGAGGCGCGGCGCTCCCGGGCGGATCATCGCGACGACCTTGCGATGATCGCCATGGTCAGCCTGGTCACCGGCCGGAACGCGGACGCGCGCGATCTCCTGGCCGAACTGGCTGCCGACGCCCGCGCGCAGGGCAGGATCAGCTGGCTCCCCCCCGCGCTGACCTGCCTTGCGCAGGCCCTGCTCTTCGACGGGCGGCACCGCGACGCGCTGGCTACCGCGACCGAGGCGCTGCGTCTTGCGCAGGACACGGGCCAGCCGCAGTGGGCCAGCGAGCCGAGCGGGATCATGGCGGTTCTGGCTGCCGTCGAGGGCGACCAGGAGCGCTGCTGTCAGCTGGTGGACGCCGCGCTGGCCGAGCCCGCCAACGGCCTGACATCGGCGGCCAAGCCCTGGGCGCACTGGGCGCTCGGCCTGCTGGACCTCGGCCGTGGCCGCCCGGACGGTGCGATGGGCCAGCTGGAGGCGATCGCGCGGGGACCGGCCCGCTACCACGCATCTGCCCTGCGCAGCATCCCCGACCTGGTCGAGGCCGCGGCCCGGCTCGGCCAGCCGGACCGGGCGCACGAGCCGCTGGCCAGGTTCCGCGCATGGACCCGCCAGGCCGGCCAGCGGGACACCGAAGCGCTGGCCGAACGGTGCCGGGCCCTGCTCGGCGCGGACGAGGACGCGGAACGGCACTACCTCGCCGCGCTCAAGCTGGATGATGAGACCTTCGAGCAGGCCCGCACCCAGCTGCTGTACGGCGCGTGGCTGCGCCGCGCCCGCCGCAATGCCGAGGCCCGCACCCAGCTGCGCGCCGCCGCGGACCACCTCGACCGAATCGGCGCCGCGCCATGGGCGGACCGCGCCCGCGCCGAGCTCAGCGCCACTGGCGTCACCACACCGCGGCCACCCCGGGCCGGCCTGCCCCGGCTGACCCCGCAGGAGCTGCAGGTCGCCCGGCTCGCCGCGCAGGGACTGTCCAACCGCGACATCGCCGCCCAGCTGTTCCTCAGCCCGCGGACGGTGGGCTACCACCTGTACAAGGCCTACCCCAAACTCGGCGTCACCTCCCGCAGCCAGCTCGACCCGGACACCCTCCGGCCCTGACCAGGAAGCCGGACGCCGCGGCGCCGCCGCGCCGGGCAGCGCGGCATCCCAGCCACCGGCCAGCTGATCTTTCCGCGGGCGAGTATCCCGCGCCTGGTGAGGTCACCCGGACAGGGTGACGGCCATCGCAGGGAGGCGTGCGGTGTACTCCGCTAGCTGGTGAAGCGTGCACGCGGTGTGGTGGCGCGCAGCGACATCGCGCTGCGGAACTGCCCGCGAAATACCTAAGCGGCTGGGCGTGACTGGTGCGGCTACCTATGCGTGACGGATTCCGCCCCCCGGCTGCCGCGTAGCGTCATGAAACCGCTCCAGCTCCAAGACGAGGAGTAAGCATTGAGACACCGATGCCGCCCGCGGGATAGGTGGCCGGCGCGCTCAAGATGCCCAGGCTCCGATATGACGCCTTCAGCGCGCTCTGGAATCTCTGCATACATCGCCACCGTGGAAAGCACCACCATGACGGACCATGTGACCGGCCCCGACGCCCGGGGATACCCGGGCCTCAGCCATGATGCCCACGCCCAGGACGCGCACGCTTATGGCCTGCGGCATCGCCGCCGTGCCTTTGTTCATGCTCGCGGCCGTCATCCAGGCGTTTACCCGTCACGGCTTCGGCATCAGTTGGCACGGCGCCCTGCATTTTGCCGGGTCCGGCGCCAGGGTTCCTCTGCCTGATCGCGGCCTGCTTCGTGATAGCCCGTCGGGCCAGCACTCTCGGCCAGGCGGTTGGGTTGGGCGATCTATTCCCGGGCCACCGGCGTGATATTCCTCGCCGGCTTCGCGGGAGTTGCATCGGGCGCAGGTACCCCAGTGGCCGTGCTGGGTTTCTGGGGTGCCGTGGCGGTCGGCTTGGGCTGGATCGCCCAGCTGGCGGCGCGGCTGCCGCCCCGCGAACCCGGCACCCTTGACCGAAGAAAATCTCGCCCATCTCACAATTGGAGAACAACCATGAGCAGCGTGCAGTCAAAGGACGGCACGACCATCGCGTTCGACCTGGCCGGTGCCGGGTCGCCAGTGATCCTGGTCAGCTGGCCGAGCTGCTTCTCCAGCGGCCCCAAGATGGCATCTGGCTGCCTGCCGTGGCGCTTGCCGCCGTCATATCGGCGTCCGTGGACGGGCCAGAAGCCGTCGCCGGGGTCTCCGGGCACTTGTTCCGGCGTGAAGGCGAGTTTTGGACGATCCGTTACGAAAGGTCGGTGGCGCACTTCAAGGACGTCAAGGGACTGCGGTATCTGGCGCAGCTGCTGGGCGATCCGGGGCGGGAGTTCCTCGCGGCCGACCTGGAGGCGGCCGGCAGCGCGGCGGGGCAGCCGGCGCCATCGGCGGCGCGCTGGGTGGCCGGCGAGCTGCCGGTGCGCCCGGATCTCGGTGATGCCGGCGAGCTGCTGGACGCCAGGGCCAAAGCCGCCTACAAGGCCCGGCTGGGCGAGCTGGCAGCCGAGATGGATGAGGCCGAACGCTGCAACGATCCGGGCCGCGCCGCCAAGGCGGCCGCGGAGCGGGACTTCCTGGTGGGCGAACTGGCGCGGGCGGTCGGGCTGGGCGGCCGCCACCGCCGGGCGGCCTCACACGCCGAACGCGCTCGGCTGAACGTGACCCGGGCCATCCGCGTCGCGATGGCCAATCTCGCCCGCGCCAACCCGCCACTGGGCGCGCACCTCGCGGCCACCATCCGGACCGGCCGGTACTGCTCCTACACCCCCGACCCCCGCGCCCCGATCACCTGGGAACTCTGACCCTCGGTGGGCAGCGGCGCCGGCAAACGACAGTACACCCCCGCTGAACGCCACCCCGGTGGCGGTTGAACCCGCCGGAAGGAGGCGTGGTGGACGGCCGAGGGAACCTCGCGAAGCGGCCGGCGTGCTGATCCGCATCCGGGTCACAGCGCGCACCCGCTGGCCGGGCCGCGGAGGAATAGTCATAACCTGTGGTTTGGCGTGCCACGATGAGGTGGCAAGATCAGGTGCAGGAAGGGAACGAAGTTGCCGGAGCGATCAAGAACCGTCGCTGAAGATCCGTTCGGTGGCCGGCAGCCGACCAGTCACGAACGGATGACGGGACTGCCCTGGGACGCGTCGTACCACGACAGCCCCGCGCCGTGGGATACTGGCCAGCCGCAGCCGGCCGTCGTGCGTCTGGCATCCGGAGGCGGATTCGCCGGAGCGGTGCTCGATGCGGGCTGCGGGACCGGCGAGAACGCTCTTCATGTCGCCTCTCTGGGATTGCCGGTTCTGGGCTTCGACGTGGCTGAGACGGCACTGGCGATCGCCCGGGCGAAGGCCCGCGACCGCGGAATCAAGGTTGAGTTCGTCGCGGCTGACGCGCTCCAGTTGGAGGCCCTGGGGCGCAGGTTTGACACCGTGCTGGACTGCGGGCTGTTCCACACCTTCGACCGCGACGAGCAGCCGGGATACGTGGCGAGCCTGGCGTTGGCAACTGAGCACGGCGGGACCCTATATGTGCTGTGCTTCAGCGACGAGGGTCCCGGTACCGGCCCGCACCCCATCACTCGGGAAGAGCTGAGAGCGGCGTTCGACCCCGGCACTGGATGGACTGTCGCCGCCATCGAACCGGACCGGGTCCAGACGAGATACCACGACGAAGACGGCGCACCGGCCTGGCTCGCGACAATCAACCGGATCTAGACTGCGGGACTGGTCGGCCACTGCTCTAAGCTTGCCGTTTAACCTGCGCGTTCTCGCCGTGCCGTGAGCGTGAGGTCTCTTCTGGTGGGTTTGCCCACGTCGTGGTGCGCGGCGGGGCGGCGGTTCTTCGAGCCTGGCGGGCGGCCGGGGCCGGGCTTGGCGGGTTTCGGCGCACCGGCTGGCGAGCCGGTGGTCGCGCGGATGTTCCGGAAGTCCTGGCGGACCCGGGCGGGTGTGAGCCGTCCGGGCGGGCAGGGCTGCTGCCAGGGCCGCCCTGGTCGAGCTGCCGGCAGCGCTCGCCCCGCTCCGCACCCGCACCGATACACCATGGAGTCCGCACCAGGACCGGCCAAGAGAGTGTTCACAGCATGCTCAGCGACAGTGACGTGTCCACCCGCCTGCCGGCGCAGGACCTTGCCCGGGCGCGGGCGTTCTACGCCGGGAAGCTCGGCCTGGAACCGGTCGAGGAGCGGCCCGGCGGGTTGCGCTACCAGTGCGGCAGCGGACGGTTCTCGCTGTTCGAGTCGGCGGGCGTAGCGTCGGGCACCCACACCCAGATGGCGTGGGAGGTCGATGACGTCGTGGCCGTGGTTGCCGAGCTGCGGCGCCGCGGGGTGGTGTTCGAGGAGGTCGACGTTCCCGGCCTTCTCACGGTGGACGGCATCGCCGAGGTGGAGGGCAACTACCCGTCGGCTGGCGTTGGTGAGCGCGCCGCCTGGTTCCGGGACAGCGAAGGCAACCTGCTGGGCCTCGGCCAGCCCATTCGCCAGCGATAGGACCCGGCCCGCGCTCCCCGAGCGGAGGCTGCGAAATGCGCCGACCCGGTGCCCGGCCTGCGGTCGGCTCCAGAGCTGGCCCGGTATGACCAGATTCATACCGAACGGACCGGGATCCCGCCCGGCCACCCCGCCTACCCCGGCGGGTACGGACGAGTCCCCGTGTGCGCTTTGCCCCGGGTGATCTCCTACGCGTCAGGCTACGTCGCCCGGCCTGGCCGGGCCGCCGCCATGTCGCGGGCCACCTGCGCCGACACCGGATCGGCGTCAAGCCCGTCGCGTACCCGCTGCCAGGGCCCGTCCGGCATGTCCTGGCTGAGCTTGAACACCGCCCGGACCGCGGTGACCCGCAGCGAGAACGCCACCACACCGTCGGCGATGTGACCGAACCGCGCCAGTGACGCGCTCATGTCCCAGGGACTGCCGCGCAGGGCTTCCACGGCCCGCACGGTCTGGGTCAGCACCTGCATCGTCGCCTGGCCTGCGGGGAGGACCTGCGGCAGCGCGGTCACGTGCACGGCGCTGTAGTTCCAGGTGGGCACCGCCGGCGTGCGCTCGTACAGCGCCGCGGACACGTACGCGTGCGCGCCGGTGAAGATCACCAGCACCGGGCGGGCCGGGTCGAAGGTCTGCCACTGCGGGTTGGCCCGGGCCATGTGCCCCCACAGCGCGCCGCCCGCCCGCAGCTGCTCCGACGGCGGCGTGATCACCGGGACATGGGTCGCGACCGGCACCCCGTGGTCCGTGCTGATCACGGCGGCGAACGGGTGGTGCCGCACCAGCTCGGCCACCTAGGCCCCGGTGCGCGGCGCGTAGTCGGCGAAGGTGTGCATCGTGCTTTCTCTCTCCGGCATCTGGCGATTGTCATGCCCGGCCGGTAACGGGCGGGGAGCCGCCGCGGCGAAGATGGCCGCGGCCCCGCTTCACGATCTCCGCAGCTTCGCGGAGCCTGCGGTTTTCCCGGCGCAGCTCGGCCAGCTCCCACCCGTCCGCGTCGGCCAGCGCGCCGCCATCGCGGATCCCGGCATCCCGCCCCGCCCGGCCGGCCCATGCCTGGACCGCTTGTCCAGGCAGGCCTTCCCGGGCAGCCTCGAACCAGGTCTCGCGCTCTGGTTCGCTCAGCCGCAGCGCGTCAGCCAGCAGCCGCACGGTATCGGTACGCGGCGTGCGCACCCGGCCGGCCTCCAGGTTACGCACCGTGCGCTCACTCAGCTCGGCGCGTGCCGCCAGTTGTTCCTGCGACAGGCAGGCCCGGTGCCGGCTCGCTCGCAACAGCGCACCGAATGAGGCAGGCGGCGGCGAGACGTTGACCGGCTGCTCCATCATTCTCTCCTTGTGGATGTTGACCTGTTATGGGCGACCGTCACCTCGCTTCGGGTCAGCCGCCGGCAGCCGGGGACGGGTGGGTGAAAGCGGTTCCGTGCTGATCGGTCCGGGTCGAGCTCGCCTGCTCCACGGACATCTGCCGCGATGCGTCCTGCTCGCCCTGGCCGGCAGTGGCAGCCGGCAGCGGAGAAGATCGGCTGCGGGACCTCGAGCGCGATCATCCGGTCCTACATGGACTTGCGCGACCGACGCCGGCTTGTCTCGAGCTCGCGCGCACAGTCGGCGAGGGCATCGGTTGCCTCATCGACGAGTGCCAGGAGATCCGCTGTGCCGTCGGCCGCCTGCCAGCGGTCGAGCGCGACCATGACGGCCCCGAGCAGGGCGGAGGCGGTCACGCGCACGTGCAGCTCGTCGGCTGCTCCCTTCTTCTGGCGAAGGAGCGGAACGAGCTGCTCGGTGCCGTGGGCTTGCGCATCGAAGAACCGCGCCCGTAGTTCAGGCACCGTGAACTCGAGGCGGACGCGGGCGAGGAGCTGCCCGGGGTCGCGCCGGTACAGCCCGGCGAGGGACTCGCGGATGACCAGGCGCATCGTCTCCGCGACCGGCTCGTCAGCGGGCCGCTCCTCCAGCAGGTCAAGGGAGAGCGCATCGTACTCGTCCCAGAGCACGACGTCTTCCTTGCTCGGGAAATAGCGGAAGAACGTACTCGGCGAGATCGCGGCGGCATCCGCGATCTCCTCGACCGTCGTCTCGGGGTAGCCCTTCTCGCCGAACAGGCGGAACGCCTCCGCCTGGATCATCAGCCGGGTTCGGGTGCGCTTGCGCTCGCGCCGGTCCGGGGAGCGGTCGGTGCGCAGTAGTCCGGGCTCCTCGAGGTTCGGCTGGATCGTCATGGTCAGACGCTATCCCGTTTCGGGATGTCATGTCAAGTTAGCATCGCATATCTTCTTGACAGTTACTTTCATTTTGCGTTAGAGTCCCAGCTAACCTACGGACAGGAGTCCTGAAATGACCGTTATCGCCGATCTCTCTGCGGCAAGATCGCCCCGGCGGAAGTGGCTGGCGCTGGCGTCGCTGGTACTCGCCGTGCTGGCCGTCGGCCTCGACGGGACGATCCTCAGCATCGCCCTGCCGACTCTGGGCCGGTCGTTCGCCGCCTCAACGAGCGAGCTGCAGTGGTTCGTCGCCGCGTACACGCTGGTCTTCGCGGCGGCGCTGGTGCCGGGCGGGATGCTCGGTGAGCGCTACGGGCGGAAGAAGATCCTGCTGCTCTCGCTGGCCCTCTTCGGCGGCGCCTCGATCGCCTGCGCGTTCGCGCCGACGGCAGGGACGTTCATCGCCGCCCGGGCGCTACTCGGGCTGGGCGGAGCGCTGATGCTGCCGATGGTCCTGGGCGTGATCCCGGTGCTGTTCGGCAAGGCGGAGCGGGCGCGCGCGATCGGGGCGATCAGCGCCGCCGCGATGCTCGGCTACCCGATCGGGCCGCTGCTCGGCGGGTGGATGCTGACCAAGTTCGATTGGAGCTGGGTCTTCCTGCTCAACGTGCCCGTCGTCGCCGTCGCGGTCGTCGCCGTCGCCATCCTGCTTCCGGAGAGCCGGAGCAGCCTCCGCAACCCGATCGATTCAGTCGGCATCGCGCTCTCCGCGGCCGGGCTCGCCCTGCTGACCTACGGCGTGATCAACGCCGGCGGCGCCGGCTGGGGAAACGGTGCCGCGATCGCGGAGATGATCGGCGGCTGCGTCGTTCTCGCCGCCTTCCTGATCTGGGAGACCCGTGTCTCGCACCCGCTCGTCGACCTGCGGCTGTTCCGGTCGCGCGAGTTCACCTGGGGCTCGACCCTCAGCACCATCGTCTCGTTCGCGATGTTCGGCCTCCTGTTCGCGGTGCCGCTCTACGTCCAGGTCGTGCGCGGCGCCGACGCGCAAGGGACCGGCCTTCGCCTGCTCCCGCTGATCGGCGGCATGCTCGCAGGCGGGACGCTGGCCGACCGCGTCGCCGCCCGCGCCGGGGCCAGAATCGTCGCGTGCCTCGGATTCGCCGTCTTCGCCGGCGGACTCGCGCTCGGCGCGACGACCACCGTCACCACCGGCGACCTGCAGGCGGTCGCCTGGCTGGCGCTGTGCGGCCTCGGGCTCGGGCTCGTGCTCCCGACGGCCATCGACGCCGCGCTCGGCGCGGCCGACGACGAGAACAGCGGCGTCTCGTCCGGGATCCTCCAGGCGCTCCGCGGCGCCGGCGGCGTCTTCGGCGCGGCAATCCTCGGCGCGATCATGAACACGATCTACCGCGACCAGCTCAGCCATCTGGGATCCAGCCTGCCGGCATCCGCCCGCGGCAGCGCGGTCGCAGGCGCCGACGCCGCCACGACCGCGCACTCGCCGGCGCTGCTTCACGCCGTCCGCGAATCGTTCCTCAGCGGCATGACCACGACGCTGTGGATCTGCGCCGCGCTCATGGCACTCGGCAGCGTGCTGGCGATCGCCATCCGCCGCCGCGCAGCCGCCGCGCCGGTCGCACCAGCAGCGGATAGCCGCGCACCCGAGCTCGCCGCCTAACCCGCGCACTGCAGCTCCGCTACGTCAGGCACGAGACACAGCGAGGCGGCGCGACCTCGACAGAGCCGCGCCGCTTCGCCGACCGCACAAAAGCCAGAACGGGAGCGGGCGCGGGGCCCGGTGGTGCAGGGGTGGCATCTCCACGGCACCCGGCAAGATGCTGCGCACGGCTGCCGCGAGTGTGCCGGCGTGAGGCGGGCACGGCTGTCAGGCGGCCGGGTCAGTAGGCGAGGGCCATATCGCCTGCAACGCGGTGATCTCCCGGTGGGCCTGAGCCCGCCCCGGCATCCAATGCCGCCCGCGCGGCCGCAGCGGAGAGCGCATCTGGGCCGATCGCCGCCAGCGACTCCTCATCTGCCAGCACGACGTGGACGGTCGCCGGGCCGAGCGCTTTGATTTCCGCGTCGAGCTTGGCGTGGAGGTAGTCGTCGAGTGGCAGCGGCGCCCAGCCGCTGGAGTTCGCTGATGATTTCCGCCATCCAAGCCGCGCCGGCGTTGCCGCCACCAGACAGCACAAGCGCCCTGCTGAGTGTGGTCATGATCATTCCTTCCGATGCGGGTGGTCCGGATTGCGGAGCCCTACCGGGGGACGTAGCTGAGCTGGACGATGCCGTTGGCGAACGTCTTGGTCCCGGTGAGCTTGAGCGCCAGGCCACTTATGTCGATGCCCTCGAACAGCCGCAGCCCGCGGCCCACCGTCAGCGGGAAGACCGAGAAGTGGAATTCATCGATGAGACCATGGCTGATCAGCGTGCGGTCCAGCTGGCCCGTCCCGTACTTCATGATCGTCTTGCCGGACTGGCTCTTCAGCCTGGCGACCTCAGCGGCGACATCACCGGTGATCGGGGTGGCGTTCCAGGTCGTCTCCCGCAGGCTCGCCGAGGCGACGAACTTGGGAAGGCGGTTGATCGTGTCGAGATACGGGTCGCCGGTGACCTGTGACCAGGCCGCCGCGAACTTCTCATACGTCACCCGCCCCAGCAAGAACGCATCCACGTCAGCGAGCTGGGCGCGCGCGTAGTTCTTGTTCTCCTCATCCCAGTACGGCAGCGCCCACTCCTCAGGCGAGCCCACTACCCCATCCAGCGACACCAGCGTCGCCTCAACCAGCTTCCTCATCCCGTTGCTCCTGTACGTTTCCCTGTTTCTCGCCGCACCGGCGCACGGACCGCGCCATGATGGCCGATGCTCGTCGATACAGACCCCGACGGCGCCAAAAAGGAATCGCCAGCCACCCGCCCCGCGACCAGTCGGCCCGCCGACAGCCCAGCAGCGTGACGCCAGGTTCCGGTCATACACGCCAACCAGGTACCAGGCGCGCGGTGGCCACAGCTCGCGAGTGGGGCCAATGAGGACACCTTCTAACTGAATGGACGGGACTGGCAGTCGCGACCGGAAAGTCCTGCGGACCGCGTTCGCGAGCGAGAAACGTCTTGAAGGGGCAGAGATCGGCGCGCTGTACACCGGCGCGGATCGATGTGTCTTGCTCCATCGACCGCTTCAGCGACGACACGCCGCCCGCGGTTCCCGTCGCGCCGGTGACGCCGATGTGCACCGGGTGCTGCTTCCCTGGGGTGCGCCTGCGCCTATCCGGCGGGCGCGGTGGCGGGCGTGTAGGTCAGGATCACCACGCCCGAGCTGAGTGTCCTGGTGTCGGCGAGCTGCAGCTTAGACTTCTGCCCACCCTCGGTGAACAGGCGCTTCCCGCCGCCGATCACCAAGGGGTGAACCCAGATCCGGTATTCGTCGATCAGGTCGTGTTCCATCAGGGTCTGCATGAGCGCGGCACTGCCGTACATCTCGATGCCCTTGCCCGGCTCCTGCTTCAGCCGGGCAATCTCCTCGGCGACATCACCCTTGATCACGGTGGCGTTCCACGCCAGGGGTCCGGTCAGCGTCCGGGACGCGACGAGCTTGGGATGCTGTTCATCCGGTCCAGGTACGGCCCGCCCTTGATCTTGGCCCAGGTCCTGGACAGCAGCTCGTAGGTGACCCGCCCGCAGAGGAAATAGTCGCTGGCTATCAGGTGCTCGTACGCATCCTGCTGGGCGTCCTCGGTGAAGTACGGGTTGCCCCAGCCGCCCTGCTCAGTCTCGCCGAAACCACCTGGATCCTGGATAACACCATCAAGTGTGACCAGCGTCGACACGCTGAGCTTCATCTTGCGAACTCCTTATCTGCGCTAGGCCGATCTTCCGGCAATGTCGAGCGCGGCATCGGTCATGGTCGCGTCCATCTGCACGACGACGGTGCGGGTGTCCCGACGCCGGCCTGGCGCGGTAGCTTGGCGAGGCGCAGGACCGCGAGCGCCGCGACCAGCAGCACCGTCTGGACTCGTCGATGACGTCGGCCCGGGCTCTGGCGCCGGGCCGGTGAGGCATGCTCTTTCGCTGCATCAGGGCAGAAGTTAACGCCGTCCGGAGACCGTTGGCCAGGAAGGAAGACCGGAAGAAGACCGGCAGTTTCACCCTGCCGCATGGGCCAGATCACAAGCCAGCGCACCGCGCCAGCGTTGCGCGCGGCGACGGTCACACCGGCAACCTTACGTGCCCGCTCCCGCTGATCAGTTAGCCATGGCCGGTTGCTCAGATCTGCCGTTCCTGCGCTGCGGTCGGGGGCTTCCGGACGAATTCTGACGTCTTCTCGAGACACCGTGCGGTTCCGCGACCTGGCCGGGGACCAGCCCGGTCGCAGTGCCTGCTGGTCAGTGCGGGCCCGCCGGGCTGGGCCTGGCGGGGCAGCAGCGGGATGACCAGGCAGCTCAATGCGCCGATGGCGATTACCGTGAGTAGGCTGACGGTCATGGCGTGCGCTTGCCGCCGGCCGCTTGCCTCAACCGAGCGCCTCCACCACCTCTGGAGGAACTTCCAGGCCCCTCATGGGCTCCGGAGGCTCGACGCAGGATCGGAACTTCATAATCTGCTCCTGCCGGCTTGTGTCAGCTCGCCGTGCAGGTGCTTCGCCGCCCGGCTCAGGCCGGTGCGGCCTCCCACGCGACCCCGTCCGGGCCGGTGACGGGCCCGGCACCGCTGCCCAGCATGAGCCGGTGCGCTCCGGTGCCACCGGGAGAGGCGCCGGGCGTCCCTGGCGAGGGCACGGCGCCCGCAGGGCGCCGGCTTGACGCGACTCGGCGCACTGGCAGCCAAGGCCCGCCGCCACCGCGAGGCCGCGGTCAGCGCCGCACCGCTGGCCTGCTACTCCGCGTAGGGCTGGTCCTTCCCCTGGGCGCTGTAGCCGATGCTCCAGATGTAGCCGTCCGGGTCGGCGAACGAACCGCCGTACCCGCCCCACTGCAGCTTCGCCGCGGGCTTGAGGATCTTCCCGCCGGCCTTCTTGGCCTCGTCCAGAACTTCGTCGACGCGGTCCTCGCTGCGCACGACGTAATTGAAGACGACGCCGCTGAAGCCGCTGCCCTCCGGGCTCGCGCCCACCATGTCGGCGAGCCCGTTGCGGCCGTAGAAGCCGACCATCGAACCACCGTGCGGAACGAAGAACACGGAGATCTTGTAGTCGTCCTGGACCTCCCAGCCCAGACCCTCCGTGTAGAACCGCTTGGACCGGTCCATGTCCTCGACACCGAGAAGGATCGAGCTCACGTGCGCTTTCATGCCTTGTCTCCTTTGGGGCTTGGTGGTGATGCACATGACCGTCACGCTACGTACGGCCCGGTGACCCGTGCTTCTCGATTCCTGACCGGTTTGGTGACTCGCTCCGCCACGCACGACAGCATCCCCGCGGGCAGATGGATCAAGACGTAGAGGCAGACGACCGCGCCGCCCCGCCCGCAGACCAGCGCCGGGCAGCGTCACGTCGCTCATGGAAGATCCTTTCTGCCGGGGCGGCCGCCGTAGCCCTTGATCGCGTATGCGAAGATCGCCGTCGGCCGCCTCTCGTCGATGGACTCGTACACGTCCTGAAGAGCACAGAGATCATGCCCGCCCAGACTTCGGATCGCCGCCATCCGTGTCGTGTCGCCCGAGCCGGCCGCCGGCCGGGTGACCGGCGCGCTGCCGCCCGGCAGCCGTCGCCGCAGCTCGCCTGCGCCGCGGCGCGGTCTTGTCAGCGGGCGCTGGCCCGCTGAGCCGGTCGTTGCCACTCCGGCCGAGGCGGGCAGCTTGGGGTCTCCGGCGGCTTCCCGCAAGCGGCTTGCGGCCCGTTCCGGTGCCTGGCATCGCTGTGTCCGTCCGGGCAGCCTGCCTCACCGGTCATCTTTGCTGTCATGAGGTCCGGGCGGAGGATCAGCCGGGGAGCACGCGGCCATGGCCGCTGGTATGCACAGCGGCCTGGGTCTGCTTCGCCGGCGCGGCGGCGGTTGCCTCCGGGCGCGGCCATCTCTCACGCTGGCGGCGATGCGCCGGCAGCGACGCGGTAGCGCAGGTGCGTCGCGGTAGGCGTGCCGATCACCTCGATCGACTCGAGTTGCAGGAGGTCGCCGCCGATGAGGTCGAACATCCGCGTCCCGCGGTGGAACAGCACCGGGACAAGATGGATGAACAGCTCATCCACCAGCCCCGCCTTGAGGTACTGCTGCCCGATCGGAGGTGTCGTAGGTGCGCCGGCCCGCGATCATCGCCCCGGCCGCGGCGCGCTAGCGGGACAGGAGGGCACGATTGCTGTCGTCCGCCCCTCCCTGCCCGTCGCGTGCCCACTCGTGCAATTGCTGGCCGCCGTCGCCCATGGGCTCCTCCCGCCCGCGGGTTATCGGAGGTCATGAACCCGTCCAGGGACATGCTGATGTCGAAGATCACGTCAGCCTCCACTACCCAGCTGCCTGTTTCGCCTGGTCTCGCTTCGAGGAACTCCGAAATCATCAATTGAGCAGCGGCAATACGGCTGCCCGGCGGTCGTGGGCGGCCGGGGCGGATCGCGCGCGAACTGATCCTGGTGCGCCACGCCGGTCTCGGTTATGCTCGCTCCCCGGCTTTTCTGCACGTGGGTCTTGGTCAAGGTGGGGTATTCCTTGTGGACGCAGCCGGGCACCAGTTTCGCGGTGCGCCGGCCCGTCACGTCGATGGGCGCGGACTGGTCAGCGACGCCGTGGATGATGAGCACCGGTGCGGTGGTGGCGCGGTGGTCGGCGTGGAAGTTCTCCCGCCACACCTCGATCGTGGCCATCGGTGAGGCAGACAGGCACCGCTGCAGCTCGTTGTCGATCAGCGCAGGTGAGACGTCGTTGCCGAGGTGGGTGGCGAAGTAGCCTGGGGCGCGGTCAGCGAAGTACTTCGGGCGGTCAGTACAGAACTGGGTGACCGCTGCCTCGCAGGCCGCCTCCGGCAGGCCGTCGGGGTTGTCCTCGGTCAGCTTCAGGAACGGCAGGGTGGCGGCGAGGAACCCGACCCGGGCGGCTCGCTGCTCGCCGTGCCGGGCCAGGTAGCGGGCCACCTCGCCCCCGCCGGCCGAGTCGGCCACCAGGGTGATGTCCCGCAGGTCCAGGTGGTCGATCAGCGCGGCCAGGTCGTCGGCGCGGGTGTCGAGGTCGTAGCCGTTGGGTGGCCGGTCGGAGCGGCCGTGCCCGCGCCGGTCGGGCAGGATGCAGCGGTAGCCGTGGCTGCGGAAGAACCGGACCTGGTACTCCCACATGTCGGCGTTGAGCACCCAGCTGGACACGAACACGATCGGCGCGTCGGCGCCGTAATCCTCAGGTGGGTTCCATCAGCGGTCTCGAAGAAGGGCATCTCGATCCCCTGTCCTATGTCCGGTTATCGGACCGAGATTCACAGATGGCGGTCCATGTGTCCGGATGGCGGTCCATGTGTCCGCCGATCGGTGGCTGCGCCGAACCAGGTCACGAGCGCTCGGCGCAGTCCGCTGGCGTCGCCGCCACCGGAACCGGCGGCCCAGGCGACGTAGCCGTCCGGGCGCATCAGGACCGCGTCGAGCGGCTCGTCGCTGCGCGCCACGGTGGTCTCGACCCGGTCCTCCCAGGCAGCGGCGGCGTCTCGTAGCCTGCCGTCGGGAGTGAGGTCGACCAGTACCGGTCGGGCGGCGTGCATGAGCGTGGCCAGCCGTAGGTCGCCGTGTTCCGTAGTTAGTGCGAGGTCCGGTGCCCAACCGCCGACCAGCCGGTGCGCGGACGAGTCGTCAGGGTCGTAGCGGATGTCCAGGCCGAGCAGCCGGTCGACGACGTACCGGAGGGTCTGCTCGTGGGTGAACAGGTTGCCCATCAGGTCGCGTAGCGCGTTCACGTGATCTCCTGGCGTAAGCAGGACGCCCTGTGCCCGGGTGAACCAGAGCATCCGTTCGGCGACCGGGTGCCGCTCGGCGTGGTAGGTATCCAGGAGGCCGGGTGGCGCCCAGCCGCCGATCTGCCCGGCGAGCTTCCAGCCGAGGTTGGCCGCGTCCTGCAGACCGGTCGTCATCCCGGGCCCGCCGGCAGGCAGTTGGATGTGGGCGGCGTCCCCGGCGACGAGGACACGGCCGGCACGGTACCGGTCGGCTTGGCGGGCGGCATCGGTGAACCGGGACAGCCAGCGTGGTTGGCTCATCGCCAGGTCGACGCCGAGCACGCGGCGCACGCTGGCCCGCAGCTCGTCGAGGGTCGGTGGGGAATCGCGGTCGATATCCTGGCCGGGTTCGGTCGTCACGATGCGGTAGACGCCCTCGCCGAACGGGACCGAGGCGAACCCGCCAGCCGCCGTCCGCACCATGCCGATGGGAACGCCTTCGGGCTTGTCGAGGGTGACGTCGCCGAGGCGGGACAGCAGGGTCGGTGTGCCGGGGAAACCGATGCCGGCCTGCCGGCGGACCAGGCTGCGGGCGCCGTCACAGCCGACGACGTAGCGGGCTGTCAACCGGTACGGCCCGTCCGGGCCGCGGACGTCGAGGGTGACGTACTCCTCGTTCTGGAAGAGGCCGACGACCTCGTGACCGCGTCGGATCTGCGCGCCCAGCTCCCGGGCCCGCCCTTCCAACACCGCCTCGACCTGCGCCTGCTTGGCCGGCACCCCCGGCGGAAAGTACCCGGGCGGGGCGGAGGCGACGAGCCGACCCAGGTCCAACGGGATGCCGCCGAAGTGCAGGAACCGGGAGTACTCGACCCCGGGCGGGAAGCCGGCGTCGAAGCGCTCCAGCAAGCCACGGTAGTTGAAGGTCTGCACGGCGCGCCCGGCCAACCCGAGGGCCTTGGACAGCCCGGTCTGTGTCGGCAGCTGCTCCAGCACGATGACCTCCGCGCCGCCCAGGCGCAGCTCGCTTGCGAGCATGAGACCGGTCGGCCCGCCGCCGGCGATCACCACGTCCATAGTCGTCACGACGAACTCCGTAGTGTCGGTTGGGGAAGGCCGGCGGCGACGCGCTGCAGGGCGTCGCGGAGGACCGCCGGCAGGGCTTGCTCGGATTCGGTCTGGAGCCAGTGCTCGAACGCCACCCGGGTCGCGCTCATCACCGCACCGGCGACCAGCCGCGGGTAGATGTCGTGCTCGGCATCGCCGCCGATGCGCCGCGCCAAGGCCTGCGCGAGGGTCCGCTCGATCACCGCGTACGCCTTGAGCTGCTCACCGGCCAAGGTCGAGGTGGGCGCGATGCGCCGCGCCTGGCGCAGATCGATGTCGTCCATGGCGAAACCGTCCACGATCGCGGCGGTCAGGGCCGGCCAGAGCGGCTCATCGGCCGGCCTGGCGGCCAGCGCCGCCTCCACCCGCGCCGCGCGCTCGTACGCCGTGGCGAGGAAGGCTTCTTCTTTACTGGCGAAGTAGTTGTTGAAAGTGCGGGTCGACACCCCCGCCTCCGCGGCGATGTCCTCCACCCGGACCTGATCCCAACCCCGCAGGGCGGCCAGGCGCAATGCGGCCAGGCGCAAGGCGTCCCTGGTCGCCTGCTTCTTGCGCTCGCGCAGCCCGAGTACGTTGTCCATGCGGACACTGTAGAAGAATTTTGCAGTTCTCTGCAAATTTTCTGACACGTGCAATTTTCCGCGACGGTTGGTTCGCGCGACTGGTCAAAGTCCGGAGTACGTCCAATCCGCCGGATTCGCCGGTTTGTGGACCCCAGCCGCGACATATGATCTGACCGCTCGTGCTTGGTATCAGCCTCGCCCGATGTGATCCGAGTGCCCGGACGTCGCGAGCTCGGCCAGGCCGTGGGCGCTCGCCAGCGGGGCCATGAGTGGCGCCCGGGACACCCGAGGAGTCCCCGATGGTCGGCGCCTCCAAACCGAGTGCCTCCATGGCGCTGTCCATCGCTGCCTCCAGCTCCGGATGGGCGTCAGCCAGGAAGTCCGGGGCGAACATGAGGCGGTACTCTTCCCGGTGCGCCATCGCGTACTCGCCCTGGCCGGCGTTCGCAGCGACGTACAGGATCGTGTCGCGCTCCACCAGGTCCCGGGCTCGGGCCGGGTCGGCGGTCTCGAGCGCCTGGCCAACCTCATCCCAAGCCGTGGTCGCAATCGAGACGTGACCGGGTCCGCGCCGGTGGCCAGGGCCTCCAGCAGGATGCGGTCGCGGCGGATGCGTTCGAGCGGGGCGCCGAGGAGCAGGTGCTTGTCGAGGTAGTCGGCGGCGACCGGTTCGGTGCCCAGCGCGCTGACACGCGAGATCAGGAGGTGCCGGTTGGCGGTGCCCGGCCAGGTGGCGTGTCGGCGCTCCAGCCACGCCAGCAGGATCGTGCGGGTGAGGTCCCCGAGGGACTGGGAGTGGCCGGCGATGGTGATCCGCCGGCTGGGCAGGTCGATGTCGTCGAGGGTGAGTTCGCGGATCGCTTTCGGCCGGGCGGCGTGGACCGCGGCAAGGGCCACCACCAGGCGTTGCGCGGGGCTGACGGCGCCTGTTGGACGGCGTGGATCTCCTGAGCGGTCATCGGCAGCACGATGCGCTCGACGTGGCGGCCGCCGGCAAGGTGGCACGTGGGGTCGGCGAAGACCAGGCCACGTCGTTTCGCGAACCGGAACAGCAAGCGCAGCGCGGATATGACGTTGTAGCGCCGGTGCCCGCGCAGCGGCTTCAAGACGGCGTCGACATCGCGCGAGGTGATCTCCCGCAGGTGGCCGCGGGTGGCCGCCCAGCATTCGATCAATGGCCAGACGGCGCCGAAGTAGACACGGATGGTGGTGTCTGATCGGAGGCGGGTGCGGGCGTCACCGTTGAGCACCAGCAGCCAGGCGTGAACATCACGGCGGAAGCCAGCGGGTAGATCGCCGACGCGCCGGTCCAGCCAGGCGCAGATGGCGGCAGCGGTGTCGTCGTGCAGCAACCCCAGGTCGCCCACCACGGCGGCAACCCGGGTCACCGAGCTATGGCTGCGGCGCCGTAGCCGCTGACGAACCTCCGACAGCGGAATCGGGTCTGTGCCGGCGTGGCCGTCGAGAACGTCCTTCAGGCCGTACAGCACGCCGGTAACCGTCGCCGGTGACCAGCCGTAGGCCTCGGCCAAGGCGATCGCGCGGCGGCCGGCGGCCAGCAACAATGCACTGTCGCAGCGCCGCAGCAGCAGCTCCGGTAGGCCATGCCCTCGGATCGGTGGCCGGACGCCGTGCCGTGACGGCCCTTCTCTACCCCTGGTGTGAGGTCAGGTTCTACCCGGCGGCCGATGCGCGGACGTCCTGCTGGCCCGACGATTGAGGTGTATGTCAGTATCCCGACGTCAGCGGAGGCGGGCGAGATGGGTGATCAGCACACGATGCGAGCCTCGGACCGCGACCGGCAGCAGGTGGTGGACCGGCTACGGAGCGCGCTGGGGGACGGCCGCCTGACGATGGACGAGTACGTGGACCGGATGGAGGTTGCGTACCAGGCGGTGACCTACGGCGACCTGGCCCCGCTGGGCGCGGACCTGCCGGCACCGGCCCGGTGATCGCCGGGCCGCCGACGGCTGCGGCTGCCGCCGCGCCACCGGCCGCTTTCTCCCGCGCAGGCTATCTGGCCGGCCTGCCGGCGGTGCTCAGGGTCCTGTGGATCAAATGGCTGGCCGTCGTGTCGGTCAACGTGGTCGTCTGGGCCCTGGTCAGCGGTACCGGCGGTCACCTGGCCTACCCCTGGCCGGTCTGGGTGGCCGGCCCGTGGGGGGCGGCGCTGTTCGCCGTGTCAGCTGGCGTCACGCTGTTCCGGCGCAGCCGGCCGCCCATCGCGCGCCCGCGGCTGGCCAATAGCTGACCAGGGCAAGTTCGCCGGCCCGCATGGCCAGATCGAACGTGGACTGGTGTCGGATCGGCGCGGCTTCCGGGTCCGGCGTGCTGCAGCCACCCGTAACAACCATTCCGGCGCCGCGCCGGGACATGCGGCCCGTCCTAGGGACCGTGGAAAGTGCCGCGCTGGGTCGCGTGCTGCGTGCCGGGCGGCCAGGGCTCCAAGGGCACCAGGCCGTAGGTGATACTTGTCGCCGGACTGCAGCCAGGTGAGGTGGTCGCTGAGGTCCGCGCAGGCGGACGCCGCGGCCGGGCAGGAACTGCGGGTTGCCGATCGATGACCCATGATCCTCAACCAGGCAGCCGCGCCGCGCGAGCCGGTCGGCGGGCCGTTCATGACTCCCAAGACCGTCGAGGCGCGCCGGTTGCGCTGCCGCAAGCTTGGGGTTCGCTCCCGAGCCGAGCTCGCCCGCAAGCCCGCACGCCAGAGCGGGTAGCCCTGTCCCAGGACACCGGCGCTGCGCCGCACGTTACGCCATCGTGGCTGGTTTGGCTTCCTGCTGGCAGGCGCACGCCTAGAAAACGAAACCGGAAGCTGGTAAGCACAATCAGAGGGAGGTGCCGATCGTGATCGGTGGGGTGACCCAGGTCGTCATACAGGTCGAGGACCAGGACCGGGCCAAGGTGTTCTGGACCGAGACCCTGGGGTTCGAGCTGGTGCAGGACGCACCTTACGGGCAGGAACGGTGGCTGGAGGTGCGCACGCCGGACGGGGCCGTGGTCGTG
>Ga0137377_10000894_pt1 | contig 19650 bp, 14 predicted proteins | sample SagtaG_22_FD_104815 | JGI IMG/M metagenome (GOLD analysis project Ga0137377, IMG submission 104815) | Vadose zone soil microbial communities from Sagehorn Ranch, Mendocino, California, USA - Sage2_L_40_16 metaG | ecosystem: Environmental > Terrestrial > Soil > Vadose zone | place: USA... | reverse complement strand
GCGCGGCGCCGATCCAGGTCCTGTCGGGGGTCAACGCGGTCGCGGGTGGAGGGTCCCATAGCCTCGCGCTCAAGTCCGACGGCAAGGTCTGGGCATGGGGCGACAACGCGGTCGGCCAGCTCGGCATCGGATCGTCGTCGGACAAGCGACGTCCGACCCAGATCCCCGGCCTGGCAGGAGCTTCGGCGATTGGGGCGGGCTGGTCGCACAGCTTCGCCGTCGTCGCAGGAAACCTCTGGTCCTGGGGCTGGAACGCCGATGGCGAGGTCGGCGACGGTACGACGATCAATCGCTTCAAGCCGGTTCGGCTCACCGCGGTCAACAACGTGGTGGGCGTGGACGGCGGCTACATGCATACGGTGGCGCTCCAGGCGGACGGAAGCGGGTGGGGTTGGGGTGGAGGTCGGGACGGCCAGCTCGATAGCGGTTCGACCACCCGTCGGACAACGCCCGCAGCAATGGCCGAATCGATCGGTTCGCTTGGGGCGGTCTCGGCCGGTGCGTACTTCACCCTTGCCCTATCCTCGGCGCCCTAGCTCTCCAGGCCCTCGGCGGCGATGACCCTCGCCGCGGACGGCGTTGCACAGCTTCGAGGCGAATTCCCGGCATTGCAGCGCCTTGAAGGCGGCCGGACCCTGGCCTTCCTCGATGGGCCGGGTGGAACGCAGGTGCCGCGCCGCGTGATCGACGAGGTGAGCGATTACTACCTGAGCTCTAACGCGAACTCCGGCGGTGCCTTCGCGACCAGCGATGCGAGCGACCGCATCGTCGTGGAGGCGCGCGCCGCGGTCGCCGACCTGCTCGGAGCGGACACTCCGGACGAGGTCAAGTTCGGGGCCAACATGACCAGCCTGACCTTTCACGTGAGCCGCTCGATCGCGGCGACGCTGCGGCCGGGTGACGAGATCCTGGTCACCGGACTCGATCACGAGGCGAACGTATCGCCGTGGCTGGCGGTCGCGAAGGACCGCGGCTTGACCGTTCGAACCGTGAGTCCCCGGTTGGACGACTGCACGCTCGACCTGGACGACTTCGACGCGAAGCTCAGCCCGCGGACCCGCCTGGTGGCCTTCGGCTGGGCATCAAATGCGGTCGGAACGATCAACCCCGTCGCGGAGCTGGTTCGCCGGGCGCATGAGGCGGGCGCACTCACGTACGTGGACGCCGTCCACTGGGCTCCCCACGGGCAAATCGACGTACGCGAGATCGACACCGACTTCCTCGTCTGCTCCGCATACAAGTTCTTCGGTCCACACGTAGGCATCCTGTATGGCCGCGCCCAGGTCCTGGAGCGCCTGCCCGCGTACAAGGTCCGGCCTGCGCACGATCGGTTCGAAACGGGGACGCTCAACTTCGAGGGCATCGCCGGGACACACGCGGCGATCGACTACCTCGCAGACATCGGCCGGCGCTTCGGGGCCACCCAGGGCTCGAAGAGGGTCCAAGGAGCATTCATGGATCGACGCTTGGCACTTCGCGCTGGCATGACGGCGATTCGCGAATACGAGATGGGCCTCTACCGCCGACTCGCGGAGGGCATCGCGGCGCTGCCCGGTGCCCGACTCTGGGGCATCAACGACCCCGACCGCTTCTCGGAACGCACCCCGACCGCGGCGCTCACGCTGGCCGGCATGTCGCCTCGTGCCGCGGCGACTGCTCTGGGCCGGATCGGGATCGCCACGTGGGACGGCGATTTCTACGCGCAAGGCCTCATCGAGCGGCTTGGCCTGAGCGAAGAGGGTGGCGTGCTCCGCCTCGGCATCGTTCACTACAACACCGAATCCGAGATCGATCGCCTCCTCGCGGCGCTCGAGGATCTTGCCCGCGGAGGCGTCGCGAGGGCGGCTGCGGGCTAGCGGGCCGTGCGGCCGAGGGTCACAGCTCGGTGGTCGAGGACAGCGCGACGTCCCGTGTCAGGTGGTTGTCCAACGCGAGTGGCCGAGCAATGGTGATCTCGAGCGTCGCGTCGGCGGCGCCGTGCGGCAGTCTGACGGTCGGCACGAAGTGATCCGCCAGTGCGCCCTCGAACGGCCAACTTTCCAGGCCGCCCTCGTGCCGGCCAGCGCCGCGCACCTGTCCGCGCCACAGGACGATCTGTTCCGACAGCCCGCTGCCAACCGTTGCCCGCGCCTCCACGCGGAGCTCTGCGCGGACCTCCTGGAGATCGGCCGGGCGGCCCGACTCGGCGGAGACGTTGCCACGGAAGCCGGCTCCGCAGCACAGCGGCACCGGATCGAGACCCAAGGCGGCCTTCAGTTCGCCGTCCGCGGCCTCGCAGCTCGGCCACAACGCGCATTCAGGGAGGTCGATGGCGCCCGCCCGGAGGAGACCGCTCGGCTGGAGCACGCGAACCGGCCGGCTCACGGAATGGTCCAGGCCGGGGACGTCCATTTCGATTTCGAGGGCCCAGGCGAGGCTCGTGACCGTGCCCTCGAAGGTCGCTGGACCGAGGGCCGGAACAGGGACCTCGAAGTCGATCGTCGCGCCGTGCCCCGCTTCGAACCCCGTGGGACCGAGCAGCCTGACCGGCTCGCGGACGAGCTGGTCGGATCCCGTTCTGGTGACGGTGTGGCTGCCGCCATGGCCGTCGCTGACGGTCTCGTGATACTGCCACTGTTCCGTGGCAACGAGCGCAGCCAGGACGCCGCGTGCCTCGATTCGGTGATCGACCGTGAACGTGACTCGCCCTCGAGCGGCTTGCCCGGGCAGCAGCCCGTCACGCTCGAGCTCGACGGACCACTCGACGCCGCCGCGCCGCAGCGAATCGAGGACGCCCATGCTCCCGCTCCCGACCTGGCCGCCGTCCGCTGGCCGAGGGCTCAGGCGCCCTCAGGCACGAATCCGGTACAGGGCGCCGCTGCCCAAATCGGTGAGATACAGCTCACCCGTCTCGCCCTCGCCGAACGAGCTGATGGTGAGGCTGGTGTCCAGCATCTGGTGCGGGAATTGAGCACCACCGCCGGCATCGACCGCCCAGATCCTTCCCGAACAGTAGTCGCCGAAGAGGTACGCGCCGCGGAGCAGCGGATACGCTGGCCCACGATAGACGTAGCCCCCGATCACGGCGCAACCGAGGCTGTGGGAGTAATACGTAAGCGGCATCGCCTTGCCGCTGGCGTTGCAACCGGTCGCCGGCAGATAGCAGGCTCGAGCCTCCATCACGCGCCATCCGAAGTTCACGCCGCGGCCGCCTCCTGAGCTACGCCGCGCACGATCGATCTCCTCGAAGCGGTCTTGCCCGACGTCGCCGATCCACAGGTCCCCATTGGCCCGGTCGAACGAGAAGCGCCATGGGTTGCGAAGCCCGATCGACCAGATCTGGTCATAGCCGTACCGCCCGACATAGGGATTGCTACTCGGGATGGCATACGGCAGCGTCGAGGTACTGTGATTGACGTCGATCCGGAGCATCTTGCCAAGGTGGGTATCCACGCGCTGAGCTCGGTTTCCGGGGTCGCCCCCACTGCCGCCATCGCCGAGGCCGATGTACAGGAACCCGTCCGGCCCGAACGCAAGTCCGCCGCCATTGTGGTTGGCGTAAGGCTGCGTAACCCGCATCAGGACGCGCCCTCTCGTACTCGCGCGGTTGGCGCTGGTCGTGGAGCGGTGGTATTCCGCGATCACGGTGTTCCCGTTCACGTCGGTGTAGTTGACGTAGAACTTGCCGTTGGTCCTGTAGGACGGGTGGAAGGCAAGACCGAGCAGGCCGCGCTCGCCGCAGCAGCTGACCCCGGCGTGGATGTCGAGGAAGGGGGTCGCGAGGACCGTGGAGCCCTTGACGATCCGGATCCGTCCAGCCTGTTCTACGACGAACAGGCGGCCGCTGCCGTCGCGCGCGTTGGCGATGCCAACGGGCGCGGACAGACCCGTCGCGACGCGGCTGAGCGAGAGGGTGACGCTGGACGGATTGAAGGCGGCAACCGACGCCGGCGCTGCGGAGGCGACCGTCAGCGTCGCCGCGAGCGCCAGCCCGAAGGCCGAGGCCGTCACGGCCACGGTCTGCATCAGGCCTGGCCGGCCCGATCGGTAGGTACGTGCCCTCGTCACGACGGTTCCTCCCGTATCGCTGCAGCAGGTCAGGTGTCGGCGCAGGCTACCTTCGACAACGCGTTCTGTAGGCGATCGAGCTCGACCGGGTCGAGCCTGCTGGTGAAGTGCCGCTCGATGCCGCGCAGATGCACCGGACCGACCTGCTGGAGGCGCGCAAGGCCTGCGTCGGTCAGGTGGGCGAACGCGCCGCGGCGGTCGGTGGCGCACTCACGACGCTCGACGAGCCCGACCCCCTCGAGCCGATCCACACGGCGGGTCATGCCACTCCGGCTCAGGACGACACGATCAGCCAGGTCGCTCATGCGCAGGGTGCGCCCTGCGCGTGCCAGGGTCACGAGGACGTCGTAGTCGGCCAGCGACATGCCCGTCTCGGACTCGAGCTCGGCTTCGAGGCGCCGAACCACGGACGAATGGGCCTGCAGGAAGGTCGCCCATGTCTGCAGAGCCGAGTCATGCGCCGGCGTGGTCTGGTAGGTCGTCTCGCTCATCGGCCCTGATGGTCGTCCTGGGCACGCCGCGTCGGTGACGGTCAGTTGCGGCCGCAACGAGCTTACCATGGCCCTCCGGCGGTTCTGTGGCCGGCCCGTGGGTGTCGCGTTACCACTCGATGGCCAGTTGCTCCACAGCCGGCGCAGCGGTCCCAGGGAGGTCTGGCGGTCCGCGCCGCCCGTCAGGCTCATCGCCGGAAGCGCCGGTCTGAGCGATCTGCTCCTGGGTCTCGCCGTCTTGTTCGAGCGCGACCTCGACCAGCCGGCACAGCGCATTTGCCAGGCGGAGTTGCTCGGGCGTCCTGGGCGATACGTCGAGGAGCTCCGGGCTGCAGACGAGCACGGCGAGGCCGCGGGCCCGCGAGATCGCGACGTTGAGACGGTTGCCGGAATAGAGAAAGTCGAAATCGCGCGGTGCGTCGGCCGGGCTCGATGTCGCCATCGAGTAGATCGCGACGGGAGCCTCCTGGCCCTGGAACTTGTCCACCGTACCGATGCGGATGCCCTCGCCGGTGAACCGTTTGACGGCCTGACGGATCAGCTGGACATGGGCGTTGTACGGTGCGACCACGAGGATGTCCGCGCCCGAGATCCGCCGCCGCCGACCATCCCGGTCCGTCCATTCCCGTCCAAGGAGGCGACCGATCTCCCCGGCGACCGCTGCCGCCTCCTCCCTCGAGCGCGAGCCGTTTCCGTCATGAACGACGGGCAGGTGAGCGATTCCGGCGGGTCGCCGAGCGGCCTTCCCGTCGGTCGTCGCAATGCTGCCCAACCGCTGCAGCTCATTGCCTGGTGCCGGAAGCAGCCGATCCTCGTAGAAGATCTCGGACACGAACGCGTTGACCAACGGATGCATCCGATACGTGGTGGGCAGGAAGAGGCCCCTGTCCACCGGGATCGTGGCCGCGTCGCCGATGAGGTGCTCCAGCGCCGATTTCTCGGCGCCTTCCGGATGGATACCCTGGGACACCTGGGGGAGCTGGTTCGGGTCGCCAAGGAGCACGATCGACTTCGCGCTGCCGCCCATCGAGACGACGTTCGCCAGCGACATCTGACCGGCCTCATCGACGAACAGGACGTCCAGGCCATCTTCCATCTCTGCGCGAGCAAACAGCCAGGGCGTGCCGCCGGCCACGTCGTAGCGGCGGCCGGCCAGGCCGCTCTCGACCTCCCCGTTGTCCGTCGTCACGCTGACGCCGTCGGCACGAGCGGCATCCTCCCCGCGGTCGCACTTCTGCACGATGCGCACGGTCTGGCCGGCCCCTTCGGCGGCGGCCGCGACTGCATCGATAAGGTTGCTGATGGCCCGGTGCGATTGAGCCGTGACACCAACCCGGCGTCCGACGCGGACCAGTTCGACGATCATCCGGGCTCCGGTCCACGTCTTGCCCGTGCCGGGCGGCCCCTGGATGGGAAGCGTCGTCTCCTCCAGGGCAAGCGCGAGTCGCCTTGCCGCGTCGAGCGGTGCTTCGCCCGGTTGCGTCAACGCGCTGCTCGATGGCTGACCGGCGATTCGAGGCGGCCTCCGCAGGATCAGGTCGCGCACGGCCCGGTAGCGACCTGGCCCCTCGATCCCGTTCTCGAGAACCCAATCGGCGACCCGCCCCAGGGCGTCGCGCATGACACCGCTGCCGTAGGGCTTGCCCGGAATCAGGGCGCGTGGGTGCTCGCCGGCACGGCCGTCGCCGCGCAGCAGGTCGATCGTGCCGGCCACGTCGTCGATCGCCACGACCTCGCCGGCCTGCTGACCGGTTGCCTGATCGATCGGGCGGTCGCCCGGCTTGATCTTGAAATCCTGGGCAGGATCGAAGCGGTAGCGATGGATGCTGCTCCGCTTGATCCGCCCGAATTCGCCGACGTACGTCAGATCGCCCAGCGCCTCTGCCGAGTCGACGAGCTCCTCCATGGGTGCGTCCCGCAGGCGGAACCACAGCCACCACGCCGGTTTCTCGTCTCGCCGATGCCAGTCGAGCAGCTGGGCCAGGAGCCATCGCGCCGCTTGGTCCTCCGATCGGAGGGCCCCATCGGCCGGTACCTCCTCCGTCAGCGCGTCAACCCTGGCCTTCGTCTCAGCCTGCCGCGCCGCGAGCTGTTCCGGCGCGGCCCCATCCTCCGGTTGCGGCCTCGGCAGGTCCCAGCCCTGCTCGGAGATTGCGGCCGCCCGCAATCCTTCGAGCCATGAACGGAGCATCCAGGTCGATACGCAGTCATCCCGGTTGTAGGCGGCCAGCTCGTCGAGGAGGCGTGGCTCCCCGGTCGCCATCCACTCCTCGTACTGGACGACGGAGAAACCCGCCTCCGTCACCGGGCCCTCGCGCTCGGGCAGGTAGAACTTCTCGATCTTCTTGATGGAGTACGACTCGACCGACGCCCGAAGACCCTGGCGCACCACCTGGTACAGGTCCACCAGCACCCCGCCCCGCAACAGGCGGTCTACCTCGTCCTCGCGGGTCGCGTGGCGCTGCATCAGCCGCTTCAGGGCGGTCGGTTCATAGGCCGCGTAGTGGTAGACGTGCATCCCGGAATCGCGATCCAGCCTCGCGATGACCAGGTCGATGAACTCCTCGAAGGCCGCCTTCTCGTTGGCGCGATCATGCCCCCAGATCGGTCGGTAGACGGCCGTCCCCTCGACTTCTTCGACGGCGCCGAGGAGATATTCCAGCCCGCCGTCGAGCGCCCACGGATCCGCCTCGATGTCGAAGAAGAGGTCGAGGGGAGACGGCTCCGGCAGGGCGGCCAGGCCACGACCGGGCTCGCCGTCACCTGGCGCGATGAGCTCCTTGAGCAGCTGGCCCGACCGGCGACCCGCGAGCTGGAGCCGAGCCTGTTCCCTGACGCGGGTGAGCGGCCGCGGATTCATGTCGGCCACGGCCTGGTCGGGGGAGAGCTCTCCGAGGGCGGCCAGGGTGCTGACTCCGTCGTCGCGAAGCCGCTCGGCATGGATGCGACTCATTCCGGCCACCAGCGATAGGTGATCGTCCTGCCGTCGCCGGTCCATGCACATCGGGAACCAGACGCACACGCTGCAGTGCTCGACCGGCTCCGGATACGTTGCTGGCGTTTGGCCGTTGCCGAAGACGCGCGCCTCGAAACGGGCCTTGGCGCTGCGGAAGAAGGCGGTGTAGTCCTCCATCCGATGTGGATGCGCCACTCCGTCGCCGGTCACGACGTGGATGCGCTCGGGAGGGCGGCCCTGCAGCCGCGCCAGGCCCTCTGCATAGACGCACATCTGGATGATCGCGGCCGCTTTCACGCGCCTCGAGAGCTTGGTGTCGGCGATCTCGTAGCTCCAGGCCCCCAGGTCGCTGGGCATCTCGACGCGGATCAGGAAGTCGGCGTGACCGCTCCAGCGACCGTCGAAGAACGCGGCCTGATAGATGACGTCGACACCGTCACGCATGGCCGACTGGGTCTCGGCCTGGGCCGCCAGCAGCTGGGAGGGTGTGCGCAGCTCCGTTCGAGCGATCTCCCTGACCGACCGCCCCGCGCTCTTGAGCTGATCGAGATAGGCCCGCTCGTGCGCCTCGCCGTGCTCCTGCATGAGCTTGACTGTCGGGTCGTCGGCGCGCTCTGGCGGCCGCTCCCAGCGCCCCTGGATTCGCCCGAGCTCGAGTGCCCCGAGGTGGTCGCAGGCGAGGAAGCCGACGAGATCGGAGGCGCTGACTATGATCGTCCCGTCGACGAGCTGCACGAGGTTCCCCGCTGGTTGGCGCTGACGTTCGTCAGCGTACCGGAGCACGGTGCCAGGTCATCTGGCACGGGCGGCGCGAGCCCTCGATCAGAAAAGCTCGTCCAGAGCGGCGCTGAACACCTGCGTATGCCGGTCGACGTCCGCCTCGGTCGTCGCCGGCGACATCAGGGCCATGTTGTGGAAGGGCGTGAGCAGGATGCCGCGATTGAGGGCGTAGAGGTGGAGGAAGCGCTCGAGCTCGAAATCGCCGTGCGCGTATTGCTCCGACCCGTTCCGCGGCCGCGTCGGCATGAAGTGGTACTCCGCCCGACAACCCAGCCGGGTGACGTGCCAGGGCACGCTTCTCGCCTCGAGCGCGCCTTCCACCCCGGCAGCCCAGCGCTTCGCAAGCGGGATCATGTGGTCATAGGCTTTCGGCGTCATGACCTCCGTCAGCGTTGCGCGGACAGCGGCCATCGACAGCGCGTAGCCGGCGAGCGTGCCGCCGATCCCGCCGACGTCGGAATCCTCGAGCTCGATCCCCGCGGAGACTCGGTCGCCGACCTCCTCGGTGAAGCCGTACGTACCTGCCGGGATCCCGCCACCGATCGTCTTGCCGATGACGAGCATGTCGGGTTGCAATCCCCAGGCCGCGGTCGCCCCGCCAGGTCCAGCACAGATCGTGTGGGTCTCATCGACGATCAGCAGCGTGCCGTTCTCGGCGGTGAGCTTTCGTACGCCGTCGAGATAACCAGGTTCGGGCAGGACGATGCCGACATTGGTAAGGGCGGGCTCCATCAGGACGGCGGCAACCTGTTGGTCGGCGAGCGCGGCCTCGAGTGCCGGGAGATCGTTGAACTCGACCACGCGGGTGGTCTCTGCCGGATTGACCGGCGGCCCGATGTTGCCGCGCCGCGCTTCAACCTCACCAGTTGATGTGAGCGACGCGAACGCTTCGTCGACCGAACCGTGGTAGCAGAAGTTGTGGACCACGATCTTGCTTCGCCCGGTGATCATCCGCGCGAGGCGGATCGAGAAGCGGTTGGCATCGGTGGCCGTCACCGTGAACTGCCAGTAGCGCAGCCCAAACCGCCGCTGGAGCTCCTCGCCGGCGGCAATCGCGTCTTCGGTTGGGAGCATGTGGGTGATGCCCCGACGGAGCTGCCGCTCGACCGCCGCGATCGTCGAGGAGGGACCATGCCCCGCCATCGCGCCCGTGTCGCCAAGGCAGAAATCGACGTATTCGTGACCGTCGACGTCGACGAAATGCGCGCCGCGCGCTTCTGCCACGAACGTTGGGTAGGCGCCTGCCCACTTCACCATCCAGTTCATCGGGACGCCCTCGAGGAGGGACTCCCTGGCGCGCTCGAACAGCGCACCGGACTTCGGGTGGTCGGCGATGAACCTTGATCGCTCGCGCTCGTGGAGGGCGGCAACCCGACTACGGTCGAGCGGGGGAGCGGTCCCTGCTGCGTCCATGCGCGACTCGTTCATCGACTACAGCATGGCGGCTTTGTCAGCCCCAGCGATGCCGGTGCGCGTGGCGCAGCTCGAGAGTTGGCTCAAGCCCGGCGAGGCGCCGGGCATGTACTGGGCTAGCTGAGCGCCGGAAGGCGCCGCTCGAAGCCGCAGATCGGGCACGTGGCGGTCCAGGACGCCTCGTTTGGGACCAGGAAGCTGGCGCAGCCGTTGGTACTGCAGTACAGGGCGGAAGCCGCGCTGCTGCGACGTCGCATTCGGCGCATGGCGCTCTGGCGCGACGTAATGTTGGTTGTCGCTGTTCGCGAAAGCATGGTGTGACGTTTTCCCTTCGTGGCCGTCGCGCCGGACTTCCTGGTCCATGGCGGCGATCCGGCCGGTGGTCCGCTCGAACGATCCGTGATGGGGACCGGAGCGGAGGTTGCTACTCGGCGACGCGGGAGCGGAGTTTGTGATGCTCTGACCGGCGTCATTCTTTTTCCGAGATCTCTCGATGCCCCAAGGATCGCCTGCGACCGGATGGCTGTCAAGCGAGCCGATAGGGCTAGAAGGGCGGCCAGGGTATGGCAGGCCTCTCGGGGTCGGGCCGGGGGAACCGCCCTGATCCCAGGAGCTGGTCGAGCCTGTCGGAGATTGCAAGCACCTCGGATGGCGCCAGCAAGGTCGCAAGCCCACCTGCGAGGGCGCCGTCCATTTCGTCGCGGAGGCCCCCCAGGGCTTGCATTTCGTCGGTCGAGAACCGGTCGCCGCGCCAGTTCCAGAGGACCGTCCGAAGCTTCGGTTCATCAGAGAAGCAGATCCCGTGATCGACACCGTAGACGTGCCCGCCGGGCACCGGCAGCAGGTGGCCCACCTTGCGGTCGGCGTTGTTGACGATGGCGTCGAACAGGGCCATGCGTCTCAAAGCCGGGTCGCTCGCCCGCAGCAGATCGAGCGGATCGACCGCCGGATCCGGTTCGATCCAGAGCTGGACCATACCCTCCCCAAAGGGCCCATCACGGAGGACCGTCGGTGGCACGATGCGCCATCCGATCGCCTCCGAGACAACGTGGGCGGCCACCTCGCGATACGCCAGCGTGCCGTCGGGGAAGTCGTCCAGGGGCCGTTCCCCCAGCACCGGCTTGTACACACACGTCGCCGTCAAGTCCGGCTCGGGATCCGGGCAACGGCGCGTCACCGAGCAGTACAGCGCGTTGTTGGAAGACGCGACCAACCGGCCGACGATCTCGAGCTCACCCTCACGAAGCAGCGCGAGCGCGGTTCCGGCATCGAGCTCGCTCAGGTCGCTCTCCCGCTCAGTTCGCGCTCCGACTCAGTTGACCAGGTTTCCGTTCCGGCGGGGACACAGGTGCCCCTGTGGATCGAGTGGCTCGCCACAGAATGGGCATGGCGGGCGGCCGGCGGCAACGATCGACGCCGCGCGCTCCGCGAACGCCCGAGCCGCGGAGGGAGTCAGCCTGACGCGCACGAGGTCGGGTCCGTCCTGCGCCTCGTCCGGGATCTCAGCGACGTCGGGGGCGTCATCGGCGTCGTCGTCGGTCCCGGCTGCCTCCTCGTCGGTCTGCTCGCGTGCCTCGATCGTGACCTCGGAGCTCTCCGCATCCCAGGTGATCGAAAGCGTCCCGGCTCGGAAGATCTCGGTCAATGGCTCGTCGAGCGGCTCGGTGTCCCGCGCGGCCGGGGCCCCGCCCGTGTCCGCGAGACCTCGCTTCCCGAGCTCGTCGAGAAGCAGCGAGAGCCGATCGGCAAGGACCGCGACCTGGACCTTCTCGAGGACGACGCTCACGATCCGCTCGCCTTCGCGGGCTTGCAGAAAGAAGGTCCGGGAACCAGGCAACCCTACCGTCCCAGTCACGAAGCGGTCCGGCCGGTCGAAATAGAAGATCCGACGTGGCATGAATTCGACTCTACACCGTTCGGTCCTGGCGTCCGGCCGGCGAGGCCGAGGCCCACGTGGCGCGCCGTAGACGGGCTCCGGATGAGTCGTCAGGCAGCGAGGATCGAGCCGAACAACCGCTCGTAGGTGAGCTCGCCGCGGAGCCGCTTCTCCGCCTCCTCTCGATTCGGCGGTTCGCGCCGGTCGAGACCGAGAAGCGCTGCACCGACGACCGGCGGTGCCTTGAGTGGCAGCACGGTCGCCTGCGGGGCGAACCTCAGGATGCCGCCTCGGACGCGCTCGTGGAAGCTCGAATCCATCGTCCGAAAGATGCCGCCCGATAGCACGACGTCGAGCTCGAGCCGGGCGAGGCGCAGATGGCGGATGGCTGACCGCGCGAGCAGGACGGCTTCGTCGGCCAGCCAATCGACGATGCCGCGGGCCACCGCGTCGCCGGCGCCCGCTGCTTCGAAGACCATGGGGGCAAGCTCGTCGAGCCTGCGTTCCCCGATCCGGCCCTGATAGATCTCCCGCGTCACGTCCAGCGGACGTGTCAGGCCGAAATACGCCGGCACGAGCCGCTCGAGTGCCGTCCGAGGAGCCCGCCCATCGCGCGCCCGGACAGCCGCCGCCAGTGCGCGCGTGCCGACCTCGCCGCCGCCGCCCCATTCCCCGGATGTGGGATCGCCCGGCGCGTGAATGTAGGTGCGCCCATCGGGCGCCACACCGGCGACGTTCACGCCCCGTCCCATGATCACGGCCACCCCCCACTTCCTGGACGATCCCGCGCGCAGGCCGGCGAACCCGTCGTTGAACACCAGATTGGAGGAGGCGAGGCCCGCTCGACCGAGACCGAAGCGGAGCACCCGCAGATCGCTCGGGAAGTCGGCCCCCGCAAGGCAGAACACCCCCAGATCCGCCATCGGACGCTGCCCCGGCGGCAGGCCCGCCCGCTGGGCGACCTCGTCGAGCAGCCGCCCGAGCGTTGCCAGCCCGCGCTCCAGCCCGACCGCCTGGTGCGACGTCGTGGGGCCGCGAACCGCTGCAAGGAGTCGACCGCTGTCGTCCACCAGCGCGACGTCCGTCTTGGAGTTGCCCCCATCGACGGCCAGGACCGTGGGCGGCCGCCGGGCTGCCTCAGCCACGGCCGGCCGACCCCTCGAACGCCGGCAGCTGATCGAGCCGGACGAAGTGCGCACCGCCGTCGCTGAGGCGGGCAAGGAGTCCTGGTAGCGCGGCGATCATGTTGGACGGCCACGTGTGGAGCAGCACCACCGCGCCATCCCCCTTGGCCAGGGCTTCCTCCACGACCGTGTCTTCCACCCGACGCGGCGTTCGGGCGGGATCCCAGTCGTCGGGTCCGACGTTCCAATGGATGTTCCGATACCCGAGGGCATCCAGCCGCGCCAGGACCCGGGGATCGTCGGCACCTTCTCCGAACGGGCAGCGGAACCACGGCCGCGGGTCGACCCCCACGATTTCGACCAGGGCACGCTCGGCGCTGCGGACGTCCTCGTCGAAGCCGTCGTCGGAAAAGAGTGGCATCCGGGCGTGGTAGAAGGAGTGGCTGCCGATCAGGTGCCCCGCCTGCACGACCAGCCCCGCGGTCTGCGGGTATGCCTCGACCCAGCGGCCCTGCAGGAAGAACGTCGCCGGGATACGTTCGCGAGCCAGGAGCTCCAGCAGCCGTTCCTGGACGCCCGGCTCGTTAGGACGGTCCGGGTGCTCGGCATCGAACGTCAAGGCAACCCGAAAGCCGTCTACTTCTCGACTCCCGTGATGACGATGCCGCGCACGAAGAAGCGCTGGAAGACAAGGAACAGCAGGACGGGGATCGCTAGTGTCATGAGGGTTCCCGCCTGGATGAGGCCCGGATCGGAAGCTACCCGCGCGCCGCTGAAGCGTGCGAGGCCGACCGCCACCGTCTGAAGGTCGGGCGTCGACGAGAGGTAGATCAGCGGCTGGAAGAAGTCGTTCCACGAGTACACGAGGTGGAAGATCGCGACTGCGATCACGACCGGCCAGGCCTGCGGCAGGATGACGGAAACCAGCGTCCGGAACGGTCCAGCGCCATCGATCGACGCGGCCTCGTCCATCTCCCGAGGGATCGTGAGGAGGTATTGCCGCAGCAAGAACACGTCGTACGCATTGGCGAAAAAGGCCGGCACGAGGAGCGGCAACCACGTCCCCACCCAGCCGATCTTGTTGAAGATCGTGTAGGTCGGGATGATGGTCACGGCGCCGGGCAGGAAGATCGTTGCGATCACCAGGAGAAAGAGCACGTTCCGACCTGGGAAGCGGAACCGGGCGAATCCGTACGCGACCAACGTGCAAGAAAGCACCGTCCCGATCGTGCCGATGAGGGCGATCAGGATGGTGTTGCGGAGCAAGGTCGGATAGTCGATCTGGTCCCAGACGTTGGAGAAGTTCTCGGGGTGGGGGTCGAACTTGTAGGCCGGCTGCAGTGTGCGCCAGGCGCCCTCCCAGGTGATCAGCGGGGCGGCCACGTCGGACGGATCGGCGAACTGGCTCGACGTACGGCCCTTCTTGATTAGGGCCAGGTCACGGGTGGTCCCGGCGATCGGCACCTGGTAGACGTCGTAGTCGCGCCCCTCATAGGTCAAGGTCGCCGCGCTCGCTGGATACAGCGGCGAGTTCACATCGGCGATCTGTTCCGGGCTCTTCAACGACATGGTGGCCGACCGCAGCAGAGGCGACAGGAAGGCGGCCAACGCAACCACTGCGACGAAGGTCATCGCGAACGAGCGGCCGGCATTCCTGACTGCCTTTGGCCGCACCCTCGGGCGTGACTGCCCCCTGAGCCGGGCCAGCAGACCGGGCTCGCCAACCGTCAGGCGGCTGGCATCAGCGCTTCGGTTGGGTGCCGCCATGTCTTACCGCTCGCCTGCGTAGTAGACCCAGCGACGTGCGGTCCCAAAGAGGACGAGCGTGATCGCCAGCGTGACCCCGAACAGGAACCATGCCAGCGTCGCGCCGTAGGACATGTCCTGGTAGTTGAAAAAGCTCTTGTATATGTACAGGTTGAGGAAGTTCGTGGTGCCACCCGGCTCGCCGGTTCCCTGGTAGAGAACGAGCGGGACGAGGAAGTACTGCAGCAGGTCGACGATCCCGAGGATGAGCGTGTAGAAGATGACAGGGGAGATCATCGGAATCGTCACGTGGCGTAGGCTCGCCCACCAGCCGGCGCCGTCGATCCGCGCGGCGTCGTAGAGCTCCGTCGGGACGCCCTTCAGGCCGGCCAGATAGACGATGACTCCGCCCCCGATGCCCCAAATCCCGACGAGCACCAGGCCCGCATATACGAAGTTCGGATCCTGCAGCCAGTTTGGCGGGTTGGATACCCCGATGGCCTGCAGGAACAGGTTCAGCCAGCCGCTGTCGCCATTGAGCATCGACAGCCAGATGAGCACGCCTGCCACGAATGGAACCACATAAGGGAGGAAGAACAGAACTCTGAACGCTCCCGCGAACCTGAGGTAGCGGCTGCTCAGGAGCAGGGCGACCATGAACGGGAGGATCACGGCAACCGGTAGCGCAACGGCCGCGAACTTGAGCGTGACGGTGAACGATTCCCAAGTCTGCTGATCGCCGAGGAGCCGGGCGTAGTTGTCCAGGCCGACGAATCGCAGCGGCTCCGCCTGGTTCAGGTTGATGTTCGTGAGGGTGAAGATGAACGTCGCGATCATCGGGATCAGCGTGAACGCCAGGAACCCAATGATCCACGGCGCCAGGAAGACATAAGCCCAGCGGGCCTCTCGCCATGCCAGCCGGGAAAGGCCGAAGCGCCGATGCGGGGCCGCCCTGGCGACCGCTGATGCCGTCATCTCACCTCCTGGCCCCGGAAGTCCCGGTCGGATGCCGCCCGAACCGGGACCACAGGGCGAGGGCTGCTAGGACGATGCGTTCCAGACGGCCTGGAGCTCTGTCTTGAGCTTGGTGATCTCCGAATCCATGTTCAGCCCGCCGGTCGACGTCCAGCGTGTCAGGTACTTCGTGAGCGTGTCCAGCGACTTGTTGTACTTCGGCATCGCGTTCTCGCTGTTGGGATTGATATCTGCGTACTGGATGCCGTCGGTGACGATGCTGAAATTCAGCCCTTTCGGATAGACGGGCTTGCCCTTGTCGGTCTTTTGCTGCTCGAGCTGACTGAAGAAGCCGGCCTGCTCTGCCTTGAGCGCGGGAAAGCCCGAGATCGAGTTGAGCAGCTTCGTGTGCGCCGGGCCCATGATCATGTACTTGAGGACGTACCAGGCCTCGTCCGGGTGTTTGGTTCCTTTCGTGATCCGGAAGGTGTCGGCGTTCATCGGCACGGTCACCTTGCCGTTGTAGGACGGCAGTGCCGCGATCTGCCAGTTGGAGCCGGCATCGGTGATGCAGCACAGGTTCCAGAGGAAATTCGCGTTCATCGCAACCTTGCCCGAGTTGAAGGTTGAGTAGCCACCATTGAACTCGGGGCTCTGGTAGACGGAGTTGGTTTCGATGAAGTGGTCCTTCCACGTACCGTCGTAGACCCACTTCCAGGCGGCGACCCATGGATCCGGGATCTGCACGGTCTTACCGTCGTCGCCAACGAGCTTTCCGGCGCCGAAGAACTGGGCGCCGTCGGTTCGGAGGTCATCGCGCTGTGGCTCGAATCCGTACTGGACGATGTGCTTGGGATCGAAACCCGCTTCCGTCGCGTCCTTGCCGGCTTTGTCCACGGTCAGCTTCATCGCTATCTGGCGAACCGTGTCGTAGTTCCAGTCGACCATCGAGCCGTCGGGCATCTTGTACTGCTCGCCGTACTTCGCGGGCGGGTACTCGAGCCCCGCTTCGTCGAACATGTCGGGCTGGTAGTACAGCTCGGAGGGGTAGATGGCGAAGGGAATCCCGAACTGCTCTCCGCCGCCGGCCTTGTAAAGGTCGAGGACGCCCTGGTCGTACCCGCTCAGGTCGACGTGTTCCTTCTGGATGTAAGGATTGAGATCCAGCCACTGGCCCTCGAACGCGTTGGCCCCGCCGACCCCCAGGGGGCCGACGAAATCGGGCGGATTGCCGGAAGCCAGCTCGGTCGAGAACTGGGCACGAGCGCCGCTATAGGCGGTGTGATCGTAGACGAGCTTGATGTGCGTCTGGGACGCGTTGAAGTCCTTGATCACCTGCTTGAACACCTTGTCGGTGCTCGGGTCGCCGCCGCCACCCAGACAGCAGAACCACTTCAGGGTTACCGGGGGACCGGTGAAGACCGGAGAGGGCACCGGGGTCTGCGAGGGCTCCGGCGAAGGCGATACCTCGGTTGATGGCGCGGCTGCTGACGGCGAGGGCGAGGCTTTGCTGCCGCACGCACCGAACACCAGCGCGAAGACGACCACCAGGGTCATCCACCGCGTGGATCGTTTCATGTCCTCCTCCTTGCTCGGTCTGACCGATCCTTCCGAAGACGCCTGCGGCTGGCCTCAGCTCCGGCCCGATGCCGCATTGGTGAATTGCAGTTGGTGAAGGCTTGAACCGTCGCGAACGGGTGTGGTGTCGATCCGAAACTTCGTCCTGTCGCTTCGGACGAATGTCTCGCTGTACTCGATCGGCTCGTCGCTCGCCGTGAAGGCGACACCGACGAGGAGGAGGGCGAGGCGACTCTGAACGTGGCCAAGGAGGCGCCCCTCGCGCGGAGGCAACAGCACCGGTTCGATCGTCTCGCGGGTACGAACGACCTGGGCGCCGTAGCGGCTGGCCAGGATGTCGTACAGCGAATTCGCCTCGAGGTCGTGCTCGAGCAGGCCGCGCAGGCGGACGCCCGGCAGGTGCGCCTGCTCGAGGAGCAGGGGCTCGCTGCTGGCGATCCGCAGGCGTTCGAGGTAGATCGTCGGGGCACCCAGCCGGAGGCCGAGCGCCTGGGCCACCCGCTCGGAGGCTGGCTCCTTGCGGGCGGTGACGGTGCGTGTCTCCGGTTCCAGGCCGGCGGCCGTCATCTCTTCGTTGAAGCTGGCAGAGCCGAGCAGATCGCGTTCGATCGCCGGCTGGCTCACGAACGTGCCCCGACCCTGGGTGCGCGTGAGCCGGTGCTCTCGCCGCAGCTCATCGAGCGCACGCCGAACGGTGATGAGGCTGCAGCCGTAGCGTCGCGCCAGTTCGCGCTCGGTGGGGAGCCGGTCGCCCGCGGCCCATTCCCGATCGTCGAGCGCAGCTCGAAGGTCCTGGTAGACCTGATGGTGCAGCGGCACCGGGCCCGGTGCTATCTGGAAACGCGCCATGGGCGGGAGACCTGGTGGCGGATTTGGGCGCCCGGACTGCGGAACTTCGACGGTTGCGGTGACGGAATTGCTGATAACGTTATCAGCACTTCGCGGCGAAATCCTCGCCGAGGCGCCTGCCGCTTGTCAAGAGGGAGAGGGAGGCATGGGTCTGAAGATCGCCGTGGTGGGCGGCGGTAGCACCTACACGCCCGAGCTGGTTGAGGGCTTCATCACGCGCCAGGACCGGCTGCCGGTGGACGAGCTTGCCCTGCTCGACATCGACCGTGAGCGCCTTGAGGTCGTGGGCGGCCTGGCGGGCAGGATCCTGGCAAAACGCGGCTGGCCGGGTCGCCTGACCATGACTCTCGATCGCGAGGCTGCCATCGACGGCGCCGATTTCGTGGTGGTCCAACTGCGCGTCGGCGGACAGGCGGCGCGGTTCCTCGATGAGACGCTTCCGCCGCGGTTCGGCTACGTCGGGCAGGAGACGACCGGCGCGGGTGGCTTCGCCAAGGCTCTTCGCACGGTGCCCGTGGTGCTCGAACTGGCCGAGCTCGTCGGTCGCAGGGGCGCGAGGGCTGCATGGATCGTCAACTTCACCAACCCGGTCGGGATCGTCACGCAGGCGCTTCTGGACGAGGAGCATCGGGCGGTCGGGCTGTGCAACGTGGCGATCGGCTTCCAGCGCCGATTCGCGGCCCACTTCGGCGTGGAGCCCGAGCGGGTCCAGCTCGAACACGTTGGCCTCAATCACCTGACCTGGGTGCGTGCGATCAGGGTCAACGGCGTCGACCGCTTGCCGGAGCTCCTGGACGGAGATGTCCAGCTGCTGGCCGACATGGTGTCGATGCCGGTCGGGCTGATCCGAGCCCTTCGCGCCGTTCCGTCCTACTACCTGCACTACTACTATCAGACACGCCAGATCCTCTCCGAGAAGCGAACGTCACGCGCCGAGGACGTGATGGCCATCGAGCAACAGCTGCTCGACTTGTACCGCGACCCCAACCTGGCGGAGAAGCCCAAGCTTCTCGAGCAGCGTGGCGGAGCCTTCTACAGCGAAGCGGCGGCACAGCTCGTCGCCTCGTTGCATGCCGGGACAGGCGACATCCAGGTCGCCAACGTCCGAAACAACGGCGCCCTGCCTGACCTTCCCGCGAACGCGGTGGTCGAGGTACCGGCGCGGGTCGATCGCGACGGCGCGACGCCACTCTCCTTTGCGCCCCTGGCCCCAGAGCTTCGCGGGCTGGTCCAGGAGGCCAAGGCGTACGAGGAGCTCGCGGTTCAGGCCGCCACGACCGGTGACCGGACGGTCGCCCTGCGAGCCCTGCTGGCCAATCCTCTCGTGGGCCAGTACGCGGACGCCGAGAAGCTTCTGGCAGAACTGTTGGAGGCTAACCGGGCAAATCTGCCGCGGTTCTTCCCGGCGGGCCAGCGGCCCTGACCATTCGGCGGGGCGGTCGGGCGGCAGCGTGGACGGTCAGCGGGGGACCGTCAGCCCGTTCCCCCGGTCATCCAAAGCCGGACGAGGAGGCCGATCTGGACGACGCCGCCGACCAGGACCCAGCGGACGGTAGCGTGATCGGATCCCCGGCCCAGGTAACGGGCGAACGGAAGGATCGCCAACGCAAGCGCGGCGTACAGGAAGTGCAGCGGATCGCCCGGCCAGCGGCCGCCCAGAGGTCCCAGGACGCCCGTGACCACCGCGCACACGACCAGAACGAGCTGGGTCAGGATCAGCCGATCCAGCCATGGCTGGGGAGAGCGCCCGGTCAGCGACCCGATACTGGACAGCGCCAGCGCACCTGCGACGGCGACCGCGCTGAATGCAGCGAAGGTGTAATGCACCACGCCTGG
>Ga0137377_10000893_pt1 | contig 19658 bp, 8 predicted proteins | sample SagtaG_22_FD_104815 | JGI IMG/M metagenome (GOLD analysis project Ga0137377, IMG submission 104815) | Vadose zone soil microbial communities from Sagehorn Ranch, Mendocino, California, USA - Sage2_L_40_16 metaG | ecosystem: Environmental > Terrestrial > Soil > Vadose zone | place: USA... | reverse complement strand
CTTGGCGCAGTCTTGCGGCAGGATTGGCCGCTTCGTGAGTGTGCGTTGCGCGTAGAAATCGGCCAGCTTGTTGCGGACTTCCTCCGTGCTTTCACTCTCTGAAAAACGGATGTTGTACTTCTCTAGTGATTGGATTACGCGGTCCCGGGAGAACATCGTTGATCCCGCCACGACAGTTGCCGGCGCGATGCCGTTGACCCGCACCTGTGGGCCGAGTTTTACAGCCAGTTCACGGACCAGATGATTCAGCGCAGCTTTGCTGGTGTCGTAGGCTTCACTGCCTTTTTTCGGAACAACCGCGTTCGCAGAACCTGTCAGGACTACAGAGCATGGAAGGTTCTGATCCTTAAAGACCCACTCTGTCTGCCGTGCCAGCAGATAATTTCCCGTCACGTTAAGAAGGAATGTGCTAGCCCATTGTGCCTCGCTCAGTTCGCCCTCAGGTCCTGGCACTGGGTAAATCGCGGCAGTGTTCACGACACAGTCGATTCCCCCAAACTGCGCAATCGTGAAGCTCACGGTTTCAGCGAGGCTGCCGGCTTTGCTTAGGTCGGCTCTTACATGAGCGACCTGTTCCTTCGATGAAAGTGCGATAGCGTCCCTGGCGGCAGTTTCAGCGCCAGCGCTGTCGAAATCCGCTACTACAATGTGCGCACCTTTTCGCGCCAGCAGCAGCGCCACTTCACGTCCGATTCCGCTGGCTGCGCCGATCACCAGTACGATCTTGCGGCTGAACTCCGCCTCAGGCGGCATACGTTGTAACTTCGCTTCTTCGAGCGCCCAGTATTCAATGCGAAATGCTTCGGACCGTGGCAGCGCCGCATAATTGTGGAGCTGCGTGAACTCCCTCGATTGCCCCGCAGTCTTGGCCTGGGGCAGGGGGTCCGGCGCAGTCCCGTCTTCAAGAGCGTTCGCACCTGCCATCACGTGAATGGCGTTGATAAAGAATTCGGTAGTGATGCGCGCTTCTTTCTTGTTCTTGCCGAACCCAAACAGGCCGACCCCTGGAATGATGACGACGGAAGGATTGGTGTCGCGCAACTTAGGAGAATCTGCGTTCGCATGGCTGTCGTAATACTTCTTGTAGTCCTCGCGATATCGAACCACCTGCTCCTGAATATTTGCCTTGAGCGTCTCCGCATCTTCTTTTTGCGGGTTCCAGGGGATGAACATCGGGCATACACGCGTACGCAGGAAATGGTCAGGGCAGCTTGTGCCCAGAGAGCTCAATTCGCGTGCCCAATTCGAATTCGCGAATGCCAGCGCGTCTTCCTGATCGGCATAGTGAGCGATGACACGCAGGTTGGAGGAAACTGCGCCGCGTAAAGCCGGCAGAGTGCTGACGGCGATCTCGGAGCGATCGGGAGCTGTCGAAACAGCAACTCCTCCGAACAACGTCCCTTTCTTTTTCTGATGTTCGAGAACAAACTCGCCCATTTCGTCAATGGTGCGAATACTATTCAGATAGCAATCACGCTGAGTCCGCCCCCAGGTGAACAGACCGTGGCCTCCGAGGATGAGGCCTTCAGCACCCGGATTCTCCGCTACTGCCCGCTCCAGCATCAGTGCGAGTTCGAAACCGGGCCGCTGCCAGGGAAGCCACCCAATTTGTCGGCCGAATTGCCGATTGAATTCGTCGAGCTTCTGTTGGCCGTTTGCACTGGACGCAAGCGCAATAGCCCAATCAGGATGTAGGTGATCCACGTGATCAAAAGGCAGGAATGCATGCAAGGCTGTGTCGATTGACGCCGCTACCCGGCTTTCGCCAAATGCCGAAAGCGGATAGTAGCGGACCATCTCGTCTTCGTGCGCTTCGCCGCGATAGAGATTCTTCAACTGCTCCAGTCGATCCAGGTATAAGACGGCGAATCCAGCTTCGGTAATAGATCCAATATCTCCGCCACTGCCCTTGACCGCCAGCACCCGCACTTGCTTCCCGGTAAAAGGATCGATCGCTTCGAATTTCGAGCTGGTGTTCCCGCCGCCAAAGTTAGTGATGCGCAAATCCGCGCCAAGCAGGTTCGAGCGATATCGTAGTAGGGCTAACTGATCGTTGCCCAGACTGCTGGCTTTTTGCTCATCCCACAAATCTTTCAGATGAAGCATCTCCTGAATTTCAGGCATAGACTGTCTCCGTGTAGTGCTGGAAGCGTGCGATGTGACGCTCCCATTTATCTGTTTCTCGCGGTTCGAAAGTTTCAGTCGGGAAAGATCGGTCCACCATGGCGCGGACTTCGCTTAGAGAACTCGCAGCCCCGGTGGCCAGAATCTGCATCGCCACATTACCGAGTGCGGTGGCTTCCGCCGGTCCTGCCAATACTCGTCGTCCTGTCGCATCCGCTGCGAATTGATTCAGGAGGCGGTTCTTGGAGCCTCCGCCGATGATACGGATCTGGTGAATCGGCTTGCGCGTAAGCCGTTCCAGGTCCCCAATAACCTGACGATATTTGAACGCGAGACTCTCGAGAACAGTCCTGGCGTAAGCGCCGGGCGTTTTCGGAACCGACTGCTGTGTCCTCTCACAAAAGTCGTCAATCGCCCGCGGCATGTCGGCCGGATGCAGGAATGATTCATCGTCCGGGTCAACCAGTTGTCCGAATTCAGGTTCGCGCGATGCCAGTTCCATTAGCTCGCGGTAGTCATAGACCTGCCCCCGCGAGGTCCACGAGGACCGGCAGCACTGCAGCATCCACAGGCCCATCACATTTTTCAGGAACCGTGTTGTCCCGCAAACGCCGCCTTCATTTGTGAAATTCAAACGCAGAGCGTCGTCGGTTATAAGAGGAGCGTCAAGCTCGGTTCCCAGCAAAGACCACGTTCCGGAGCTGATAAATGCCGTGCCGTCGCGCGCCACCACCGCCGCGACTGCTGACCCGGTGTCGTGCGTAGCCGGAGCAATCACCGGCGTGCCTCGGAGCGCAGTGGACACAGCTAATTTTTTCGACAACCTACCTATCCGCTTTCCAGGCTCCACAATCTCAGCCGGAAGATCCACCGGCAGTTCGAGCTTTTGCATCACACTCCGTGACCAGGCGCGTTTCTCCGCATTCACCATTTGAGTTGTGGTTGCATTGGTGAACTCACAGACCGCATTGCCAGTAAGCCAGTAATGAAACAGATCGGGAATCGTCAGCAGCGTTCTCGCCGCGCGCAATAAATCAGGAGTGTCGCGCTTGGCGGCGAACAATTGATACAGCGTGTTGATGGGCATGAACTGGATTCCTGTTTCACGATATATCGCTTCCCGCGAAACTTTTTCGAAGACCAACTCCATCACGCCATCAGTGCGCTTGTCTCGATAGTGGTACGGATTGGACAGCAGTTCGCCGCGTTCCCCGAGCAACGCATAGTCCACACCCCACGCGTCCACCCCAATTCCGCTCAACTCTACTTCTTCCAACCGCGACAGCGTCTTACGGACCTCAAGCCACAGCTTCGGTGCGTCCCAATGGAGCGACCCCCCATACTCAACGGGCTCATTGGCGAACCTATACACCTCTTCTGTCGTGATTACACCAGAGTGCAAGTGCGCCAGGACTGCTCGTCCACTCTCTGCGCCGAAGTCAAAGGCGAGATATGGCTTGAGAGCATCAGGCATAAGAGGAAACGCTGCGTGAATTCCTTTCGGCGCGCTCTTTCGTGATGCGTTCGAGATACCCGCTCTCCTGAAAAGCTTTCAGCGGATCATGCGGCAATCCCTTCGAGTCGCGCCACTCCTGGATCTCCGGGCGAACATCGGTATTGAATGCATCCTGCAGTAAAGATTCAGCGCGGATGAGATCACACTTCGTCTGCGCATCTGCCAATGCCGCGTGGTCGACCAATGCGGCCTTGGCGAACAACTGCTGCGCCATCGTGACCGTCTGGATCGTCTCCTCAATCTTTCCTTTGAGGCTGTGGCTTTGGTCAATCATGTAAGCGACATCGGCCTTGGTCCCGGTCTCCCACTCGTAAAAAAGTATCTCGTGAAAAATCCGGAACACCTGGTACGGATCGATCGAACCCAACGTCAGGTCATCGTCGGCGTAGCGGCGATCGTTAAAATGAAATCCACCAAGCATGTTCTCCGAAAGCAGCCAGGCCACAATCTGTTCAATATTCTGTGACTGAAAATGATGACCGGTATCAACCAGGACCTTCGCTTGCGGCCCGGCAAGCTTCGAGAAGTGCATGGACATTCCCCAGTCCGCAATGTCAGTGTGGTAGAACGCCGGCTCGAAGGGTTTGTACTCCACTAGCAGCCGCTGTTCCGGATAAAGGCGATTGTGAGTTTCTTTCAGCGCCTCTTCGAAACATCGCTTCCGCTGTCGGATGTTCGCCGTCCCGGGGTAGTTCGACCCGTCGGCAAACCACATGGATATATCGCGGCTGTTGAGGTTATGGGCGATCTCAATGCTGTCAATCGTGTGCTGAAGCGCGTGCTTCCGGATTTCCGGGTCGGGATTTCCAAATGAACCGTGTTTGTAAATCTGGTCCTGAAACAGATTGGGATTAATTGATCCAGCCTGTACCCCATAGCGTGTGGCCAACTCGGCAATGGCCGTGGCTGACCTGACTCCTTCTGGGCAATCCCAAAGCACGTGCAAGGCAATTGTCGGGCAAACACCGGTGACGTGATGCACTTGTCCCGCATCGCTGAACTTTTCTTCAGTTGTCGCCGCGGCTGCAGGTTGTAGGAACTTGCCGAAACGGGTCCCAGTGTTGGCAAACCCCCAGGACGGAATTTCGATACGAAATTCCTCCAGTGCTCGAAAAACTGTGCCTGAATCGCGCACGCTCATGCCCGTTCAACCTTTCGCAGGGAGACTACACATCACTTAGGATGGCGGTCACGCCCTTTCTGCGGAAAAATTAGTATTTCGCATTGCAGAATAGCCGAAATCGGCCGCCAGAGAGCAATTGGCAGCCAAACTCAACAAACATTGACCGAGAGCACGGGGTCGAACTCAATGTAAACCAGTGCGGAAGTAATCGGTAGTTTCGTGTCGCAGAATGGATTCTGCTATATTAGCTCCGGGCTTATGAACCACACCCCGCAGAGCCGCGATCCCTACCTGGTCAAGTCGGTCGTCCATAGCTCAAAGATTTTGTCCGCCTTTCGCTCCGCGGGTGAAGCCCTGCCGCTCCGCGAAATTGCCAGCCGCAGCGGATTGCCAAAAACCATGGCGTTCCGCCTCCTTTATACATTGGAAAAGTGCGGGATGATTGAAAAGCTCGGCGCCAACCTGTATCAGTCGAGCTTTCGTCCCCTGAAGCAGCGGCTGTGCCGTTTGGGCTACGCTGCCCAGGGCACCGACTATCAGTTCTCGCGCGAGGTCACGAGCAGCCTGGAGCGGGCGGCTCAGGCCGAAGGCATTGAACTTATCTCGCTGGACAATCGTTATAACGCCAAAATCGCCCAGCGCAACGCGGACCTACTCGTGCGCGAAAAAGTCGATCTCGCGATCGAGTTCCAGACGGACGAGACCGTCGCCCCGATTGTCGCCGCCAAGTATCGCGAAGCCGGCATACCCATGATCGCGATTGATATTCCTCACCCCGGCGCCACTTACTATGGTGCCAATAATTATGAGGCTGGCCTGATCGGCGGCCGCTATCTCGGCCGCTGGGTAAAGGAGCATTGGCATTCGGAACTCGACGAAATCCTCTTGCTGGAACTGCCTCGGGCCGGCAACTTGCCGCAGATGAGGCTCACCGGCATGCTGGTTGGTATCAATCTTGTACTGCCGACGGCAAAAAACTGCCGCGTCACACATCTGAACGGTGACGGAGACTTGGGAGCCAGCTTTGAAGTGGTGCGAAAATACATTCGCGGATCGCGTTCGCATCGGCTGGTGGTCGGCGCTATCAATGACGTTAGCGGTATCGGAGCTTTGCGTGCCTTTGAAGAAGCCGGCCGTGCCGACACCTGCGCAGTTATCGGGCAGAATGCGTCGCCCGAAGGGCGCGCTGAGTTGCGCGAACCCAACACCCGCCTGGTGGGATCGGTAGCATTCTTTCCCGAGCGCTACGGGCCAGATCTGATCAAAGTCAGTCTCGACATTTTGAACAAGAGGCCGGTTCCGCCGGCAGTGTTCGTCGAGCACAAGCTCGTAACGCCCACCACCGTTGAGCATTACTACCCCAACGACAGCTTGATGCAAACCGGCGCCTATCCTATGTCTGCCGGACACGCCCGTTCGGCCTAGCGAGAGGCTGCACTCGAAATAATTCGTTCGATTTCAAACTCCTCTCGTTCCGCAATGCGAAACAATGAATGACGTGCCGAAGGTCACTGCCGTGGCCAGCGCGCCACGTTATTGCTGCGGACTCCCCTGATTTTGTTGGGTTCCGCGCGGCCCCGCAGCGTTTTTCATTGCGGAACGCCATTCCTTTCTCGTTTGCAGGTTGACGATGCTTGCCCAACGATGGGAGCATCCCCGCACGCAAAACCATCGTGGAATTTTGCGGCAGTCCACACCTGTCATCATTCGCGACGGACTGAGCCTAAGTGAGCATCGTCTTCTGCGACGAGGAGGCAAGCCAATGTCTGTGAAAACTGCAAGTCTTGCACTGATTGGGTTTCTGCTGCTTTCAAGTGCGCTGCTCTTGAGTCAAGGAGGCGCTACAGGAACAATTTTGGGAACGGTTTTGGATAATTCGGGCGCAGTGGTCACCGGTGCGACCGTTACCGTAACCAATGTCGCAACCGGCGTCGCTAATCAGACCAGGACCGGTACCTCCGGAGACTACACAGTTCCCTTTCTGCAGCCGGGGACCTACAAGGTCACTGTAGAAGCTCAGGGATTTCAGCAATCCGTTCTGCAGAATGTGGGCTTGGTAGTCGCTCAGGAGGCCCGCGCCAATTTTACTTTGAAGCCGGGCGCCGTTTCGGAGACCGTCTCCGTCGAAGCGAGCGCGGTCAGTCTCGATACGGACACCTCGGCCGTTACGCAGACCGTGACTCAAAAACAAGTGGACCAACTGCCGCTCAATGGGCGCAATTTCTTGAATCTACTCTTTATCGGCGCGGGCGCAGTCCAGACGAATGGCGAGCAAGGCCAAATGCGCCAAGGCGAAGGCAATGCCATTAGTATCAATGGCGGACGCCCAACCTCGAACAATTACACATTAGACGGCTTGATCAACACGGATACCGCGCTCAATACTCCTGCTGTCATTCTGTCCCAGGATGCAATCCAGGAGTTCAAGATTCAAAGTGAAACGTATTCAGCGGAATACGGCTTCAGTGCGAACCAGGTCAACATCGTGAGCAAAAGCGGTTCGAACCAGTTCCACGGAACAGCCTTCGAATTTCTCAGGAATGATGCTTTTGACGCAAAAGCGCCACTGCAGTCTGCCAAGCCCGAGTTGCGCCAGAACCAGTTCGGTTTTGTGCTCGGCGGGCCGATTTACATTCCAAAGCTCTATGACGGTCGAAACAAGACGTTCTTTATGGTGAACTACGAAGGCTGGCGCATTCGAAACGGAATCAACCAGAACACATTCGATGTACCCATTCCGGCGCAATTGAGCGGTGATTTCTCAACGTCGGGATTGACGCCGGTCACCGCCGGGTGTACTCCAAGCGCCACCCAAGCTTGCCTGCCAATAGATCCAAACACCGGAGCGCCGTTTCCTGGGAACATTATTCTCTCAAATCGCTTTTCCAGGCTTGCGCAGGTGGAACTTGCGGCCAAGCTTTTTCCGGCGCCCAACTGCGTCGGTTGTGCAAGCGGGTTTAACTATCGATTAGTTACAACTCTGCCTAACACTACGGATCAGCAGACCTACAGATTGGACCAGGAACTTGGCAGGCTCGGCAAATTGTTCTTCCGGTACACCACCGCGACCTATTCAAATGAAAACATCAACGGTTCGGTAAGTATTCCGTTTGGTGTCGGCGTCTTCAATGAGAAATCAGAGAGCTGGATGATTTCGTACACCAAGGACCTCGGTTCCCGAATGGTCAACAATTTTCGATTCGGTCGACTGGAACCAATAGCAATCCAGGGGGGCGTTGCGGCGCCGGCTGCGGACGTGAGTGCGCTTGGCCTGACCGGTGTTTTCCAAAACCTGCCGGCCTATGCACGCCTATATCCGACAGTCGGTTTTCAAGGCATTACCAACTCATCCTTTGGAAGCCAAGGCAACGACACCACCACCAGCGATATTCCAACCTGGCAATTTTCGGATTCGCTCACGATGATCCACGGACGACACACCACCACTGTGGGATTCGATTTCCGCAAATGGTTGCAGAAGCGCGATCTGTCGTCAGACTTTCTCGGTGGATTTGGCTATAACAATGACACCATCATCAACAATAGTGGCGGCTGCCCCACACCTTCCGGCAAATGCGGCACCGGCAACGCGGTTGCTGACTTCCTGTTGGGGTATTACAACAATGCCTCTACGTTTCAGCCTGGTCCATTCAGCCCCGCTAATGTCGCTGGCAACCTGAATCAATACCGATTCTTGTACTTCGCTCCGTTCGTGCAGGACGACTGGAAAGCAACAAATCGCTTGACGGTCAACCTTGGTCTGCGCTGGGACTATCGTGCAGTGCCAACAGAGAAGGACAACAAGATGTTCTGGTTTGATCGCGCGAATCCAGGTGGCGGGTTGTGCTTCGCCGACAAGGGCCTCCAGACGCAAACCGTTTCCAGTCTAGGCGGCCCCATTGCACCTTCGGGTAACGGCTTTTACAGATATTGTGGACGCCAGAATCCTGCGGCCGGTTCAAAGAGACCTTTTGCACCTCGCATCGGCTTGGCTTATCGCTTAGGTGATAAGACGGTGATTCGCGGCGGATACGGCATCTTCTTCGATTCGTCTGAAACTCGCGAGATCGATGACTCCGGCGATATCTATCCCTTTGTCGTCCGCGCCTCCGACAATCCCACTGTAAACTCCACCGTCCCAAAGTTGACGGACAGCATGTTCCCGGCAGTACCGCTTCACCAGGTCAGCGCGGCGCAGGATGGAAGCCAATTCTTCGCAGTGATCATTTCGGAGTTTCCGCACAACCCATACGTGCAGCAGTGGTCTTTTTCAGTGCAACGCGAATTGGCCAGAAACACGACACTGGAAGCAAACTACGTGGGCAACAAAGGGACACACCTGCTGAACCGGATCAATATCGGCCAGCCACTGCCGCCAGTAAATCCCGCCGCATGCGACCCGATAACGGGCGGCGATCCCACGTCGGGTGATTGCCCCGTGGCAGCCAGAAGACCGTTCAGCAATATCACGTCCTCCCTTGGCTTCCTGGACAGTCAATGGAATGGATATTCCAGCTACAACGCCGGAAATCTTAAACTTGAAAGGCGGTCTAGTTCGATTGCTCTGCTTGCGGTTTACACCTGGTCGAAGAGCCTCGACGACAAATCCGCAGCTGCCGGCGTGGGTTCTACCAACGCATTCGCGGGGCATATGGACGAACACAATCCGCGACTCGACTATGGCCTTTCGGATTTCGATGTGAACCATCGCTTCGTGACGAGCGTGGTCTACCAACTACCAGTCGGCCGTGGAAAACGTTTTGGAAACAGAATGAACAGAGCTGCAGACCTAGCTGTCGGCGGATGGCAGATCACAGCCATAACCACCTTCCAAAAAGGCTTCCCTTTCTCAGTGCTCTGCAATGACAACCTTGGTTTGCTGCTGAGCTTTACGCAACGTTGCAATCAGATTGGAGACGCCGGTAGCGAGCACAGCATCACTCATTGGTTCAACACTGCTTCTTTTGTTCAGCCACTCGCTGGCCAATTCGCCAACAGCCATCGTGACATCATCGTCGGCCCTGGCATCAACAACTGGGACCTGGGAATCGGCAAGGACTTCAAGTTCACCGAAAGGGCGTCCTTCCAGTTCCGGGCCGAAGCATTTAACGTGTTCAACCATCACCAGTATGGTTTCGACCCTTTCACCAGTACAGGAATCGGTGCACCGGTGGACAACAATCCAAATGATGGCGCCGCATTTGGCACCGTAATCGCAGCCCGTCCCGGACGCATTCTGCAACTGGGAGGCAAGTTCGTCTTTTGATCAGAGAGGTATATCGAGCGACAAGTGTTCATGCCCTCCAAGCTCCCGCCAGGCCAATCGCCTGGCGGGTTTTTGTTTTATCGCCATCACTCGCACTGTGGCAGACGCACTCCTGGGCTCTTTTATTTTGAGGTACACTCGCCTCGTGAATAGGTTCATCAGACACTTTGCGCGACTTTGTTCAGCAGTGTTTCTGATGGTTTGTTGCTCAATCGCGCAAAATTCTAGTCCAGATTCATTGCAACAACAGTACGAAGGCGCTCAACGTGCGCTCACCTCCGGAAACTATCCCGAAGCTCAACAAGCATTCGAGAAGCTCGCCGCCACCAACCCCGCTATGGCCGAAGTTCACGCCAACCTTGGATTGATCTACTTCGAGGAAAGAAAATTCGACCAGGCCATTCCCGAGTTGCGCCGGGCGTTGAAGTTGAAGCCTTCCCTCACGAACTCGGCCGCCGTTCTGGCCATGTCTCTTTCAGAACTCGGACACTACAACGAAGCTCTGCCTGGGCTCGAAAAGGGCTTCCGGTCTACCGATCCGGAAATGAAGCGAATGTGTGGCCTCCAGTTGGAGAGGACATATACAAGCCTAAACCGCGACAGCAAGGCAGTCGAAGTTGCGCTCGAGTTGGAGCGTCTTTACCCAAACGATCCGGAAGTCCAATACCACGACGGCAAGATCTTCGGCAATTTTGCATTTCTCACGATGCAGAAGCTGTGGCAAGCTGCGCCCGACTCGCTGTGGAAGCATCAGGCTGAAGGTGAGGCGCTGGAAAGTCAGGGATCGTTTGAAGCAGCAATCGGCCAGTACCGCGAGGTGCTGGCGAGGGATCCACAACGGCCTGGAATTCACTACAGGCTGGGGCGAATTCTCTTGTCCCGCTCGCAGAAAACCGGGTCCCCGGAGGACAGCCGTGAGGCTGCAAAGGAGTTCGATCAGGAACTTAAAATCGATCCTGCAAACGGTAACGCTGCCTATGAATTGGCGGAGATCAATCGTAATGTTGGTCGGTTTGATGACGCGCAAAAATATTTTGAGCTGGCGCTCAAGGGGCATCCTGATTTTGAAGAGGCGCACCTCGGATTGGCAGCCGCGCTCCTTTCCACGCAAAAACCTGACGCCGCATTGCCGCATTTGCAGAAGGCTATCGCGCTCAACCGTCAAAACGAAGTCTCGTGGTGGCGGCTCGCTCAAGTTGAACGATTGTTGGGAAATTCCGAGGAGCAGAAAAAAGCACTCGCCGAGTTCCAGCGCCTGCATTCGCAATCTGCAAATCAGCAGGACCCGGGCAGGAAACTCTTCTCGCCAAACGAAGTCACGCAGCAACAGGTCGAGGTCAGTACGCCGAACTAGCGGTTTGGAGCCCAAAAAATGAAACCAGTCCATCGTCGCACATTCCTTGGCAACATGGGGATCGCCGCCCTAGCCGGTTATGCGCCCAAACAACTGTTCGCTCTACAAACAACGTTTTCGAGTGAAGGCAGCGTTAAATTCCCGGCCGGCTTTTTCTGGGGCGCATCAACGGCGGCGGCACAGGTTGAGGGCTCTCCTAGCGTGGACGGAGGCGGCGAGAGTGTCTGGGACGTATTCCTCCGAACACCGCACGCTACAAAAGATGGAAGTACGAACGTCGTGGCCGATGACGAGTACCATCTCTGGGCGGAAGACCTGAAGCTGATACGGCAGCTCGGATTCAATGCCTACCGATTCTCGGCATCGTGGGCGCGCATCATGCCCGACGGCAGGGGACGAATAAATTCCAAAGGTCTCGACTACTACGACCGGCTAGTCGACGCGCTCCTCGCCGCGAAAATCACTCCGTTTCTTACCACCTATCAGTTCGACTATCCTGAAGCTCTGCAGAAGCAGGGTGGATGGCTCCACGCCGACAGCGCGCAATGGCTGGCTGATTACGCACACGTACTCTCCGCGCGGCTCTCAGATCGCGTCTTTCATTGGCTCACCATCAACGAACCGAACATCTTCTGGGGATTTGGTTCCGAAATTGGGATGATGCCTCCAAACCAGAGACTCCCTGATACAGACCTGGTTCGTGGCGCGCACAACATTCTGCTCGGGCACGGCAAGTCAGTCCAGACGATAAGGGCGGCTGCGAAGCAGAAGGTCGAGGTCTCCCTCGCGTTTGCCGGTTTGCTTAGCCTTCCAGCGAACGAAAGTGCGGGCGATGTGGCCGCAGCAAAGGCGGCATCGTTCGCGGTCAGAAAAGTTCAGATCATCCCGGGATTCGCGCCCATGGGAATGCTGAGCGCCGCTTGGTGGCTTGATCCCATATATCTGGGAAGATATCCCGAGGACGGATTAAAGCTCTATCCTGATGCCGAGAGGCTGGCGAAGACCGAGGACATGAAGACGATCAGCCAGCCTTTGGACTACTGCGGCGTAAATCTTTACTTCGCACCACACGTGAAAGCCGGTGCAAACGGTGCGGCGGAAGTGGTTCCGGAGCGGCCCGATATCCCGCGTTCTCATTACGGCTGGGCGCTTACTCCAGACGTGCTGTACTGGGGGCCGAAGTTTCTCTCCGAGCGTTACAGGAAACCAATCGTCATTACGGAAAACGGTTGGTCGAGCGAAGACGCTCCCGCTGCCGACGGAAAGGTACACGATGCGCAACGCGTCGCGTTCCTGAATTCCTATCTCAAGTCATTGTTGCGCGCTTCTCAGGAGGGCATCGCAGTAAGCGGCTACCTGCATTGGTCGCTGTTGGACAACTTTGAGTGGGCGGAGGGTTTCGGACAGCGATTCGGCCTCATCTATGTGGATTACAAAACCCAGCAACGAATCGTGAAGGACTCCGCCATACGCTACAAGGAAATCATCGCTTCCAATGGTGCGACTCTTTAGGAACGCGTCTGAACATGGCTCTCAATCTACGGGAGTGTTATCACGGCGACAGAGAATCCGTTCAGGCTGATCTTGTCGCTGTTAACGTAGGTCTTCTTCGCCGGATCGAATCCCGTTGTCTGGTCGGCGTATTCCAACTGGCCTCCGCTGGCGCCCGCCAGTTGAACATCCATCGCGTTCTGACTTTTGTTCACCAGCAAGACGCGCTTCTTGCCGTTCTTGGTGATCACTGGCATCGCATAAACGTACGGATTGCGTGAAAAGAAGTCTCCCCCTAGACCCACAACTTTGTCGCCGGGTCCAAAGTTGTCGTGCAGCAGTTGCAGCACTCTGAAGCGAGGATTGGGATTGCCAGTGTTCCAATCAACCATGGAGACCGATGGAAATTGCGTTGGGTATCCGACCAGCTGCGATTCTCCGGCAACGTCAATTCCCATCCGCGTCATTTCCCCGAACAAATATGCGTACATAGCACCGGTCAGGCTCCAGTAAGAGCTTGGTATTGGCTTGGTAACATGGCCGGGTTCTCCCTGTGCGAGGTCATCGGCGGAGATCGCGCCAATTTCGTCGATGGTGGTGCGCATGTCGGGAGAAAGCCTCTTTCGAATCTCTTCGACGTAGCGAACAGTATTCAGAAATCCGTCAGCCTGTGCAAAGAACGTGTAGCCCTGAATTTCAGCAGTCTGGTCGGGTGTAGGGATCGCGTAGAAGTGATAGGAGATGAAGTCCAGCGGAATGCCGGGCTTGTGATTTTTGTGGTCGAGAAAGTATTCGAAGAAATGTGGGTTTTGCGACGGCATCGCCAATGCCATGCCCACAAATTTCAGGTCCGGCTGCACCTTGTGCATGGCCGTGACCACTGCGTCATACAACTTTGTGTACGTCTCAGGCGACATATGGTGCTCGAATTCAACTTCGTTCAGCACCTCCCAGTACGAAATCGAATAGTGATAACCGGATTCGTGCCGCTTTCCCAGTTCATCCGTGAATCCGCCTTGCGTGTACCACGCAAGCAGCCGGGCATAGTAATCCGCTACTTCGTTGAAAGTGGGATCGCGCGGTTCGGTGCCTTGCGTGTAATCCCACGTCACTTGATCAGGGTCTGACGGATAGGTGATGGGCTTATCGGTCTTCCACATCCATTGCGGAATCGTGCTGAAATTCAGAATAGCGGAATACCCTTTCGTCGCTTCAAGAAAATCGATCGTCATGGGATCGATCAGCGAAAAATCCCATGAGGTCTTCCCATTCGTGTGCGGTTCGAGTTCTGCCACACCCAGCTTCGGATAGGGCAGCCACGGGACATAGCGAACATAGTCAGCTCCAAGATCGTGCACGGCTTTGTAGGCATTTGTGCTGACTATCGTTCCATGATGCAAAGGCGGATTGACGACCACCTGCAAGGTCGGTGAAGTTTGTGAGGTTCGTTCGACCTTGTCCCAGTTCACCTCGATCTTCACTTGCGCACGGCCGGAAAGCGTGAACAAGCAAACGACAGCTGCCACAGAACAGAATGACCACCAGGGCCGCATTCTCATTTCCTAATTTCCTCCCGCCACCGACGCGCAAGCATAAGTCCGCGTCGCAGAACTCGCAAGCGAAGGAATGCTGGCAAGACTCGTTGTGCATTGCGAAACGAGTGCTGCTCCGTCCGTGACGCTTTGGTGTGCGCGCAATCGGAATTCATGACTTTCCAGCAAATTTCTCGTCCGCACACTGCATTTGAGTACCGGCAGCCTGTTTCTCATCGCAAAACAATTTCCGGGCGTTCTCACCTCTTGACGCGGGCTGTTGTCAGGTGGGATTATCGCGTCGCTTCAACCGACGTCCCAATGTCACGAAATCAATCAAACCGCGATCTCAGGGTGGGCTTGTTCGGAATTGGTCTGGATACTTATTGGCCTCAGTTTGATGGTTTGCGCGAGAGACTTGTCACCTATACCGACCTGCTAGCGCAGCGCCTCGGCCGGCCCGGAGTTCAGGTGGTCAATCTAGGATTGGTTGATACGGCGGAGAAGGCGGTTAAGGCGGGCCACGCTTTTCGTCGCGAAGATGTGGACGTGATTTTTCTTTACGTCACTACCTAGGCCCTCTCTTCCACCGTGCTGCCAGTCGTCCGACGAGGTAAGGTCCCCGTCATTATTCTGAATCTATCCCCCGACGCTGCAATTGACTACGAGTATTTCAACCGCCTCGGCGATCGCACGAAAATGACCGGAGAGTGGCTGGCGTATTGCCAGGCATGCCCGGTGCCGGAAATCGCTAATGTTTTCCGCCGCGCCCGCATTCCGTTCTTTCAGGTTACGGGGACTCTCGAAAATGACCCGATTGCCTGGCGGGAGATCAATGACTGGATTGACGCGGCGCGCGTTGCGCATATCATGGAAGACAATCGTCTCGGCGTGATGGGCCACTACTACGGCGGCATGCTCGATATTTACTCCGACCTGACGCTGCAATGCGCGACTTTCGGTGGGCACATCGAGATCATCGAAGTAGAAGAACTCACAGCCCTGCGCACAAAGGTCACACCATCTGAGATTGACAATCGAATCGCCGAGATTCGGGCGGCCATGGATGTCCAGGCCGATTGCTCCGAAGAAGAGCTCGCTCGCGCTGCAAGAACTTCCGTCGCACTAGATCGCCTCGTTGACATTCATCAGCTAGGTTCGCTCGCTTACTACTATCAAGGGACGGGTAACGCCGACAACGAAGACGCGATCAGCTCCATTATTCTTGGCACCAGCCTACTGACCACGCGTGGAATTCCTGTAGCGGGCGAATACGAAATCAAGAATGTGCAGGCAATGAAGATTATGGATTCATTCGGCGCCGGCGGGTCATTCACCGAGTATTACGCCGTCGATTACAACGATGACGTTGTACTCATGGGCCACGATGGACCGGGTCATATCGCCATCGCACAAGGTAAGACAAAAGTAAGGCCCTTGAAGGTTTATCACGGCAAAGTCGGACGCGGACTGTCGGTTGAGATGTCGGTGAGGCACGGACCGGTGACGCTGCTGTCCGTTGTGGAGACAGGCGACGGACGCATCAAGCTGCTGGCCGGGGAGGGAGAATCCGTGGCCGGATCGATTCTTGAAATTGGTAATACGAACAGTCGGTACCGATTTTCCATCGGCGCGAGAAACTTCATGACGCAATGGAACTCACATGGCCCGGCGCACCATTGCGCCGTCGGCACCGGCCACATCATTTGCAAGCTTGACAAGTTGGCCGCGCTGCTAGGAATTGAATGCGCGCGCGTGTGCTGATCCACGAAACGAAAGTTTTTCACTGCGAAACACGCCGGATTCGTTGACGGATAACTTTTTTCGATGAGACCATCCGTGAGCCGACATCGCTGCGGGATTGCCGCCTATTCGTCTCGGCGCTCAATAGGCCTGAGGAGGATTCATGAGCACACCACGACGTGTGACCCGATTCGTGGCCGTTCTTGCGCTTTGGGTTTTCGGTTTGGGATACCTTCAGGCGCAAACTTCCACAGACACTCTGAAGCAGGGCTTCGAGAATCCGCCGAATGCTGCTCGCCCACGTGTGTGGTGGCACTGGATGAACGGCAACATCACCAAGGAAGGCATCAAGCTCGACTTGGAATGGATGCATCGCGTCGGAATCGGCGGCTTCCAGAATTTTGATGCCGCACTGAACACACCCAAGTTCGTCGACCAGCGCCTCATCTACATGACACCTGAGTGGAAAGACGCATTCAAGTACGCGACCACGCTCGCCGACCAGTTCGGCCTGGAAGAGGCGATCGCGGGCTCACCCGGCTGGAGCGAGTCAGGAGGACCATGGGTAAAGCCCAACCAAGCGATGAAAAAGCTGGTTTGGAGTGAAATCAGAGTCAAGGGCGGGACGCCCTTCTACGGAACGCTTCGACACCCTCCGACTACAACTGGGCCCTTCCAGAACGTTCCGGCATTTGATTTTCTGGCCGCTATGACCGGTCAACCGCAACCTGCCGGGCCGACCTTTTACGCCGATTCCGCGGTCATTGCTTATCGCGCCCCAGACAGTGATGTCTCTGTCTCTTCGTTGCAACCAAAAATCACTTCGAGCGCGGGCGACATCGACGTGGCCGCACTGAGTGATGGCGATCTGGTAAAAACCGCGCAGTTGCCGAAGGCGCCGGTCGGCCAGCAGGCCTGGATCCAATACGAGTTCTCTTCCCCGCAAACCATGCGCGCGGCGACTCTGGTGCTGAATGATCCCGGCGCCGCTGCCGCTAACATGTTCGGCGCAGCCGCATCGGTCGCTGACGTCGAAGCCAGCGACGACGGCCAGACTTTCCGCAAGCTGGCGGACATCCCTAACGATGGCGGGGTCGAGCACACCATCGCGTTCCCCGCAACCACGGCACGTTTTTTCCGGGTCGCGTTCAACGACAAGCCGCCCGCCGGCTTCGGCGACATGCAATTCGATGTGGACAGCCCCTTCGGCGATTTCCGCGGAATGAAACCTGATCCGAACTTTGAAATATCTGAATTACTTTTGCATCCCGGCGCTCGTGTAAGCCGCTTTGAAGAGAAGGCCGCGTTTGCCAACCTGCAGAGCTTCGACGCATACCCCACGCCAACAGTCAGCCACGACGACGCCATTCACAAAGAAGACATCGTTGACCTCACTTCAAAGATGAAGTCCGACGGCACTCTCGATTGGACCCCGCCCGCCGGGAACTGGATCGTCATGCGCTTCGGCTACTCGCTCCTGGGAATCACCAATCACCCTGCTTCCCCTGAAGGCACCGGCCCTGAAGTGGACAAGCTCAATCCCGACGACGTCACGCAGTACATGAACACCTATCTTGATAACTACAAGAACGCTGTCGGCGACCTCATGGGTAAGCGCGGCCTGCAATATGTGATCAGTGACAGCTGGGAAGCAGGCGCCCAAAACTGGACCGACAACATGATCGCGGAATTCACGGAGCGCCGTGGATATGATCCTCGCCCGTGGTTGCCGGTGCTGACTGGCCGCGTGATTGAAAGCGCGCAAGCCAGCGAAGGCTTCCTCTGGGATTTCCGCGAGACGCTCGGCGACATGCTCGCCAACTATCACTACGATCTGCTCACCAGGATGCTGCACGACCGCGGCATGGGTCATTACGGCGAGTCGCACGAAGAAGGCCGAGCCTTCATCGGTGACGGCATGCAGGTAAAACGCAGCAATGACGTTCCCATGTCCGCGATGTGGACGCAGAACCCCGGCGTGAACAACGATCAGCCCGGATACAACGCGGACATCCGCGAATCCGCATCGGTGGCCCACATCTACAGGCAGAATCTCGTTGCCGCGGAATCCATGACGGCATCGTTAGGGGCGTGGGCATGGTCTCCCGCGACCTTGAAACCTACCGCCGACAAAGAGCTCGCGATGGGACTGAACCGTTTCGTGATTCACACCTCGGTGCATCAGCCACTCATTGATAAGAAGCCCGGCTTTGCCTTGGGACCGTTTGGGCAGTGGTTCAACCGCAATGAGACCTGGGCAGAGGAAGCCAAACCGTGGGTGACTTACCTTGCGCGCAGCTCATATCTGCTCCAGCAAGGCCGATTTGCCGCCGATATCGTTTACTTCTACGGTGAGGACACCAACCTCACCGCGCTTTTCCTGCACAAGAATCCGGACATCCCCGACGGCTACAACTTCGATTACATCAACGCCGATGCGCTGGTCCACGTTCTCACATTCAAAGATGGAGAGCTCGCTACTCCGAGCGGCATGCGGTATCGCGTGCTCGCGCTGGACCCGCACAGCCAACACATGTCATTACCGGTGTTGCGGAAAATTCGCGACTTAGTTGAGGCTGGAGCAATCGTCTGCGGGCCGAAACCGACGAATACGCCGAGTCTTACAGATGACGCGGCGGAATTTCGTACCATCGCCGAGCAGCTCTGGGGATCAGGCGATGGCTCCGCCGTCGGCAAGGGGCGCGTGCACGGTAAGCAGAATCTGGGAGAAACGCTCGCCGCACTTCACGTCGCGCCCGATTTCACCTACACTCGTCCCCAGCCGGACACGAATTTACTCTTCGTGCATCGCAAGCTTCCGGACGGCGACCTTTACTTCATCGATAATCGCAACGACCGCTTTGAAAATGTCAGTGCCACTTTCCGCGTTTCGGGCAAAGCCGCCGAGTTGTGGCACGCCGACACTGGCAACACTGAGCCGGCTTCTTATTACTCAGCCGATGGCCGCACAACCGTCCCGTTATACCTCGCGCCATGGGAGACCGTCTTCGTAGTGTTCCGTTCGCCTGCGAGCACCGCGTCGCACACTCTGCCCACCGTAGTTGAAAAATCGCTGGGCAATGTTGATGGTCCGTGGCAAGTCAGCTTTGCGCCCGACCTCGGCGCGCCCGCTTCAGCCACGTTCGAAAAGCTAACAGACTGGAAGGACAACACTGACGAGGGCATAAAGTATTTCTCAGGCACAGCCGCCTATACCAAATCAATTGATGTTCCAGCTGCATGGCTGAAGCCGGGCGCACACGTATGGATTGACCTGGGCAGCATGAAGAATCTGGCGGAAGTCTCGGTCAATGGCAAGTCCCTCGGTGTCATCTGGAAGCAACCTTATCGGGTAGATGCAACCTCTGCGCTCAAGCCCGGCGCCAATTCGCTGGAAGTAAAAGTTACGAACGGTTGGGCCAATCGCATCATTGGTGATCGCCAGCCGAATGTCACGAAGACGTACACATTTACATCGCCGAAATTTTACAAAGCCAGTTCGCCGCTGT
>Ga0137377_10000892_pt1 | contig 19669 bp, 19 predicted proteins | sample SagtaG_22_FD_104815 | JGI IMG/M metagenome (GOLD analysis project Ga0137377, IMG submission 104815) | Vadose zone soil microbial communities from Sagehorn Ranch, Mendocino, California, USA - Sage2_L_40_16 metaG | ecosystem: Environmental > Terrestrial > Soil > Vadose zone | place: USA... | reverse complement strand
CTTGAGATGGTTTGCCGCAGCTACTTCGGCCATCGTCGCACCGGCTTTGAGCTTGTCCAGCATCTCGGTTGCCTTGGTGTCCAGACGCGTCGCGATTTCCCGGTCGCGCCAGCGCGTCTCGACCAGGTCCTTGACCTCGTCGAGCGAACGTTCGCGCGAGGGTGAGATTCCGGTGACGTCGTACCAGATGTAGCCATCTTGGAACTGCAAGGGATCGCGCTCGACGCCGACGTCGGTATTAAACGCCGCGGGGAGAAGCCGTTCCGCATCGGGAAGCTTCACCGGCGTACCTGCGGCATCGCGGCTGGAGCGATCGACCGCTTCGACCGTGCGCGCCTCCAGCTTCAGGTTGGCGGCGGCCTCGGCCAGCGATTTCCCCTCTGCGCGCGCGTCCTCGATCTTGTTGTAGAGGTCGAAAATCTCGGACTTGGCGCGCGCAGCGGCCAGCTCCTGCTTGAGCTCGCCGGCCACTTGCTCGAGCGAGCGAACCTGCTCCGGTTCGATCTTGAGGACTTGCACGAGCACGGTGCCGAAGCGGCCTTGCACCGGCGCGCTGACCTCGCCTTCCTTGAGCGCGAAGGCGGCATCGGCGGCTGCCCGGTCGATCACCGCGGACTTGGGCACCGTGCCGAGGTCGATGTCCTTTTCGCTCTTGCCGAGCTCCTTGGCGATCTCCGTGAAGCTCGCGCCTTTCGCGATGCGCTCCGCGGCCGCGCTCGCCGCCTCGGCATTGGAAAAATCAATCTGCAGGATGTGGCGTCGCTCGGGGGTGACATAGCGCGCGCGCCGCTCCTCGTAGGCGCGTTTGAGATCCGCGTCGGAGATTTCGATCCAACGGGCCTGCTCGCCCGGGATCAGCGAAACGATCACGAGCTTGCGGTATTCGGGCGTGCGAAACTGGGTCTTGCGCTCCTCGAAGTACTTCGCGAGCACCTCCGGGGGAGGCGGTGGAATCTCGCCAGCGAGCGCGCCGTCGAGCCGCACGTATTCGATCGAGCGTTGTTCGTTCTGATAGCGGTCCGCCGCCTCGACCAACGTGCGTGGCGCGCTCAATCCGGAAGCGATGGTGCCCGCGAGCTCCCGGCGCAGCAACTGACGGCGCTGTTCGGCCACGAAGCGGGGCTCGGTGTAGCCGGCATTACGGATGATTTGCTCGAAACGAAAACGGTCGAACTGGCCGTTCGGGCCGCGAAACGCCGGATCGTTGGTAATCTGCTTGGCGACCTCCGCATCGGAGAGCGCAAGACCGAGCGCGTGTGCGCGTTCGTCGAGCAGGATCTCCGAGAATATCTGCCCGATCACCGCGCGATCCAAGCCGGTGGCCCGCGCCTGATCTGCGGTGATGGGGCGGCCGAACTGGCGTGAATATTGCTGCAGCCGATCGTTGTACAGAGACCGGAACTGCTCGATTGTAATTTCGGTATGCCCGATCTTTGCGACGGTCGAGCGGCCGAAACCGCGGAAAATGTCGCCGATCCCCCAGATCGCGAAACTGATCACCAAAAAGCCGACAACGGCGGCCATCACCGCCTTGCCGAGCCAGTTGGAAGAGGCTTTTCGTAGACCTCGAAGCATGCGTCATCCGTGATTGAGAGAACCCGCGGCGGGCCGGGTTGTTGCATCATAGGGAGGGGGGCTCTGCATCGCAACATATGGCGGGGTGAGCGGGCCGCCGCTAGCCGGCCTCTGGCGTGTCCGCGAGCGCTCTGCTAACCGCTTGGCCGGATTCGGGAAAACGCGGGAAACGACAATGGTTCGGGCGTCGCGCCGCCCGCTGGTGGCGGGCAATTGGAAGATGAACGGCCTACGGTCTTCGGCGGCGGAGTTCACCCGAATCGTCGAAGGTGCGCAGAAACTCACCGCGGTCGACCTGATGATATGCCCGCCTGCGACGCTGCTCGTTCTTTTGGCGGCGGCGGCGAAAGGGACTCCAATTCTGATTGGCGCACAGGACTGCCACGCCGAGCCGAGCGGACCGTTTACCGGCGACCTTTCGGCCGAAATGCTCAAGGACGCCGGTGCCAGCGCCGTCATCGTCGGGCACTCCGAGCGGCGCAGCTATCACAAGGATACCGACGCCGATGTGCGCGCAAAGGCGCTGGCCGCGCGCCGCGCAGGACTTTGCGCCATCGTCTGCGTCGGCGAGACGCGCGCCGAGCGCGAAGATGGACGCGCGCTCGCGGTGGTGGGGACGCAGCTTGATGGCTCGGTGCCGGACGGTGCAACTGTCGAAAATCTTGTCGTTGCTTACGAGCCCGTCTGGGCCATCGGCAGCGGGCTCACGCCGACGCCAACCGACGTCGCAGACATGCATGCGTTCATCCGGCAGCGTCTGGGATCGCGCTTGGGAGAGGAGGGGCAAGGCATCCGCATCCTCTACGGTGGATCGGTAAAGCCTTCGAACGCCAAGGAGCTGCTGCACGTCGCCAACGTCGATGGCGCGCTGGTCGGCGGTGCGAGCCTCAAGGCGGACGAGTTCCTGGCGATCGCGGGCGTTTATGGCTGAGAATCCACGAAAATTGGTTGAAGCCGGGAGCCGTACGCGCCCCCTCCCGCGCGGGTGAAAATCGGATTAGTCTCGTTCAAAACGACACAATGAATCGCCGCGGGGCGACGATAAATCCCCGCGCGGCGCACGCCGCGTCCCCCGCATGGAGCATCAAGCTCTGGCGCGGCAAGCACGGGAGGTCGCCATGACTGACAAGAACGCGCCGGACGATAACAATCCGATCGCACGCCGCAATTTCCTGTTGGGCGCCACCACCGCCGTTGCCGCGGGTCTCGCCCCAACCGCTGCCGCGCAGGCGCAGCAGCCCGCAGCTCCGGCCGCCCCCGGTGCCGCGGCCGGAAGCGAACCGGCAACCTATCTCACGCTGACCCAGACCGAGGCCGCGTTCTTTGCGGCAGCCGTCGACACCATGATTCCGGCCGACGAGCTCACGCCGTCCGGCAGCGATTGCGGGATCGTGACCTTCATCGACCGGCAGCTCGCGAGCGCCTGGGGCGGCGGCGCCAAAATGTACCGCAATGGCCCGTTCCGGAAGGCCAAGCCTGAATACGGCTATCAACTGCCGCTCACGCCGCGGCAGTTTTTCGCGGCCGGCATCGTCGCCACCAATGCCTGGACGCACAAGGTCTACGGCAAGGATTTCGACCGGCTGGCAGCCAATGAGCGCGAGGATACGCTCAAGGCGCTGGAACAGGGCAAGGCCGAGCTCGGCGATTTTGACGCCAAACCATTCTTCGAGGCGCTGCTGCAAATCACCATGGAGGGCTTCTTCGCCGATCCAATCTACGGCGGTAACCGCAACAAGGTCGCATGGAAGATGGTTGGCTTCCCCGGATTGCCGGCGGTCTATTCCCACCTGATCGAGCAATATCGCAACAAGCGCTACGTCGTCGAGCCGCAATCGATCGCGGATTTCTCGTGAGGGGGAGATAGAGAGATGGCAACGCGATTGCAGGAAGTCGATGCGGTCATGGTCGGCATGGGCTGGACCGGCAGCATCCTGGCGCGCGAACTCGCCAAAGCGGGACTCACGGTCGTCGGCTTGGAGCGCGGCGAAGATCTCACGCCGCGTGAGAACTTTGCGCTCCCGGCGGTGCGCGACGAACTGCGCTATTCCTACCGGCTGGAGTTGATCCAGGATCCGGCGCTGGAAACGGTCACCTTCCGCCACCGTCCTTCGGAATCGGCGCTCCCCATGCGTCGCTTCGGCTCGTTCCTGCCGGGTAACAGCGTCGGCGGCGCTGCCAATCACTGGGGCGGCCAGCACTGGCGCTACTTGCCGAGCGATCATCTCACGCGCAGCCATATCGTCGAGCGCTACGGCGCCAAGGCCATTCCTGACGATATGACGATCCAGGACTGGGCAATGACCTATGACGAGCTCGAGCCGCATTACGACAAGTTCGACAAGCTGTGCGGCGTCTCCGGGAAAGCCGGCAATCTGCGCGGACAGAAGATCGAGGGCGGAAACGTGTTCGAAGGACCGCGCAGCAACGAGTATCCCACGCCGCCGCTGATCATGGGCGAATCCGGGCTGATGTTCGCGAAGGTCGCTAAGGAACTCGGCTATCACCCGTTTCCGCAGCCGGCGAGCAACGCGAGCCGAGCCTATACCAACAGCGAAGGCCTTACCCTGGGCGGGTGTCAGTATTGCGGGTTCTGCGAACGAAATGGCTGCGAGGCCAACGCCAAGGCCGGGCCGCACGTCTGCGTGCTGCCGGTGCTGCGCGCCGATCCGAAATTCACGTTGCGTGCCCGCGCCTGGGTCAGCCGGCTAAGCTACGACAAGGCGGCGAAGAAGGTGACGGGCGTCGTCTTTACGGATACCCGCACCGGCGAGGAATACGAGCAGCCGGCAGGACTCGTGGTGCTCTCGGCCTATGTCTTCGGCAACATCTCGCTCCTGCTCAACTCCGGCATCGGCGAACCCTACGATCCCATCACTCAAAAGGGCGCGGTCGGCAAAAACTACTGTTATCAGCTCTCGCGGCTGGGAGTGACGCTGTACTTCGAGGACAAGGTGTTCAACCCGTTCATGGGCTCGCCGGGCACACAGATGGTCATGGACAATTTCGACGGCGACAACTTCGACCATAGCGGGCTCGGCTTCTTGGGCGGCTGCAAGATCCAGTTGGGGCACGCCGACGGACGGCCGATCAGCTACCGGCCGGTCCCGCCCGGTACCCCGCGCTGGGGCAGCGCTTGGAAGAAGGCGACCGCTAAGTGGTATCAACACGCAGCGCGCATCACCCTATCGGGATCGAACTACGCCAACCGCTACAACTTCATCGACCTCGACCCGACCTACAAAGACCAGCTCGGCCGTCCGCTGCTGCGCATGACCTATAATTTCGTCGAGAACGACTACAAGGTGGCGGATTATTGCATGGACATCGCGCTCAAGATCGCGCGCGCCATGAATCCGACCATGATGGGCCCGCCCGGGCTGCGTCGGGGCGATTACAACACGGTGCCTTACCAGTCGACCCACAATACCGGCGGCACGATCATGGGGAACGACCCGAAAACGAGCGTCGTGAATCGCTATTTGCAAGCCTGGGACGCCGATAACCTCTTCATCATGGGGGCGTCCACCTTCCCGCAGCAGCCGGCTTACAATCCGACCGGTCCGGTCGGCGCGCTCGCCTATTGGTCGGCCGAGGCGATCGTCACGAAGTACCTCAAGAGTCCCGGTCCGCTGGTGCATGCGTGATCCCGGCGTAGCGTAAGGCAAGGCCGATGAGGCATCGCTGGATTGTGGGCGCCGCGGCGCTCCTCCTCGCGCCATCCGTAAGCCCGGTCGCGGCGGCCGATGTCGAGCACGGCAAGGCGCTCTACCAAACCTGCGCTGCCTGCCATACGGAGCGGCCCGATGCGCTTGGCCCAAGCCTAAAGGGCGTGGTTGGCCGCAAGTCGGCGGCGCTCGAGGATTTCCGCTATTCGAACCCGATGAAGCGCGCGAACCTTATTTGGGACGAGGACAATTTGCGCGCTTATATCCGCGACCCGCAGGCGACGGTGAAGGGCAACCGCATGCCCTATGGCGGGCTCACCGATGCCAAGGATGTCGACGACATCATCGCCTATCTGAAACTCCTGAAATAGGCGCCTGTTTTGCTGCTCGCCCTTTGCGTCCTTGTGCTGGTCGGGGGACCCGGCCCGCCGGGCGGCTCCGCTCGCATGGAAATTGCGCGGCGGATCGTGTAGACACCCGTGCGACTTCCTATATGACACCCGGGGCGGCGGCACCCGAGGATTAAAGGCGCAACAGCAGGTGGACGCATGCAGGTCGTCATCATTCTCGTTCATCTCATAATCGTCCTTGCCATGATCGGCGTGGTGCTGCTGCAGAAGTCGGAAGGGGGCGGGCTCGGCATCGGCTCGACCGGCGGATTTCTGTCGAGCCGGGGGACGGCCAATGTGCTCACCCGCACCACCGCGGCGCTCGCTGTGATCTTCTTCACCACCAGCTTGTTCCTATCGATCCTGGCCGGTTGGGACCGCAAGCCGAGCTCTGTCATCCAGAACACCGGTGCCCCAACCCAGCAGACGCCCAGCGGGCCGTCGCAGCAGGGCGGTGGCGTGCTCGACACGCTGCGCCAACAGGAGCAGCAGCCGGCCACCCCTCCGCCCGGACCGCAGGTGCCGCGGTCGCAATAAGGCAAACGTCAAGGGGCCGGGTGACCGGCCCCTTCACTTGAGAAGCTATGCAGCCGGCGAATGGTAAATTGAGAACTCACATCAAGAGACCGCGCCATACCTCAATAGGATCGCAAGGATTTTTCGATATGCGCACTGCGCATGGATGTCGCATGGAGGGCCGCCGGGCGCTCTCGTTGAATCGGCGGACGGGCGCTAAAGGTTAGGTCCCATGGCGCGGTACATCTTCATCACCGGCGGCGTGGTCTCCTCCCTCGGCAAGGGTCTCGCATCGGCAGCGCTCGGCGCGCTGCTGCAGGCGCGCGGCTACAAGGTACGGCTGCGCAAGCTCGACCCCTATCTCAACGTCGATCCCGGGACCATGTCGCCCTACCAGCACGGCGAGGTCTTCGTCACCGACGACGGTGCGGAGACCGACCTCGACCTCGGCCACTACGAGCGCTTCACCGGCCGCCCGGCGACCCGTCACGACAACATCACCACCGGGCGCATCTATCAGGAGATCCTCGCCAAGGAGCGCCGCGGCGACTATCTCGGCGCCACCATCCAGGTGGTTCCCCACGTCACCAATGCGATCAAGGATTTCATCCGCGAAGGCAACGAGGGCTACGATTTCGTCCTGTGCGAGATCGGCGGCACGGTCGGCGACATCGAAGGCCTGCCGTTCTTCGAGGCGATCCGGCAGCTCGGCAATGAGTTGCCCCGGCACCACGCCATCTACATCCACCTGACGCTGTTGCCGTTCATCGCCGGCGCGGGCGAACTCAAGACCAAGCCGACCCAGCACTCGGTCAAGGAACTGCGCTCGATCGGCATCCAACCCGACATCTTGCTGTGCCGCACCGACCGGCCGATCCCCGACAGCGAGCGGGCGAAGCTCGCGCTGTTCTGCAACGTGCGTCAGAGCGCGGTGATCGAAGCGCGCGACGCGGACAATATCTACGCGGTGCCCGAGGCCTATCATCAGACGGGGCTCGACCGCGAGGTGCTCGCGGCCTTCGGAATCGAGCCCGAAGGCGAGCCTGATCTCGCGCGCTGGCGGCTGATCAACGAGCGCATCCGCAATCCTGAAGGCGATGTGACGATTGCTATCGTCGGCAAATATACCGGCCTCAAGGACGCCTATAAGTCGCTGATCGAGGCGCTCTCCCATGGCGGCATCGCCAACAAGGTCCGCGTCAAACTCGATTGGATCGAATCCGACGTGTTCGAGCGCGAGGATCCGGCGCCGTTCCTCGAGAACGTGAACGGCATTCTGGTCCCTGGCGGCTTCGGCCAGCGCGGCACTGAAGGGAAAATCAGGGCGGTACAGTTCGCGCGCGAGCGCCAAGTGCCGTATTTCGGGATTTGCTTCGGAATGCAGATGGCCGTCATCGAAGCGGCGCGCAACCTCTGCGGCATCGAGGAAGCAAACTCGACCGAATTCGGTGCGACTCCCGAGCCGGTGGTCGGATTGATGACCGAGTGGATGAAGGGCAACGAACTCCAGACACGCGGTCTGCATGGCGATCTCGGCGGCACAATGCGCCTCGGCGCCTATCCGGCGATCCTTCAGCGCGGCAGCCGGGTATCGCAGATTTACCACGGCGCAACCGAGATTTCCGAGCGCCACCGCCACCGCTACGAGGTCAATACTGGGTACAAAGGCCGGCTCGAGCAGCATGGCATGCGCTTTTCCGGCATGTCGCCCGACGGGCTATTGCCGGAGATGATCGAGTATGAAGACCATCCCTGGTTCGTCGGCGTGCAGTTCCATCCCGAGCTGAAATCGCGGCCTTTCGAGCCGCACCCGCTGTTCGCCTCTTTCGTCGGCGCGGCGGTGGACCAGAGCCGACTGGTGTAGTCACTCCTCCCGACTTCGCCGATCGTCATCGCGCCGTCTGCGGCGCGGGCGATTGACACCTTATGTTCGCAATCATCACCGATTGCCTTTCTCGCCGCTGCAATTAACGTCGGTCGCCTCGACCTGCAGCACCAAGAGGCGACCATGATCTATGAATTGAGGATTTATCACTGCGTGAGCGGGCGACTACCCGCTCTGTTGAAGCGATTCGAGACCACGACGCTCGAGCTCTGGAAGCGGCACGGCATCCGGCAGGCTGGGTTCTGGACGGTGCTGGTGGGGGACGGCGGAAACCAGGACCTCCACTACCTGCTCGCCTGGGAATCGCTCGCCGAGCGCGAAACGAAGTGGAACAAGTTCGCAAGCGATCCGGAATGGCTGGCCAAGCGCGCCGAAAGCGAGCGCGATGGACCGATCATCGCCTCGATCAAGAACATGTTCCTGCAGCCAACGGCGTTTTCGGCGGTGAAGTGACGGCGATGCCCCACGGCCTCGACCACGTCGTCCATGCGGTGCGCGATCTCGAGGCGGCGGCCGAGCTCTATCGTCGGCTCGGCTTCACCGTCGGCGCGCGCAACCAGCATTCGTGGGGCACGCACAATCACCTGGTCCAACTTCCAGGCTTCTTCGTCGAACTGCTGACCGTGGCAGAGCCCGAAAAGCTTGGAAGCGATGGCTTCTCGGCGCTGTTCGGCACGTTCAACCGGGTCTTTCTCAAGGATCAGGAGGGACTTTCGCTGCTCATTCTCGAAAGCGATGACGCCACAGCCGACGCGGGACGCTTTCGCTCGGCCGCAATCGGGGTCTCCGATGCCGTGCACTTCGAGCGCGAGGGCAAACGGCCGGACGGCGCGACAACCAAGGTTGGTTTCTCGCTTGCGTTCGCGCGCGACGCCAAAGCGCCCGCCATCGGCTTTGCCGTCTGTCAGCAGCACTTTCCCGAAAATTTCTGGAATTCCGCCTTTCAGCAGCATCCCAACACGGCAAGCGCCATCGCGAACGTGGTGTTGGTCGCCGAAAACCCGACGGACCATCACATTTTCCTGTCGGCTTTCACCGGCGTACGCGACCTTTCCGCCACATCGAGCGGGATCACCGCGTCAACGCCGCGCGGCGACATCAGGGTTATGGATCCGGCTGCCTTCCGCAGCCATTTCGGGACCGAGCCGCCCGATATTTCCCATGGGGCGCGGCTCGCCGCCGTGCAGTTTCGCGTCCGCGACCGCGCCGCTCTGAATGCGGCGTTGAAGGCGGAGGGGATCCTGACTTCCTCGCGTATGGGCGCAACCGTTGTGGCGCCGGCAACGGCCATTGGCGCGACGCTGGTGTTCGATTAACGAACTCCGATGAAGCCGCCCACAACGGCGCGCTGATCTCGACATCGACGCCCATTGCGGTCTCAGTGGCGGGCGTGCGTGCCGGCACCCGCTCGGTTGACCCCTGAAGACGGCCGGCGCATGGTCGCCCGCAATGAATGTCGAGCCCGCTCCCAATCCGATCGTCGCTATCGGCAAAACGCGCTTCGGCAACGGGCTGCCGCTGGCGCTGATCGCGGGGCCGTGCGCGCTCGAGAGCCGCGACCACGCGCTCGAAATGGCCTCGGCGCTCAAGAAGATCGCCGGCGAGGTGGGGATCGGCCTCGTCTACAAGACGTCGTTCGACAAGGCCAACCGCACCAGCGCCAAAAGCAATCGCGGCATCGGCCTTGATCGCGCTTTGCCGATCTTTGCGGAAATCCGTGAGACGCTTGGGGTGCCCATTCTCACCGATGTGCACGAAGCGCAGCAATGCGCACGCGTTGCTCAAGTCGTGGACGTGCTGCAGATTCCCGCCTTCCTGTGCCGGCAGACTGACCTCCTTTCCGCCGCGGCCGCGACCGGGCGCGCGGTCAACGTCAAGAAGGGCCAGTTCTTGGCGCCTTGGGACATGGCGAACGTCGTCGCCAAGATTACCGCCGCCGGCAATCCTAATGTGCTGGTGACCGAGCGCGGGGCGTCCTTCGGCTACAATACGCTCGTCTCCGACATGCGTGCGCTGCCGATCCTCGCGCGCACCACCGGCGCGCCGGTGATCTTCGACGCCACTCATTCCGTGCAGCAGCCGGGCGGGCAGGGCACGTCCTCCGGCGGCGAACGGGAATTCGTTCCGGTGCTGGCCCGCGCGGCAGTCGCCGTCGGCGTGGCTGGCATCTTCATCGAGACCCACCAGGACCCCGATCAAGCGCCGTCCGACGGACCCAATATGGTGCCGCTCAGGCAGATGGAGAGGCTGCTGCGGCGCCTGGCCGAATTCGACCGACTCGCGAAGAATTGAAGATAAACCGCTGGAAGTTAAGCGAGTTCGACCATCCCACCCGTCCTGAAAATCGTCGGCCTCGTGGTTTTCGCGCAAACGCTGTTCACGCGCGCAGTCGATCCCGTCATCCCCATGATCGCGGGCGATCTCGCCATCGACGTGAAAACCGCTGCATTGCTTTCGAGCGCCTACACATTTCCCTACGCACTGGTGCAACCCGCGTTGGGCGTCACCGGCGATTTCTTCGGCAAGACCCGGCTGATGAATTTGTGCCTGCTGGTCATCGCAGTGTCCGCGCTGGTCTGTGCGGTGGCGACGAGCTTCTCGCTACTCGTCGCCATGCGGATCGCGGCAGGGCTGGTGGCGGGCGGGATATTTCCCGTGGCGATGGCGCTCACCGGCGATCTCGTCCCGGTCGATCAGCGCCAAGTGGCGATCGGCCGGCTGCTTGCCGTGGGCCTCACCGGCAATCTCGTGGGCTCCTCCATCGCGGGCGTCATCGGTGACCTGCTCGGCTGGCGCGGCGTATTCGCAATTCTCGGTTCGTTCGGATTGATCGTGACGATCGCGGCGTTCTTCGCCTTCCGCGGCGTGGTGACGCAGCCGCCGGCGCGTTTCAATCGCGCGGCGGTGATGGCCAATTTCCGGGGGATTTTTGCCGACCCGCGCGCCAAGGTCTGCTTTACATCCGTATTCTTCGAATCCATGGACTCTTCCCTTACGTGGCGCTGCTGCTTCTTGCCATCGGCGAGACGCAGGCGTCGATCGCGGGACTGCTGATCGCCGCGTTCGCGATGGGTGGCGTTTTCTATTCGCTCTCGGTTCCGGCTCTCATCGCCCATGTGCGCGAGCGCCATTTGATGGTCGCCGGCGGCGCACTTGCCGCAACCGGGCTCGTCCTCATCGCGCTGCATGTCCCATGGATATGGCAGATCGCCATCTACGGTATGTTTGGATTCGGCTTCTACCTCCTGCACGGTTGTATCCAGGTCCATGTCACCGAACTCTCGCAGACGGCGCGCGGCGCGGCCGCCTCGTTGCATTCATCCTTCTTCTACCTTGGCCAGGCCGTCGGCCCGGTGGTCTACGGCTATGGTTTTGCCCATGGCGGGCCGGAGCCGAGCATTTTCGTAGGCGCAGCGGTGGTGATGACCGTCGGTGTCGTGTGCTCGCGGCTGTTGCGTCACCGGACCGTGTATTGAGGTCCTGACGGCCGTTGCGCCACAGGACTGCGTCCCGAACGGCCTTGTGTAATGGCGCGAGAATGCCCATCATTGGCTTTGACGGCCTGGGGTGCCGCGCGCACGCGGCTGAGATCACACCCATGGAACCTGTCTGGGTCATTCCAGCGAAGGGAGCCGCCGGTTGCCGAACCGCCCCTCACTCAATGTCAGAAAGCCCGAGGTCGCCATCATAGGCGCCGGGGTCATCGGCCTTGCCATTGCCTGGCGATTGGCGGCGCGGGGGACGTCGGTTCGAGTATTCGACCGGGGCGCAGCCGGTGCAGGGGCAAGCCACGCGGCCGCTGGCATGCTGGCGGCTTGCGCCGAGGCCGAGCCCGGCGAAGAAGCCCTGGTCGCGCTCGGCCGCGAAAGCCAGGCGCGCTGGCCCGCTTTCGCCGCCGAGTTGCTGGAGGTGTCGGGCGTCGATGTGGACTTGCGGCCCGAGGGAACGCTGGTCGTCGCCTTGACCGCGGACGACCAGGCACGGCTGAGCCATCAGCTCGTATTCCAGCAAAAACTCGGGTTGCCGCTGCAATGGATTTCGGCGGCCGAGACGCGGCGGCGCGAGCCGCATCTCGCCGGGAAGCTCGCCGGAGCGGTGTTCAGCCCCGAAGACACGCAAGTCGACAATCGCAAGCTCGCGACCGCGCTGCGCCTCGCCGCCGAAACAGCTGGCGCCAGCGTCAGCGAGCATCGGGCAGTGAGCGCGATTTCATCCCGTGGCGGGCGGGTCGACGGCATCGTTGTAGCCGACGAGACTAAGGTAGCGGCCGATGTGGTCGTGCTTGCCGCCGGTGCCTGGTCGCGCAGCATTGCCGGCTTGGGGCCGGAACTGCTGCCCCCGGTGCGGCCGATCAAAGGGCAGATGCTCGCGCTGCGCATGGATCCGACTGCCCCGCTCTTGACCCACGTGGTTTGGGCGCCGGCGGCCTATCTGGTGCCGCGCCGCGACGGTCGCCTGCTGGTGGGCGCGACGGTCGAGGAAAAGGGATACGATACGTCGCTGACCGCGGGCGGCATGCTCACCTTGCTCGAAGCCGCCTGGCGGGCGGTGCCCGCGGTGGAGGAACTGCCGATCGATGAGATGTGGGTCGGCCATCGACCGGGCAGTCGCGACGACGCACCGATCCTCGGCGCCGGGCCGATCGACGGGCTCATCTACGCCACCGGTCACCATCGCAACGGAATTCTGCTGACGCCGATCACCGCCGACGCCATCGCGCGCCTCGTGCTCGACGGCGTCACCGAGGCCGCGATTCGTCCCTTCGGCATCGAGCGATTTGGGTCGCTTCCCGCTGCTGCGGAATAAGGAGAAACTGCAATGACGCAAGCTGCTATCGGGGCGAACATCCGAGTCAACGGGGAGGACGAGGCGCTCACCGTCGCGACGCTGGCGGCCCTGCTGGAGGAAAAGGCGGTCGACACCGGCCAGCGCGGGATCGCGGTTGCAATCAACGGCGCCATCGTTCCGCGCGCGGCGTGGCCGCAGACGCGACTTCGCCCCGGCGACAGCGTCGAAATCGTACGCGCCCGTCAGGGCGGCTGAGGAGCCATTCGAGATGTCCGATCCCTTGATCATTGCCGGCCGCGAATTTGGCTCGCGCCTTTTCCTCGGCACCGCCGGCTATCCCAACCGCAAGCTCATGCTTGACGCCATTGCCGCGAGCGGAACCGAGATGGTGACGGCCTCCATCCGGCGCATCAGCCTCGCGGGTGAGGACGAAAGCCTGGTCGATCTCATCCCAAAGCACATCCACTTCCTGCCCAATACCGCAGGCTGCCAGACCGCGAAAGACGCGGTGCTGACCGCCGAGCTCGCGCGCGAGGCCCTCGAGACCAACTGGATCAAGCTCGAAGTGATCGGCGACCGCGAGCTGCTCTATCCCGACACCGAAGAGCTCGTGCGCGCGACCGAGACGCTGGTTGCGAAGGGCTTCACCGTGTTGCCCTACTGCACCGAGGACCCCGTCGTCTGCCGCAAGCTCGCCGACGCCGGCGCCGCGGCCGTGATGCCGCTCGGCTCGCCGATCGGTTCGGGGCTCGGCATCTGCAATCCGCATCTGATCGAATTGATCTGCGCGCGCTCACCGGTCCCGGTCGTGCTCGATGCCGGCATCGGGACCGCCTCCGACGCCGCGCTCGCGCTGGAGCTCGGCTGCGCCGCGGTGCTGCTCAACACCGCGGTCTCGAAGGCGCGCGACCCCGTCACCATGGCTAAGAGCATGCGCGCTGCCGTCGAGGCCGGCCGATTGGCCCGCTTGGCCGGGCGCATACCGAAGCTCGCCCATGCGGAACCGTCGAGCCCGCAATTCGGCCTCGTGGGAACGTGATGACCGCTGCGCCGGTGCCACGCGCGCCGAAAGCGCGCTCCCGCAATCCGTGACCGCGGCGCGCTCGGTAGGGCCACAACTCTCCTTCATTGGAAGGGCGCTGACGGTGGATTGCGGCTCTCGCGTCGCTCGCCGGAACGACGATGAATGAATGGCCATGAAGCTTCCCGATCCGGCGCTGCTCCTCGTCACCGACCGACATCAGGCGCGGTTGCCGCTCGCCGATATCGTGCGGGCGGCGCTTGCGGCAGGCTGCCGCTGGGTGAGCGTGCGGGAAAAGGATCTGTCCGACGACGATCAAATCGCGCTCGCTTTGACGTTGTTGCCGATCGCGCGGCGGCACGGTGCCCGCCTGACGTTGCATGGCGATGCCGCCTTGGCGAAGGCCTGCGGCAGCGATGGCGTTCACCTGCCGGCGGGCGGCGATCCGGCCGCGAGCCGCGCCCTGCTGGGACCAGACAAGCTCATCGGTGTGTCGCTGCACACGGTCACCGAGGCAGAGACGATTGATCCCAGCGTCGTCGACTACGCCATCGCGGGGCCGGCCTTCGAGACCCCGAGCAAGCCCGGCTACGGCCCCGAGATCGGCCATAAGGGGCTTGCCGAGATCGCCCGCGCGGCGCCCGTGCCGGTTCTCGCCATCGGAGGGCTCAACGCCACAAGGGCGGCGGAAGTGCTGGCGGCCGGTCCGATCGGCATCGCCGTCATGGGGAGCATCATGCGCGCGGTCGATCCCGGCCAGGAGGTGAAGGCGCTGCTGGCAATCGTTGCCGGGGCTCATCCCCGCGCGCGATAGGGGGCCACTCCCTGGTCCGGCAACCACACGTTTGCAGGCAGCTTGCCCGTTTGCCAGAAGACGTCGATCGGCATGCCGCCGCGCGGATACCAATAGCCGCCGATGCGCAAGAATTTCGGCGTGAGCAGGGCGACGAGTTTCTTACCGATGGCGACGGTGCAGTCCTCGTGGAAGGCGCCGACATTGCGGAAGCTGCCGAGATAGAGCTTGAACGACTTCGACTCGAGGAGCCATTTTTCCGGCGCATAGTCGATCACGAGGTGCGCGAAATCGGGCTGACCGGTGATCGGACAAAGCGTGGTGAATTCCGGCGCGGTGAAGCGCGCGACATAGTCGGTGTCGGGATGCGGATTCGCGACCCGATCGAGCACCGCCGCTCGAGGAGAGGCGGGGATACGGCTCGGCTTGCCAAGATGACGAAGCGTTTTGGCCATTGTCTTCATCCTCGTCAGCGATCCGGTCGGGCCGGCCGCTCCGCATATCGCCTATCGGCAGGTTATTGGATGCCCCGCTTGCACGGGGCATGACAAGGGTGTTCTCGATCCTGTAGAAGCCCGGCGGGCGCTGCGATCTTCCGGGAACCCCATGACTGCCATCACCGATATCATCGGCCGCGAGATCCTCGACAGCCGCGGCAATCCGACGGTCGAGGTCGATGTAGTGCTCGAAGACGGGACCAAGGGCCGGGCCGCCGTGCCGTCGGGGGCCTCGACCGGGACGCACGAGGCGGTCGAATTGCGCGACGGTGGCAAGCGCTATCTCGGCAAGGGGGTGCGGCAGGCGGTCGACGCCATCAACGGCGAGATTTTCGATGCCGTCGGCGGCATGGACGCCGAGGCACAGGCCAAGATCGACGAAACGCTCATTGCGCTCGACGGCACGCCGAACAAAGGCCGCCTCGGCGCCAATGCCATCCTCGGGGTTTCGCTCGCGGTTGCGAAGGCCGCGGCCGCTGCCCATCAGGCTCCGCTCTACCGTTATGTCGGGGGAACTGCGGCACGGCTTCTGCCGGTGCCGATGATGAACATCCTCAATGGCGGCGTGCACGCCGACAATCCGATCGACTTCCAGGAATTCATGATCATGCCGGTGGGTGCGGCCTCCTTCGCCGAGGCGCTGCGCACGGGCTCGGAGATTTTCCACACCCTGCGTGCGGCGCTCAAACAAGCCGGCCACGATACCAACGTGGGCGACGAGGGTGGCTTTGCCCCCGACCTGCCGTCGGCCGCGGCCGCGCTCGACTTCGTCATGACCGCGATCGAAAAAGCCGGGTTCGCGCCGGGCAAGGACGTCGTGCTCGCACTCGACCCCGCCGCGACGGAGTTTTTCAAGGACGGTGCCTATCGCTACGAGGGCGAGGGCAAGGTTCGCTCGCGACAAGAGCAGGTGAACTATCTTGCCGAACTCGTCTCCCGTTATCCAATCGTCTCGATCGAGGATGGAATGGCCGAGGACGATCTGGAAGGTTGGAAGATGCTGACCGGCCTGATCGGCGACAAATGCCAGCTCGTCGGCGACGATGTATTCGTTACCAACGTCACGCGGCTCGCCCACGGCATCAAGAACGGCATCGCCAACTCGATTCTGGTCAAAGTCAACCAGATCGGCACGCTCACCGAGGCGCTCGCTGCAGTCGAGATGGCGCACAAGGCCGGTTACACGGTGGTCATGTCGCACCGCTCTGGCGAGACCGAGGATGCGACCATCGCCGATCTTGCGGTCGCGACCAACTGCGGGCAGATCAAGACCGGCTCGCTCGCGCGCTCAGACCGCACGGCGAAATACAATCAACTCTTGCGCATCGAGGAGGAATTAGGCGGCCAGGCCAGATATGCCGGCCGCGCCGCGTTGAAGGCGTTACCCTGACATCAAACGGATCGACTTCGGGCCGCGGCACCCATCCAATGCATTAAAGCCGTCTTAACGCTGCGCCGGCATGGTTGCGCCATGGTGACCCGCAAGCGGTTCCGCACCGTCCTCAACGCGCTCGCGCTTTACACCATCGCCGCGCTGGTAATCGGCTATTTCGGCGTCAACGCCTATTCCGGCAACCGCGGGCTTCGCGCGAAGCAGGACCTCGACCAGCAGATCGCGGAACTCAGTGGCGAGCTTGACGCGCTCAAGGCCGAACGCGCCAATTGGGAGCGCCGCGTCTCGCTGCTCAAACCCGAAAGCATCGATCCCGACATGCTCGACGAGCGCGCCCGGGTACTGCTCAATTACGCCGATCCGCGCGAACTCACCCTGCGCCTCAAGCAACCCTGACGGCGCTGGCCCGCGGGCAGCCGCAATTTGCAAAATCGGTTTTTTCTACCTATTTCCCGCCGCAAAGAGCCGCGCCCGCGCTTATCCCCATCCGCTTCCGCCCTGCGGCGATTTCGGCTATGGGGGAAGTGGCGGCCTCACCGACGAAGAGCCCACCCTGAGGAGAAAAATGGCCGTTGCCAGCAACAGACCAGCGGCTCAGCCCGCCGCCGTGCGCCGGGCATCCGTCGAACCTGCGGCGGAGATGCCTGATTTCAACCAGGAGCAAGAGCTTCACGCCTATCGCCACATGCTGCTCATTCGCCGGTTCGAGGAGAAGGCCGGACAACTGTACGGCATGGGGCTGATCGGCGGCTTCTGCCACCTCTATATCGGTCAGGAGGCCGTCGTCGTCGGCATGCAAATGGCGATCAAGGGGGGCGACGCGGTCATCACCGGATACCGCGACCACGGCCATATGCTGGCCTGCGGCATGGACCCCAAGGGCGTGATGGCGGAGTTGACCGGCCGGCGTGGAGGCTATTCCAAGGGCAAGGGCGGCTCGATGCACATGTTTTCGGTCAAAAAGAGGTTTTTCGGCGGGCACGGCATCGTCGGCGCCCAGGTCCCGCTCGGAACCGGGCTCGCCTTCGCCAATAAATACCGGGACAACGACAGTGTTTCGCTCACTTATCTAGGCGACGGCGCCGCCAACCAGGGGCAGGTCTACGAAAGCTTCAATATGGCGAAGCTGTGGAAGTTGCCGGTGATCTACATCATCGAGAACAATCAGTACGGGATGGGAACCTCCGTTGCCCGCGCATCGGCGACTACCAACCTGTCCCAGCGCGGGCGTTCCTTCGATATTCCCGGCGAGCAGGTCGACGGCATGGACGTTCGCGCGGTTAAGGCCGCGGGCGACCAGGCGACGAAATGGTGCCGCGATGGCAACGGGCCCATCATTCTCGAAATGCTGACCTATCGATATCGCGGCCACTCCATGTCGGATCCCGCCAAGTACCGGCCCAAGGAGGAAGTCGACAAGGTGCGCACCGAGCACGATCCGATCGAGCAGGTGCGCAGCCGACTGTTGAAGAAGGGCTTTGCGAGCGAGGACGCCTTGAAGAAGATCGACGCCGAGGTCCGCGCCATCATCAACGAGGCGGCCGAATTCGCCACCAACGACGCGGAGCCCGATCCGGCCGAGCTCTGGACCGATGTGTATGCCGAGTAGGACATGGCCGCTGCCATCAACAAAGCAGTCGTCGCCTTCCTCGCTCGTCCGATGCTCGCCGCGGCGGTGACGTCGGTGGCGACCAATCTCGCGCGGGTCCGCCGCTAGGCCGCCAACGGGTGATGCGCCTATGCCGATTCAAGTATTGATGCCCGCTCTCTCGCCCACCATGGAGAAGGGCAACCTCGCCAAGTGGCACAAGAAAGAAGGCGATGCGGTCAAGTCCGGCGACGTCATTGCCGAGATCGAGACCGACAAAGCTACCATGGAGGTCGAGGCGGTCGACGAAGGTACCCTCGGCAAGATTTTGGTGCCGGAAGGGACCAATGACGTGGCGGTCAACACGCCCATCGCCATGATCTTGGGCGAGGGCGAGGACGCCTCCGCATTGACCGACGGCGGCGGCGCGCCGCGCCAGCAGAAGACGCCGGTCACCGCGCCGCCCGCCAAAGCCGAACAACCGGCGCCGCAGGTGAATCGCGCGCCCGCGCCGGCGACGCCGCAGACCGCTGCACCGCCGCCGCTACAAACGCCGCCCGAGCCGGACCTTCCGGAAGGCACCGAAATGGTCACCATGACCGTGCGCGAGGCGTTGCGCGACGCCATGGCGGAAGAGATGCGCCGCGACAAGACCGTCTTCGTGATGGGCGAGGAGGTCGCGGAGTATCAAGGCGCCTACAAGGTGACCCAGGGCCTGCTGCAGGAGTTCGGCGCCGCCCGCGTAATCGATACCCCCATCACCGAGCATGGCATGACCGGACTTGGCATCGGCGCGGCGTTCGCGGGCCTCAAGCCGATCGTCGAGTTCATGACCTTCAATTTCGCCATGCAGGCCATGGACCAACTCATCAACTCGGCGGCCAAGACGCGCTACATGTCGGGCGGCCAGATGCGCGTGTCAGCGGTGTTCCGCGGGCCGAATGGACCCGCCGCACGCGTCGCCGCCCAGCACAGTCAGGACTACACCTCCTGGTACTCACACGTTCCCGGCCTCAAAGTGATCGCCCCCTATAGCGCCGCCGATGCGAAAGGCCTGCTCAAATCCGCGATCCGCGATCCCAATCCCGTCATCTTTCTCGAAAATGAAATCCTCTACGGGCAGAGCTTTCCGGTACCCAAGCTCGACGACCACCTGGTGCCGATCGGCAAGGCGAAGATCGCGCGTTCCGGCACCGACGTGACCATCGTCGCCTGGTCGATGGGCATGTCCTATGCGCTCAAAGCGGCCGATGAATTGGCCAAGGACGAGATCAGCGCCGAGGTCATCGATCTGCGCACGCTCAAGCCCATGGACACCGCGACCATCATCGAGTCGGTGAAAAAAACCGGCCGCGTCGTCACGGTCGAAGAGGGCTGGCGGCAGTCGGGTGTCGGGGCGGAGATCGCCGCCAGCGTGACTGAGCACGCCTTCGATTGGCTCGATGCCCCGGTCACCCGCGTCACCGGCAAGGACGTGCCGATGCCATACGCGGCCAATCTCGAAAAACTCGCGCTGCCTTCGGTCGCGGACGTGGTCGCAGCGGCAAAGGCGGTCT
>Ga0137377_10000884_pt1 | contig 19744 bp, 18 predicted proteins | sample SagtaG_22_FD_104815 | JGI IMG/M metagenome (GOLD analysis project Ga0137377, IMG submission 104815) | Vadose zone soil microbial communities from Sagehorn Ranch, Mendocino, California, USA - Sage2_L_40_16 metaG | ecosystem: Environmental > Terrestrial > Soil > Vadose zone | place: USA... | reverse complement strand
TCCGCCGCATCGCGTCACCAAGGCCCGGGCCGCCCGCCGGCGAACGCGGCGTAGCCCATGGTTCCGGTGCGCGCACCGCCCGCCACCATGGCCGGGATTGTCTAACATAATGCGGCGGGCGCTGCGATACTGCGTGGATGGCGGGGATCCGCGTCGCCCTGGCAAACCTCAAGCCGGGTACGGGCAAGACCACGTCGGCGGTCTGGCTGGCGCACGTTTTCGCGCGGGCGGGCAACCGCGTGCTGCTGGTGGACGCGGACCCTTCCGGCAGCGCGCTGGAATGGTCCGATCTCGCGGCGATGTACCCCGGGCTGCCGCCGCAGGCGGCGTTCCCGTTCCGGATCGTGGCCCTGCCGTCCCGCGAACTGCACCGCCGCGTACCGGAGATCGCGCAGGCCGATGACGTGGTGATCATCGACGCGCCACAGCTGGAGGACCACGCCGGCATCGCCAGGTCGGCGCTGCGGTACGCCGACGAAATCCTCATCCCGTGCGCGCCGAGCCCCATTGAGATCAACCGCACCACGCCGGTGCGGGAGGAGATCGCCGAGGTGGAGGCAGCCCGGGACAGGCCCGCCCGTTCGGCCGTGCTGCTGAACCGCTGCGTCGCCCGGGCCAACTCCACAGCCGACGCCCGGGAGGCGCTGGAGGGCCTCGGCTACGACGTGCTGCGGACGGTTGTGCCCCGGCTGGAGGTCTACGCCCAGAGCTTCGGCATGCCGATTCCCGAGCCCGGCCGTGACGTGTGGCAGCACGTGGCCCACGACCTCATCGACCGGTGCGCTCCGCTGTGCTCGGTGCGGACATGACCACGCACCGGGAGCAGCGGAAAGCGCAGATGGCGGCCGCCGCGAACAGGCGTGCCGAACCCGACGCCCGGCCGGCCGGGAGGACCGCGATCCGGTCGAAGCCGGTCAGGATCACTCTCGACCTGAGCCCCGAGCTCTACCGGCAGCTCACCCAGCTGGCGGATTCGGCCGCGATCGCGCTCGATGTGCCGCGCGTCGCCCTGGCGGACGCGGTGCGGGCGATGATCCGGGTCACGACCGAGAGCCCCGGCGAGGTTCTCGAGCGGCTGCGCCGCGATCGGGACCGGTAACTTTGCCCGGACCGGCGTTCACCGTGTCAAATGCTCGTGGAACCGAGGGCAGCACGGTATCGAAATAGGAGCGTGCGGCCGCGGTCGTGCCGACGTCGCGGCCCGCTTCCTCCGACAGGTACCAGCGATGCTCGAGGATCTCGTGGAAGATCTCGGCGGGTGGGAGCCGGTCACGCATGTCCGCGGGAATCGCCGTCATCACCGGGTCATACACCTCATCGAGCCAGCGGTTCGCGGCCACGATCTCCGAGACCGGCCGGCCCTGCTTCTGCTCGAGGTAGGCGCGGAAACTCGTAATGTCGTTGAGCAGACGGCGTGCCTGGTTCTCCTCCACGTCAAGCCCGGTCAGCAGCAAGAGCTGACGGCCGTGATGCCCGGACTCGGCCACCCGGGTCCGCAGCCGCACCAGGTTTCCGTCGTTCGTGCTGACCAGCTCCACCTCGTCCACGTCGAAGCCAAGGTCGTTCAGCCGCCGCAGCCGCTCGGCGATGCGGTAGCGCTGTTCGTCGGGGCGCAAGATCTCCTCGCGCGTCAGCTCCTCCCACAGCAGCCGGTACCGCCGGGGCAGCTCGTCAGCGATCTCGAATGGATCGACCTCGGATGGCAGCAGGTCGCCCGCCTGCAGGTCGAGCAGCTCGCCGGCCACCCGCTCGACGGCGATCTCGATGTCCCAGTTTCGCTGCCCGTCCGAGAGCGCCGGGTGCTGCTCACTGGTTTCCGCGTCGACCAGATACGCCTCCAGCGTGCCCGCGTCGAAGCGGAACAAGGTGTTGGAAAGCGAGCAGTCGCCCCAGAAGAAGCCGGACAGGTGCAGCCGGACCAAAAGCTCGACCAGCGCATCAAGCAAACGGTCGGTTGGCTGGCCGCCCCGCGGGTTGGAGAAGATCGCCCGGTAGGACGTGGAGTAGTCGAGGAAGCGGGTGACAAGGATCGCGTCGGTGTCCCTGCCGCGGTCGACAACTATTCCGACGACGTCAACGGCGGGCACACTCAGTTCGGCGAGAAACCGCAGCAGCCGGTATTCACGGCGGGCGAGGTTCTCGTGAAGGGCCTTGAGCGCATAAAGCCCGCCACCCTCGGCGGCGAAACGGACCACATGCCGCGAGATCCCCCGCTGCCTGATCTCCACAAGGCGCTCATCGCGCCAGTCCTCAAGTGGCTCCGACCAGGGGAGCGTCAGCAGCCCGGCCGTATCGTCACCCGGCGGTGTGAAGACAAAACGCACGCATCCCACTCTCTCCCGCCGAGCCGCCCGTTGGCCAGCGTCATCCGCCGCGGCTGCTGGCCCGCTCCCCGCCGCCCAGCCAGCCGGTGGCCACACATTCGGCAGGCAGCAGCGGCGCTCGCTTCAGCGGCGACCGGCGCAACCGCGGCCGGGTGGCCGCAGCGGCGGGCAGACCCTCGCCGGCGCGCAGCCTGCCGAGGCGGGGTTCGCGCCACGGCCTGTTCCCGAGTTCTCCCGGCGGCCGGGGGGTAGAGAGCTGCGCGACGGCGCCCGCCGGGCGCCGTCGCCATTTTACCCAGCCCCCGCCCGCCGCTGCCCAGGCGCAAGCGGTAAGCCGCAGGTAAGCGAGCCTGCACCGAGCGTAGCGAAATCGGCCCGCTTTGTGGCCCCTTTGTCCGCAACAGACCGGACGGCGTAGCTGAGCCTTGCCTGGGAGCTGCTATCTGAGCAGCATATGAACCGCTACCACTCGCCATCATTGTGGATGGAGGACAGCGTGTCCGAAGTTATTGTGCGCCGGACAGCCCGCAAAGTCGCAGCCCTCATCGTCGGCGGCGCCGCGGCGTTCGGGCTCGGGCCAGCCGGCGTCACCGCGTTCGCCGGGGCAACCCTCCCGGCCTCGTTACCCGCCGTCACGGATTATCAGTACCTCTCGGCGAGCCTGACGCCGCCGAGCGAGGCGAACTGCTTCTCGGCCGGCCGGCGGTGCTTCACCCCGACGTCGATGCAGAACTCCTACAACCTGCCCCCGCTCTACGCGGCTGGGAACGAGGGCCAGGGCATGACCATCGCCATCATCGACTCGTTCGGCAACCCCAACATGGCGTCTGACCTGGCGAACTTCAACACACAGATGGGCCAGCCGCACATGTGCGGCGAGCCGGGCGTGACCTGTGCCCCGGGGATGCCGGCGTTCCAGCACGTCTTCTGGGCCGGCGTGACCCAGGTCAAGTCGCCGCCATCGGGCAGCAACGGCACGGGCCAGCAGACCCGCAACATCTGGGCGCTGGAGACCAGCCTCGATGTCGAGTGGGCGCACACGATCGCCCCGAGGGCCAACATCCTGCTCGTGACGACCAATCCCGCCGAGACACTTGGGGTGCAGGGTTTCCCCGCGATGATGGACGCTGAGCAGTTCGTGGTGGACCACCACGAGGCGACGGTCATCTCACAGAGTTTCGGCGCCGCCGAGGAGAGCTTCGGGAGCACGCAATCGCTGCTGAACCTGCGGCACGCGTACATCTCGGCCGCCAGCGGCGGCGTCACCGCGCTGGCAAGCTCCGGTGACTCCGGCACGGCGAACATCCTGAAGGAGCCGGTCAAGAACCCGCAGACGATACCGTTCCCGACGGTCGAATGGCCGGCCTCCGACCCGCTGGTGACCGGCACGGGTGGCACCTACCTGTGCACCAACCCCACGACAGGCACCGGCGTCGACTCCACCGACCCGCCGGTGAACTGCCAGAACCACCCCGGTGTCCGTGAGGTCGGCTGGATCGGCTCGGGCGGCGGCTTCAGCCATGTGTTCGCCAGGCCCTCCTACCAGGGCACACTGCCGGCAGGCTCGACCCCGATCGGCGCGATGCGCGGTGTGCCCGACGTCGGGTACCAGGCGAGTTCCCGCACCGGGGTACTTGTCTACGACACCGCGCCCGGATTCGCCCAGAACGGCCTGAGGTGCCCGAACGGCAACCCATGCAGCGCCGGCTGGTACGTGGTCGGCGGGACGTCCTCGTCGTGCCCGCAGTGGGCCGGGCTCGTCGCGATAGCGGACCAGATCGCGGGTCATGGGCTCGGCCTGATCAACCCGGCCCTGTACGCGCTCGCGTCCGGGCCCAACTACGGCACGTACTTCTACGACGTGACCACCGGCAACAACCAGGCCGACCCCACCGTTCCCGGCTACCCGGCGACCACCGGCTGGGACCCGGTGACCGGTCTCGGCACACCGAACGCCGCCACACTGCTGCCGGCGCTTGCCGGCCATTGAGCAATACATCCTCATCGCGCGGCGGCGGGGTCTGCACAGACTCCCGCCGCCGCGCGGCGGCCCGCGCGACATTTATCTAATTCACGATTGCCGGGACCACCGCGTTCGGGCGGGCCGCCCAGGGGAGCGTGCGATACTTGGGTGTGGGCCGCCGGAGGCTGATCTTGAGGCTTCCTTCTCCTGCCATACGCGGAGATTCCAGGCAGGGCAAACGGTGGCTTGGCCAGCGTGAGCGACGGTGAGGTTGCATGCCCAAGCTGGGGATGGGTCCCGTCCGGCGGATGCAGGTATTCCGCGCCGCGACCGAAGTCATTGCGCGGGAGACGTTCAGCGGAACTACGATCAAGAAGGTCGCGGACGCGGCTGGGGTGAGCACGGGGACGGTCAATTACTACTTCGCCAACAAACGCGCAATGCTGGTTGAGACGTTGTCTTACATTTCGGGCGAGTGGAACCAGGACGTGCGACGGGCAGTTGAGCAGAGCGTGCCCGGCAGGCCGCGGGTCCGGGCTCTGGTGGCGGCCGCGGGCCCGACCACCTCTCTCAACAAGCTGCGCTGGCGAGTGTGGACCGCGGCGTGGAGTGAGGCGCTGCACACCCCGGAGCTGCGGACCGTCCTGTGGCGCAGTTACCGGCAGTGGCTGCTCCTCCTCGGCGAGATGTTCGGAATGATCAACAAGGACCTTGGGGGGCCTGCTGTAGACCTGGCCAAAGTCGCCCGTGTCTATGACGCCCTGCAGAACGGATTGTTCCTGCAGATTCTCATCTCCGACGGGCGATTGGACGAAGAAACGGCTTCCACCCTGCAGAACTACCTGGAGAACAGTCTCGGCCCCGCCGGCCGGATATCTCCCGTGCAGATCAAGGAGGCCGGCTGAACCCGGCAGCCGACGCGACGCGGGCACGACAGCGGCCTGCCGCCGGCGGTGCCAGTCCTGCCGGGGACGCCGGGCCGGGTGGCCTGCCCGGCGGATCCTGGTCAGCCGCGAGCCGGCCAGGCGCCCTGAGCTTCCCCGGCCCTGAGCTTCCCCGGCCCTGAGCTTCCCCCGGCCCTGAGCTTCCCGGGCCCTGAGCTTCCCCGTGCCCCAGCCACGATCCAGCGCGCCGCCAGAGCCGCGAATGCCGGTAAACCGACCAGACGATCTAATTGAGCCCCGCCGGGCCTGTTTGATCGACAAGTAGCTGCCAGGGCCCGTGGACGCTGCGCCCGACGTCATCGTCTCAAACTTGTGCATGTCAACGTAATCCGGCAACCACGAAACGTAACACCTTGACGAAGCCATGCGGTAGGGAGAATTATATTGACCAGTTGATATAGAGATTCAGGGATCTGGCGGCTTGGCCCTGGCCGCCGCGCGACATCCGCGGCGGTGGCGGAACGTGGTTAGCCGTCCACAAGACGGGACCCCAACACCACCAGGCCGCGGCTGGCCCGAGACGGCTAGGCAGAACGGACCGCAGGTGACGCGCGGCTAGAGAAAGAAGGCGCGACCGGTGCCGGACGAATCCCCAGCAGCAGGCCATCCCCACCGGACCCTGATCCGCAACGGCTTCGTCGTCACCATGGACGACGACCTGGGCACCTGCCCGGCCACGGACGTTCTTATCGGCGAGGACGGGCACATCGCGGCGGTCGGGCAGTCGCTATCCCCCGATGGCGTCGATGAGACGGTCGACGCGACCGACTCCCTGGTGATGCCGGGTTTCGTGGACAGTCACCGGCACATGTACTCGGGCTTGGCCAGGGGAACGGGCGACGGGCTCAGCTACGGGGACTACTTCGGTGAAGTCATCCTCGACTACGCGCAGAGCTACACGCCCGACGACACCTACGTCGCGGTCCGCCTCGGCGCGGCGGAGGCGATCGAGTCCGGCATCACGACCATGCACGCGTGGGAGCACAACCTCCTCACCCCGGACCACGCGGCCCAGTCGCTGAAAGCATTGACGGACTCGGGGCTGCGCGGGCGGTTCTCCTACGGTCCGCCGAACGTGCCCATGACCCTGAATCCCGATCACGTCCTGCGGCTGCGCTCCGCGGCGTTCACCCGGTCGCCGGACGGCCGGTATGTCACGCCGGACGGTCGCATCGATCTCGGCATCGCATGCCGCGGGATCGAGCTGTCCGATGAGTCCATCTGGCGACCCGAGCTCGAATTCGCCAGGTCGGAACATCTGGCGATAACCGGGCACCTCATGGCGGCGAGCCAGATCGACGATCTGCACAGGGCCGGGTTCCTCGGGCCCGACCTGCTCGGCGTTCATGCGATCGACGCGGGAAAGAGCCAGGCGAAGATGCTGGGCGAGACCGGGACACCGGTCTCGATATCGCACGGCGGGAATGGCAGGGCTGGCGTGGGCTGGTCTGATCCCACGCTTCTCCGCGATGCCGGGGTGAAGCTCTGCATCTCACTTGACAGCCTGTCAGGCTGCGACACGGGCGACTTCTTCGCCCTGATGCGGCTCATCGTCGTCGCGACGAGGGCGCTTGCACGCAATCCCGCCGCGTACCCGGTGACGGCGATGCTGCGCGACGCCACCATATGCGGCGCCGAGGCGCTCGGCATCGGCGACCGCACGGGGTCACTCGTCCCGGGCAAGCGGGCCGACCTCATCGTGCTGCGGACAGACACCCTCAACATGACACCGCTGGCCAATCCGGTCGCGCAGATCGTCCTGTCCGCTCAGCCCCGCAACGTGCACCACGTCTGGATCGACGGCATACGGCGCCTCGATGCCGGCCAGCTAACAGGAAAACCCGCCGCCGAAATCGTTTCTGACGGCCGACAGCATTTCGAGCAGATTGCAGGAAGGCGAGGCCGGCGAGTTCTGTAGGCACCGGCCGGCGCACGACTTAGGAGGTACACATGGTACGCAGACGAGGCCTCATGGCAGTTTCCGTCGCGGCCACGGCGATCCTCGCGGCGGCGTGCTCGTCGGGCGGGGGCGCGGGCGGGGGCGGGGGCGGGGGCAGTTCGAGCCAGAGCAAGGGACCAATCCAGCTTGGGCTGATCGCAGGGCTCACCGGCCCGAGCAGTGCCTGGTCCGTGCCTTACAAGAACGGCGCGGAACTAGCTGTCAAGGACATCAACGCCAAGGGCGGAATCAACGGCCGCAAGGTGGTTCTCATTACCGAGGACAACCAAAGCAGCCCGGAGACGTCGGTGACCAACGCGACCACCCTGATGGGCAGCGATCACGTGAGCTTCATAGTATGCTCGTGCGATTCGGGGCAATTTCTTCCCATTATTTCCAGGGTTGCGCAAGCGAACAGCGGGAAATCTGGCGGCCAGACCGTCGTCAGTAACGGCGTCGCAGGAACCACAAAGATTCTCAATCTGCCGCCAGTTTATATCTCGACCTTCCCGCTCGACGGAACGCTGGCCAAGACGCTGGCGCAGCAGGCCTGGAACATGGGCCTGCGCCGCGCCTATGTGCTGTCTCAGTCAGACGCCTACGGCCAGGACATGTACACACAGCTTCAGGACGCGTGGAAGGGCCTGGGAGGCACGATTTCAGGCGCCACGGTCGTGAACCCGAACCTGCCGAACTACACGAGCGTCATGCAGCAGGTGAAGGGCGCGAACCCGCAGGTAATCTTCACGGGCACGTACGGCCCGGACGCCTTGCTGCAGTTCCGCGAGATCACGCAGATGGGCAATAAGGCACCCTGGTTCCTGCTTTATCATGAAACTGCCGCCTTCAACACCATCACCGGTTCTGACAACCGCGCCTATGGTCTCGACCCGGCGTGGCTCGGGGACAAGGACGCAAGCTGGGTCTCGCATTTCAAGTCCGTGTACGGTCATGCGCCCGGGCTCTTCGACGCGCAAGGCTTTGACACCACGTGGCTGGCCGCTCTTGCCGTGGCCAAAGCCGGGAGCAACACTAGTGTCGATTCCATAAAGAAGGCCTATGTGCAGGTGGCGAACTCTTACAGCGGGCCCACAGGAAAGTTTGAGTTCAATGCCCAGTACGCCCGAGTCAATGCGCCCGTGTCATGGTATGCGGTGAAAGGTGGGCAATGGATTGCCCTGCCCGGCGCGCCTTCGTAGCGCCACGCCATGCGAGCCGGGGAAGCGCTCTTTATTTCCCCAGGCAGCCGAGCGCTGGAGGTTGACTCCCAGATGACAATCGCAGATCTGCCCCGGGTCCGGGGCTCGGTGATCGTTGACCGGTATCTCGAGGCGGTCGAGATCCTCAGCTCGCCGTCCTGCGTGACGCGAAACTTCGAGGAAGAGGCCGCGCCGTTCAAGGGCGGCACGGTCGCCGAGGTCAACGGGGACGTTCACCTGCTGCACCGCCGCATGGCGGCGCCGGCCTTCGGCCGGCACGCCATCATGTCCTACGAGGAAAGCGTGCTCGGCGGCGCGATCGAGCGCGCACTTGACCGCGCGCGGCGCGCCGAGGGCCCGCGCGCGGACCTCGTGAGTCTCGCGCAGGTCATCCTGGTCCAGGTGGCGGCCAGGTTCGTCGGCCTGGACGATATCGGCGACCCCCCGCGCCTGGAGAAGCTGCTGACCTACGTGGGCCGCCTGGGCCCCGGCGTCGAGCTGCGCTGGGCAGATCGCGGCATCGACGACGTCATCCGCGCGGGCCTGGCGGCGAAGGCGGGCTTCGCCCGTGACTTCTACCGGCCGGCCATGCAAAGGCGGCGGGAGCAGGCCGCCGGCGACGAGATCCCGGACGCGAGGCCGGCACCGGACCTGATCTCGGCGCTGTGCCGCGCGGAGTGGGACGAGGACAAGAAGCTGCGCGAGGCAATCACCTACCTGACGGCGGGCATCCGTGCGACCGCCCATATCGTGACGCGGACGTTCGACGAACTCGAGATGTGGCTGGCGGCGAGGCCGGCAGACCGCGAGCAGGCTTACTCGGCGCAAGGGCTGCGCGACGCCTGCAACGAGACGCTCCGGCTGCACCCTTCCAGCCCAGCGCTTTTCCGTGAGGCCGCCGGCACGATCCCGCGCGCGTCCGGGCCACCGATCTTGCCGGGCAGCCGGATTGCCATCGACATGCTCGGCTGCAGCACCGACGTCACGGTCTTCGGCGCCGACGCCGCGCGGTTCCGCCCCGGCCGCGAGCTTCCAGACGGCGTGCCCAGGTACGGCCTGTCTTTTGGCGCGGGCCGGCACGTCTGCCCGGGCCGGTCGGTTGTGACCGCGAACGGCCCGGTGGCCGCCCCCGGCGGCGGCAGCCACGAACTGCTCCGGGCGGTCGTGCGGATCCTCGCCCGCCTGCACGAGTGCGGAATGGAGGTGGACAAGGCTCGCAAGCCCATCCAGGCGACGTCTTATCAGCGGCGCTATGAGCTCTATCCGGTAAGGTTCACCTATCTTTCCCGGGTGCGGCATTGACTACATTTGTTTCGATAGTCGCGGTCGGGCTTGTCTACGCCGTGCAGCTCGGCCTCATCGCGCTCAGTTTCAGCATCACCTACCGCGCCATCGGGTTCGCGAACTTCGCGCACGTGCAGTTCGCCGCCGTGGGTGCGACAGTCACGGTTGCCCTGGCGTACGTCATCCCCATCTGGCTGAGCGTAATCGTCGCGGTGTTTGCGGCCGGCCTGCTGGCTGTCGGCGCGGATCTGCTGATCTTCCGCAGGATCCGGCAGGCGCCGATCGGAACGAAGATGATCGTTTCCGCCGGGCTGCTCCTGCTCACGCAGGCAGCCATCCAGTTCCTCTGGGGCGTCAACCCACGGATCTACGCCGGTGGAACCGGGGGGATAACCATCGCGGGGGTCTCCATCGGTTACGACCAGATCGTAATCGTCGGCATCGGGGCGGTCGTATTCGCCGCCTTCCACCAGATTATGAAAAATACTGCCGCGGGCCGGCTGATACGCGCTACCGCCGACTCTCCCGAGCTCGCCGAATCCCGCGGCGTCAACAGCGGCCTCGTCGTGACCCAGGTCTGGTTTCTGGCCGGCGCGCTCGCCGCCCTGGGCGGAGCCCTACTCGGAATTCAGATTCCGGTGGACCCGCTCTTCGGCCAGCAGATTCTCATCCCGATGTTCGCGGCCACCGTCCTGGGCGGCCTGGGCAGCCCGATGGGCGCCATCGCGGGCGCCCTGGTCCTGAGCTTCGGCCAGGCAGCGCTGCTCGACATCAATTTCGGCAGCTTCCTTGGCCGGGTCTGGCACGTGCCGTCGCAGTACCAGTCGGTTCTCCAGTTCCTGCTGCTGATCGCGGTCCTCGCCGTGCGGCCATGGGGACTGTTCGGAACGTCGCGGGAGCGGGCGTGAGCGAGGTCGCGCAGTCGACGCTGATCTTCGTCGGCATCTACGGCATGCTGGCGCTGAGCCTGAACCTCCAGTACGGGCTCACCGGCCTGCTGAACTTCGGCCAGGTCGTGTTCTTCGCCGTCGGCGGCTACGCCGTCGCCGTCGCATACGCCCACCACCTGCCCGATTGGGCTGGGATAGCCGGGGGCCTGGTGGCCGGCGCCGGGCTCGGAATCGGGATGGCGCTGCCCAGCCGCCGGCTGGCAGAGGAGTTCTGGGCGCTGCTGTCACTGGGCGTGGCGGCCTTCTTCATCATCATCGTCACCAACGTCTCGTGGCTGGCCAACGGCTCTCTCGGTGAGTACGGGATCACCCTGTGGCCGACGCCGGCCATCGCCATCGTCCTGGCTGGAGCACTGGCGTCGCTCACGGTGGGAACGGAGCTCGTGCGCAAGGTCCAGTTCGGCCGTGTCATCCGCGGCATCCGGGACGACGCCCTGCTCGTGCAGTCGCTGGGGCGATCTGTCCTGCGCTTCCGCACCGCGGTGCTCGGCGCCTCGGGAGCCATCGGGGCGCTCGGCGGCATCGTGTACGCCCACTGGATCACCTACATCAACCCGGACGCCTTCGGGCTGTCCGTCACGCTGCTCGTCTTCACGATGGTGCTCCTGGGCGGCTCGGGCAACAGCTACGGCGTGCTGGTCGGCGTCGCGCTGATGCAACTGCTGTCCGTGGGCCTCCAATATCTTCCGTTCCAGGCCGTCACGGGCGGAGACCTGGCGCTGCTGCAGCAGGCGATTTACGCCATCGCGCTCATGCTGCTGCTCATCTTCCGCCGGCAGGGCCTGCTGCCGGAGCGGACGGTGACCTACCCGAGAGCCGGCCTGGGCAGATGGGTGCGGCGCGCGTGATGGGGCAGGTCTCGCGGCCGCAGGACGCGGCGCCCCCGGCCGCCACCGACATCCTGCGAACCGACCGCCTCACCAAGTCGTTCGGCGGCGTGTCCGCGCTCGACCAGGTGTCCATCAGCGTGCGGACCGGCGCCATCACCGGCATCATCGGGCCGAACGGCTCCGGCAAGAGCACGCTGTTCGACGTGATCACGGGCATAGTCCGCCGCGACGCGGGCCACATCTGGTTCGACGGGCGGGAGATGGACAAGCCCACCCTCGACAAATGCGCCCGCCACGGGCTCGTCCGGACCTTCCAGGTTCCCCGCGTGGCGGCGAGCATGACGGTGCTCGAGCATTTCATGCTGGCGCCGCCCGGCGCCCCGGGGGAGTCGCTCGGGCAGGTGGTGGCCCCGTGGCGGTTCCGCCGGATCGCCAGTGACGAACGAGCCCGCTTCGCGGGCGCGACGTCGATGGCGCAGACCCTCGGGCTTCAGGACGTCGCGAACGAGCGGGCCAGCTCGCTGTCGGGCGGGCAGCTCAAGCTGCTGTCGGTCGGCGTGGCGCTCATGGCCAGGCCCCGTCTTCTGCTGCTGGACGAGCCCGTCGCAGGCGTGAACGCCAGCATGATCGAAGTCGTCATGAGGCTGCTCAGGAAGGCATGCGCCGAAGGTGTCACCGTGCTTGTGATCGAACACAACATGTCCGTGATGTGGGAGCTGTGCGAAAAGGTGCATGTGCTGCACGCCGGGCGAGTCATCGCGGAAGGGTCGGCCGCAGAAATGCAAAACAACCGCCTGGTCATCGACGCGTACCTCGGGCGCTCGACGTGACGCCCAGGCTCGCGCTGCTCGATGTCGTATCAGGCTACGGCGCCATGAGAATTGTCAATGGCGTAAGTCTCGAGCTGCGGCAAGGTGAAAAGCTGGCGCTGCTCGGGACGAACGGATCTGGGAAATCGACGCTCGTGAAGACCATCATGGGCCTGACCACCTTGCAGGGCGGCTCGATCGAGTGGGACGGCACAGCCGTGTCCGGGCTGGCGACCTGGGCACGCGTCCGCCGCGGGATCGGGTACCTGCCGCAGGTCAGGAACGTGTTTCCGAGCCTGACGACCGCGGAGAACCTCGCGCTGGCGGCGCGCGGCGCAGCCACCGGCGCGGGCAGGCAGCGGCACGACGCGGAAGCCGCCTACGAACTCTTCCCCGAGTTGGCGAAACACAGCCGAGTCCTCGCGGGAAAGCTTTCCGGTGGTGAGCGCCGGATGCTCGGGCTGGCGGCCACCCTGCTCGTGCAGCCTCAGCTGCTGATTCTCGACGAGCCGATGAGCGACCTGGCGCCGATCGTCATCGAGAAGCTCTGGAATGCAATCCACACCGTCGTCGAAGATCAGGATATTCCGCTGCTCATCGTGGAGCAGGACGTGAGCAGGGCACTCGGGGCGGCCGACCGCATATGCATTATGCGGCGTGGGGTGATAGTGCTCGACCGGCCCGCGGACAGCGTCTCAGAGGCGGAGATAGTATCCGCCTTCTTCGAGCACACCCGGCCGCAGCCCCAGGCGCAGCTCAGAAATATGGGTACGGAGAAAGGTTGATCAGCAGATGGCGCAGTACGCAGTCATATCGATCGACGCGGACGCGTGCCAGGGGAACTCGCAGTGCTATCTGGCCGCGCCGCAGGTCTTCGAGGTGATCGACGACCTGTCGTCCGTCCGCGACGGGGTCGACCTGGCGCCCCACCGCGGCGCGATCGCCGAAGCGGCCCGGCGGTGCCCGACCGGCGCGATCACCGTCGCCTGGGACGAATCTGGTTAGGAGAATGCCGCGGAAAATCCGCACCGCAGCAAAGACAGCAAAGACAGCAAAGACAGCAAAGGGGACAGGCCGCGGCCGGAGATCCTCGCCACGCTGCACCGGTTCCGTATCGCGTTTAGGAGATGCAAATGCCAATGTACATAGCAACCGGGTCGTACACGAGCGAAGGCATCGCCGGGCTCGCCAGGTCGGGGGCAACCGAGCGCACGGCCCAGCTCGCCGCCGTGGCGAAAGGCCTGGGCGGACGGCTGGAGGCGATGTATTTCGGCCTCGCCGAGAACGACACGTTCATTGTCTTCGAGCTCCCGGACACACAGACGGCGACCGCGCTCGCGAAGGCCGTGAATGCCGCCGGCACGGGGCACTGCAACATGGAGCCGATCTTGACGCCGCAGGAGATGGACCAGGCGCTGAAGATCGACACGCGGTTCGTGGCGCCTGGCTCCTAGGCCGTGTCTCGCGCCGCCAAAGATCTGCGCGACACGGCCTGGCCGGACCGGCTCACCACCGCGGCGGCGGGCGGCGTCAGCGCGCCGGCGACGCCGCAGCACGCGTTCCGGGCAGAACCCGCGATCGGAGAACCGACCATGGAAGACTTTTTGCAAAACCATCGAATAGTGGACCTGACCCTGACGCTTGACGAGCGATATCCGGGTGTGGGGTCCTGGCTCCCCGGGTTCCACCACCGGGTGTGGAACTGGTTTGAGCAGGTCGACGAGGGCCCGCAGCCTCTGATCGCCAGGTCCTACCGGCGGGAGAGCACGGCGGCGGAGGCGACCGAGGACAGGCCAAACGTCTTCTATTCCTGTTTTATGGTGCTTTTCGAGCACACCGGCACGCACTTCGACGCGCCGACGCACGTGATCCCCCCGGCCGGCTCGGGCCTGCCCGCCGCGAACGAGCACGGCCTGTACGGGGACCAGATCGCGCTGGAGCGCCTTCAGGGCAAGGCCTGCATCGTCGACGTGCGCTCGCTTCGCGAAGCCGCCAAACCCGGCGAAAGCCCGCTCATCCAGGTGGAACACGTCCAGCGATGGGAGGCGGCGAACGGGCCGCTCGGGCCGGGCGACGTGCCCCTGTTCTGGACGGGCTGGGACGAGCACTACGTGGCCTATCCCGAGCCCACGCCATACCAGGACGCATTCAAGGACAAGACCATGGCAGGCTGGACGGCCGTTGCGGAGCCCACGATCGGGTATCTGTTCGATCGCGGGGTCAGGCTGGTCGGCACCGACGCGACCAGCATGGGCGCGGTGCAGGACGTGTACGGAGTGCACTATGCCGGCCTCGGCCGCGGCATGCTCTACGTGGAGAGCCTGACGGCGCTCGGCACCCTGCCCGTGCGAGGCAGCCACTTCGTGTTCTGCCCGCTGAAAATCGCGCGATCCTCCGGCTGCTCCGGCCGCGCCTTCGCGTATGTCCCAGGCTAGAAGCCAGCTCTCACGTTAGAACGGGCCTGCCGGCGCCGCATCGTCCGGCGCGAAACCGCGCCGGGGCCGGCAGGCACCCGGGCGGCGTGCCGCGGAACCAAGCGAGGAAGCTGATGAGCCCAGACGGCCAGCCCGGCCCCGTCGGTAAACGCCTGACACCAGACGCGGTGTCGGAGCTTGCGGCCGGCTCCATCCCCGAGGTGATCCGGACACTGCCCGACGCGAACGTGCGGGCAGCCATCGCGTTCCACCGCTGGCTCGACGCGCGGCTGGCCGAGCTCCGCGACGTGCCGCTGTCATTCGTCGACGCCGACGTCCCCGGGGGGCGGGTGCACGAGGCATCGGCCCGGCGCCTGCCCGCGGGCCGCGGCGACCGCGGGCAGTAGGGCATCTCGCGATGGCGGAACTGCACGAGCTTGGAGTCCAGGAGCTGATCGCGGCGTTCCGGGCGGGGCAGGCATCGCCGGTCGATGCGGTGGAGGCATGCCTGTCGCGGATCGACGCGGTCGATCCGCGGCTGAACGCGGTGCTGACGCTGTGCGAAGACCAGGCGCGCCGATCGGCCGCCGAGTCGGAAAGACGCTGGCTCGCCGGAGCCGCCCGGCCGCTGGAGGGCGTTCCCTTCGGCCTGAAGGACATCATCAAAACCGCCGGAATCCCCACGACCGGCGGCTCGCTCATCTACAAGGACTACGTCCCGGCCGAGTCGGCGACCGTCGCGGTCCGGCTGGCGGCAGCCGGGGCCGTGCTTCTCGCGAAGCTGCAGACAATGGAGTTCGCGATGGGCGGGAACAGCCATTACGGCCCGACGCTCAACCCGTGGGACGGCGGGCGGGTCACCGGCGGAAGCTCGAGCGGGTCCGCTGTCTCCATCATGGCGGAGGAGATGCCATTCGCGATTGGGACGGACACCGGCGGCTCCATCCGCATACCGTCGCTGTTTTGCGGCGCCACCGGGCTGAAACCGTCGTTCGGCGGCGTTTCCAGGCACGGCGTTCTCCCGCTCGCCTGGACGCTCGATCACGTCGGCCCGATGGCCAGGTCGGCAGCCGATGTCGGCCTCGTTCTGAATGCCATCTGGGGGCCGGACGCGGCCGACCCGTACTCGATCGGGTATGCCGCATGCGACCCGCGGTCCGGGCCCGACACCGACCTGCGCGGCGTAAGGGTCGCGGTCTGCCGGGAGTGGTTCTTCGACCTCCTGGAGCCCTGTGCCGAGGAAGCGGCGGACCGGGTGATCGCGGTGCTGACGGACCTCGGCGCCGACGTGTTCGAGGTTTCGATCCCGCTCGCGGGCCTGGCGGACACCGTCTGCTGGGTAATCATTCTCGCCGAGATGGCGGCGCTGCACTCCGGCACCATCAACCGCCTGGACGATTACGGCGAGCTGGTCACTCGCCAGCTCCTGATCAACGCACAGTTCGTCCGCACAGCGGACTACCTGAGGGCCCTGCGCATGATGCCGCTCATTCAGCGCGAAGCCGATGCGGTCTTCAGCGTGGCCGACGCCCTGCTCGTTCCCGGCATGCCGACCGCCGCTCCCCGGATGACGGAGGAGGGATTTCGCATCCGGGGCAGGCAGTACCCGTGGCAGGAGATCATCTCGCGGACGATGTCCTTCTTCAACGTGACTGGCCTGCCGGCGCTGGCGATCCCGGCCGGGCACAGTGCCGAGGGACTGCCGGTGGGCGTCCAGGTGGCCTCGGCCCTGGGTGCGGACGCCATGTGCCTGCGGATCGGTGCGGCCATCCAGCGGCACACGGCGTTTCACCGCGCCCGGCCGCGATCACCCGCCGGCTAGGGCCGCGCGGATGCCGTCGATCGCCTGGGGGTTCTCGATTCCGGCGAGATCGCCCGGGTCGAGTCCCCGGGCCGCGGCGCGGATCGCACGGCGGACCAGCTTGGCCGACCTGGTCCTTGGAAGGTCGGCGACGAGTACCACGCGGTCGGGCCGGAACGCCCTGCCGAGATGCGCGGCCACCAGCGACGCAAGCTCCTCGGCAAGCTCGCCGGGCTGCCCGCGGCCCGGGCGGGCGACGACGAAGCACCAGAGCGCCTCGCCTTTGACCCGGTGCGGCATGCCGACCGCGGCCACCTCCGCGACCGCCGGGTGGCCTGCCACGATTCCCTCGACCTCGACCGGCCCGAGCCGCTTGCCCGCGACGTTCAGGGTGTCGTCCGAGCGCCCGTGCAGGTACCAGAAGCCGCCGGCGTCCACGCTCGCCCAGTCGCCCTGGACCCACACCCCCGGCCACCGCCGCCAGTACGCGTCGAGATAGCGTTCACGGTCTCCCCACAGCCCGCGGGTGATGCTCGGCCAGGGCGCAGTGCAGACAAGCTCGCCGACCTCGCCCGGCGCGGCTGGCTTGCCATCGGCGCCGAATATGTCCACGTCGAGCCCGAGTGCCGGCCCGCCGAGCGTGCAGGGTGTCAGCGGCCTGAGCGGAAGCGGTGCGAGGAAGGCGCCGCCTACCTCGGTGCCGCCGGAAATGTTGATGATGGGGCGGCGGCGGGCGCCGACCTTCTCGAAGAGCCACCACCAGGCGTGCGCATCCCATGGCTCGCCAGTCGCCCCGATCACCCGCAGCGCGGACAGGTCCCGGCCGACCGGCTCGCCGTCGGCCGCCGCGAGGCCGCGGATGAGGCTCGGGCTGACTCCGATCACCTGCACCGCGTTCCGCTCGGCGATCTCCCACAGCCGGTCGGGACGGGGATAGGCGGGCGCGCCCTCGCAGAGCAGCACCGTTGCGCCCATGGCGCCGGCGGCCACGATCTGCCACGGCCCCATGATCCAGCCCATGTCGGTGACCCACAGCAGCCGGTCGGCGTGCCGCACGTCCAGGTGGTAGGCCGCGTCCTTCGCGACGGCGACCAGCAGGCCGCCGTGCACGTGCACGGCGCCTTTGGGCCGGCCGGTGGTGCCGCTTGTGTAGCCGAGCAGGACGGGGGTCTCCGCGTCGAGCGAGCGCGTGCCGAAGGCCGCCGGCTGGCGGGCAACGGCCTCGTCCCACAGGACGTCCCGGTCCGGCAGCACGGAAACGCCGGCGTGGCCGAGCCGCTGGACCACCAGCATGTGCCGCAGCCCGGGTGCGAGCTGCGCCGCCCGGTCGGCTATCTCCTTCATGGCGACCACGGCACCGCGCCGGTAGCAGCCGTCCGCGGTGATCAGGACCCGCGCGCCGCTCGCGGCAAGCCGGGCCGCGATCGGGGCGGCCTCGAACCCCGAGAACATGGGCATCGCGATGGCGCCCAGCTTGGCGCACGCGTAGAAGGCCGCGACGGCCTCGGGCACCATCGGCAGGAACAGCCCGACCACGTCGCCGGCCTCCACGCCGAGGCCGGCCAGTACGCCCGCCACGCGGTCGGAGAGCTCCCGCAGGTCCAGGTATGACAACGAGCGCCGCTCGCCGTTTTCGCCTTCCCAGCACAGGGCGGTCAGCCCGGGGGAAGCCGCCGCCCAGCGATCAAGGCACGTCGTCGCCAGGTTGAGCCGGCCACCGGTGAACCACCTGGGCCACTCGATGCCAGCGGACGCGTCGAGCACCCGGGTGTAGGGCTCGTCGAAGACGATCCCGAGATCAGCAACCACGGCGTCCCAGAACCACTCCGGGTCTTTGGCGCGACGGCAGAAGCTGTCGAGGTCCAGTCCGGTGCTGCGGAGAATGCGCGACAGGTTCGAATGCGCCCACAGCTCGCCGGTGGGCTCCCAGACCGGGTCCATGGCAGCCGCGCCCCTTCCAGATTCCGTATCATCCGATCGAAATAAAACCTGGCTACGGGGGCGGCAGGCCGGCGACCGTCGCGAACGCCTGGTCGAAGCGTTCGCACGCCTCGTCCACGTCCGCGTCGCTCACGCAGGTGGCCAGGGCCATCTCACCCTCTGTCCCGCAATAGATGCCATGCGCGAGCAGGGCGAGGTGCAGCTGGTGCCAGCGCGACTCGGGCGGCCGGCCGGCCGCGGGAGTGGGTGGCTCGTCCGTCGCGTAAATGCCGAACACCGACCCGTAGCCGACCGTGGAAAACGGCACGCCGTGCTTGCGCGCCCGGGCGGTGACGCCCTCGCGAAGCCGGCCCGCCAGGCGTTCCATCGTGCGGATCCGGCCGGCGGTCAGCTCCGAGATGGCGACTTCGCCCGCGACCGAGCCGAGGAGGCTGCCGTTGAAGGATCCGCCGTGGTACATCGGCTCGTCAGATCGCGGGTCGAGCGCCCTCATGATCTGGCGGCGCCCGGCGACCACGCCCACGGGCAGCCCGCCGCCGACGAACTTGCCGAGCACGATGAGGTCGGGATCGAGGCCGAATCGCTCCGGCGACCCTCCCATGGCCAGCCGGAACATGAGGCAGTCGTCCACGATGAACACGGCGCCCGCACGGCGCGCCGCGTCCTGCACCGCGGCCAGGAACCCGCCGGGCGGCACGGTGACGACTCCCGTGTACATCACCGGTTCCAAGATCACGGCGGCGATCGCCGGCCCGTGGCGGTCGATCAGCGTGGCGAACGAACCGGTGTCGCCGAAGTCGGCGAGCAGGACGCGTCCCGGGATCTCCGGCAGCCCTGCGACGCCTGCCTCGAGTTCCTCGTTCGAGCCGTGATAGCCATGGCGTGCCTTCACGACGATGCGGCGCCCGGTGTGGCGCCTGGCCAGCTTCACCGCGAGCATCGCGGCTTCGGTGCCGGAGTTGGTGAAGCGGACAAGCTCGGCGGCGGCAAGCCGGCCGCACAGCAGCTCGGCGAACTCGATCTGGGGAACCGACGGTGACGGCCACGCCGTACCGCGCGGCATGCGCCTGGCCAGCGCCTCGACCACCGGCGGATAGCTGTGCCCGTGGATGAGGCTGAGGCCGTTGTAGACGAAGTCGAGGTATTCGTTACCGTCGACATCGAACAGCCGGGCGCCCGCGCCGTGGTCCATGACCGGCGGGTATGGCAGATGCCAGCCAAGGGTCCTCGTGCTGCCGCCCGGCATGGCGTTCGCGGCCCGCGCCACCAGCCGGGCCGAGGTGGCGGTCCTGGCCAGGTAGAGGCCCTCGGGGCCAGCGGTGGTCACGGCGCGCTCCCGGCAGCCC
>Ga0137377_10000882_pt1 | contig 19749 bp, 23 predicted proteins | sample SagtaG_22_FD_104815 | JGI IMG/M metagenome (GOLD analysis project Ga0137377, IMG submission 104815) | Vadose zone soil microbial communities from Sagehorn Ranch, Mendocino, California, USA - Sage2_L_40_16 metaG | ecosystem: Environmental > Terrestrial > Soil > Vadose zone | place: USA... | reverse complement strand
TGCAGCGTGCCGCCGTGCCGATCCCCCTCGCGTTCCTGGTGACGCTGCTGATCACGGCCTGCATCGCCGCGGTCATCGGGGCCATCTGCGTGCGGCTGAAGGAGATCTACTTCGCCTTCGTCACGCTTGCGTTCCAGATGCTGATCCACAGCCTGATCCTGTCATGGGTTTCGCTGACCGGCGGCGATCAGGGCCTGCGTGGCGGCATTCCACGCCCGGTATTTCTCGGCGTCGATCTGTCAAACTATCTTCACCTGTATATCGTGAGCTGCGCGCTGCTGGTGATCGGACTGCTGCTGATGCGCCAGATCGCACAGTCGCCGTTCGGCTACACCTTGCGCATGATCCGCGACAATGCCGGACGAGCCAGCTTCATCGGCATCGACGTCTGGCGCACCAAGCTCACCATCTTCGTGCTGGCGGCTTTGTTCGCCTCTACCGGTGGCATCATCATGAGCCTGTTCGTGTCGGGTGCGTATCCCGAATTCGCCTATTGGACGATTTCGGGCGAGGGCATCTTCATCAACATGCTCGGCGGCGTCACCACCTTCCTTGGCCCGATGGTCGGGACGGTGCTGCTGTTGATCCTCAACGACACCGTCACGCGCCTGACCGAATATTACGGGATCGTGCTCGGCATCGTGATCCTGTTTTTCGCGATCGGCTTGCGCAAAGGCCTGATGGACTTCGTGGTCGATTGGCTCGAGCAACGTCGTGACGGCAAAAGGGAGCGCGGCTAGCCATGCTCGAGGTGCAGCAGCTCTGCAAATCGTTTGGCGGCGTCAAGGCGGCGGACGACGTCACATTGACGTTCGATGGTGGATCGCTCACCGCCGTGATTGGTCCCAACGGCGCCGGCAAAACCACGTTCTTCAACCTGATCACGGGCGCGCTCAGGCCCGATTCCGGCCGCATCCTGCTCGATGGCGTCGACATGGCCGGACGGTCGCCGCCCGACATCGCGCGTCACGGCATCGGCCGGGCCTTTCAGGTAGCGAGCATTTTTCCGTCGTTGACGGTACACGAAACGATGTTGGCCGCCGTCTGCGCCGATCAGCGCCGCGCCGGCGTGCTGCATCGGCGATTTCCCCTGGTCGAGACCCGAGACCGTGCCGAACAAGCGATGGAAGTGCTGGGTCTCGCCAGCAAGCGCGACCGGACCGCGGCGACACTTTCGCACGGCGACCAGAAGCTGCTCGACATCGCGCTTGCGCTGGTGGCCGATCCAAGAGTGTTGCTGCTCGACGAGCCGACCGCCGGCATGGGCACTGAAGAGCGCTGGCGGATGATCGACAAGGTCCATGAACTCTGGGAGCGGCAGAAGATCACGGTCGTGTTCATCGAGCACGATATGGACATCGTGTTCAAGATTGCGCCATCGATCGTGGTCTTGTGCTATGGCCGGATTCTCGCCACCGGCACACCTGAGGCGATCCGCCAAAACCCCGCGGTCATCGAGGCCTATCTCGGCACCGAACATCACGCCGAGGCGGCGACATGAGTGGGCAGCCGGTGGTTCAGGTCGAGGATCTCGACGTCTATTACGGCACCAGCCAGATCCTGTTCGGCGTCGGTCTTTCGGTGCAGCAGGGCGAAACCATGGCGCTGCTTGGCCGCAACGGGGCCGGCAAGTCCACCACCATGAAAGCCATCATGGGGCTTGCACCGGCGCGTCGCGGAAAAGTAACGCTGCGCGGCCGCGTGATGTCCGGGCTTGCGCCTCATCACATCGCGCGCGCCGGGCTCGGCTTTGTGCCCGAGGACCGCCAGATCTTTCCGGACCATACGGTGGAGGACAATCTCGTCATCGGCCAGAAGAAAGGCGCCGACGGCCAGGACGAATGGTCTATCCGGCGCGTCTATCAGGTATTCCCGTTGCTGGAGCCGCTGCGAAACCGGATCGCGGGGCGGCTGTCGGGCGGAGAACAGCAGATGCTTGCGATTGCGCGCACGCTGATGGGCAATCCTGCATTGCTGCTGCTGGACGAGCCGAGCGAGGGGCTGGCGCCGATCATCGTGCAGCGGATCGGCGAATTGTTGCGGCAGCTGCGCGGTACCGGCGCCACGATCCTGATCGCGGAACAGAACATGCATTTCTGCCTCGGGCTCGCGAGCCACGCCACGGTCATCGACAAGGGCCAGATCGTCTACAGCGCAACGATCGACGACCTGAAGGCCAATGATGGCGTTCGCCAGCGCTATTTGGCGCTCTAACTGCAAGGCTGCGTCCTGAGCCTGCCGGTTCCCTCGAACCGCCTTTTCGCGATACAAGTATCGGCCCGGTAGTCGATAGACCCAAAACAGCAGGAGCCGCAGTCCCCATGTTTGATTTCGATCGTGTAATTGACCGCCGCGGCACGCACGCGTCGAAGTGGGACATGACGGCAAAGCTTTCGGGGATCGAGGCGGCGGATGCCATTCCGATGTGGGTGGCGGACATGGATTTTGCGGCGCCTCCAGGTGTGACCGAAGCGCTGGCCGCCGAGATCACCCGTGCTGTGCACGGCTATTATGGCGACACCGGCAGTTGGGCGGCCGCGCTCGCGGATTGGATGGCGCGGCGGCACGGCCTGACGGTGAGACCTGAATGGGTCAGTCCGACCTCCGGAGTTGTATCCGGATTGGGCCTCATTCTCCAAGCCGTCAGCGAACCCGGTGACGAGGTCGTGGTGTTTCCGCCGGCCTATCATGCCTTCCGCAGGATCATTCTCGCCAACGAGCGGCGCATCCTCGACGCGCAACTGGTTCAGCGCCGGGGCCGCTACTTCATGGACCTTGATGCGCTGCGTGCGAAGCTGACACCGCGAACCAAGGTTGTCTTTTTCTGCAGCCCGCATAACCCGGGCGGGACCGTCTGGTCGGCCGACGAAATCCGGGCGCTGGCCACTTTTTGCGCCGAACGCGACCTGATCCTGGTTTCCGATGAAATCCATTGCGATCTGCTGTTGGGCGGCGCCACGCACACGCCGACGATTACCGCTGCTCCAGAGATCGCGGATCGCCTGATCACCTGCGTCGCCGCGACCAAGACCTTCAACCTTGCCGGCGCCCATGTCGGCGCGTGCATCACCTCGAACGCGGTGTTGAAGCGCCGGCTCGACGCGCGGATCGCGGCGAGCGGGCTCGGATCCTACAATGGTTTCGGCATGATCACCACCGAGGCGGCCTGGCGGACCGGCGACGCCTGGCTTGACGCGCTGCTGCCCTATCTCGCTGGCAGCCGCGACCTCTTCGACGCCCGCATTCAGGCCGCGGCGCCCGGCGCGCGCTCGATGCGGCTCGACGCAACCTATCTCGCCTGGGTCGATTTCTCCGGAACCGGGCTAGCGCCCGAAGAGGTCGCCGTCAGGGTCAGCAAGCGAGCGCGCATCTTTGCAAGTCCCGGCCAGCAATTTGGACCGGGTGGTGAAACCTGTCTGCGTTTCAATTTCGCCACGCCCCGTCCGATCCTCGAGGAGGCGCTCGGCCGGCTGGATGAGGCCTTTCGAGATCTCCGCGCGTAAGCATTCCGATCCGCGTTCGTCGATGCACAATAGCCCTGCGGCGATCGATAGCTCTCACTCGTCGATCGCAAAAAGCTCCAGCACGCCCGCCAACGGGGCTGATCAAAGGCGCTGCAACTGTCAATTCAAGATTGGCACTAGGGTATTGATCTCATCAGGTGCCGAAATCCCGAACTCCGCAGCTAAGCTCTAGAAACCATCGTAAGCGCTGGAAATACCGAGCTAGACTGGTGCGCGCTTTTCAAGCACCGCCCGGTCTCAATGGTCGTGGTGATGGCGGTGATGCCATTTCTTTCGCGGGTACATTGCTGGTGCCTGCCCATAAGATGGAGAGTGCTGCTGCCTGGATTCCTGAAGCCGCCGCTGATAGCCGGGGGAATTCATGATGCTTGGGGCACCACCCCGCGCCAGGGCCGGCGCGACATCCGAGAATTCAACGGCGCCGACGAGAAGAAGCAAGGCTGCGGCCATTTTGGCGTGACTTTTCATAGTTCATACCGTTGCGCATTCGCGCTGCTTCGTGGCTAGCAGATTCTGCGGAGCATTCCACGACAGGCCGATGCCGACAACTCACACAAGCGCGATTGCCGAGATGCGACCGGCCATGGCGTTTTCGAGCGACTTGGTCAGGAGCTGGATCCCGGTTCGCATAATTCGCATAAGAAAGCGCGCCCAGACAAAAAGGCTGGAGCCTCGGCTCTGATTCAATCAGAACCGAAAGGGCCCTCGCGTCAGGCGCCGCTCCGGGTCATCAGGCCAAGCGTCACGACGACGATCAGGAGCATCACAGCCAGGGCTTCGGCGGGAAGGATGACAGGCGAGGGCGTCAGGGGCTTTGCGCGTCGTGTGCTGCGAACCAATCCGCGTTGCGCGTCCATTTATATGGCCTCGTGCTTGCGCAGGTCGCGGTCATGATCGAAACGGCTGGCCTGCAGATCAGCGCCGGTGGTCGCGATTTCCGGAAGCGCGGTCTCCGCCATAATCTCTGCGGTGACGTCATTAACTGCCAAATCGGCGATCTCGTGAATGAAGCTGATGTTTTTGTATTCGCCGGAAGCCACCCGCGAGATAACTTCCCGCCGCGTGATTTCGGGGTCGACAATGGCCTCGCGCCCGCGTCGGCCATAATCGATCATCACGACGAAATACTGCATGGCGGCGCACTCCTCGCCCCGACATGAGGCTCGCGACACCCGGTAACTATTTCGGAAAATCGGAAATTGGTCAAGCGGTAAATTCGTAAAAACAGAAACCGGCACCTTGTTGCCGCCGCCGTCTCCGCGCCAGCCCGAGAATCAAGCGGCGCGAACTCATTTCGCACCCTTCATTTCCCTCGGGGGAGCTCCGACATGAGCCCTGGTGGCCTTGCGCGAGCGGGCGGTGGCTTTGGCCCGCAGGCGTTCGATCTGGCCCCTTGGCAGGGTGACGCAGATCTCTCCGATCCATTCCAGCTTCACCCCGTTGATCGTCTTGGCGTTGAAGCTCGTGAGGTTGACCAGCGTCGCGGATTTGCCGCGCTCGACCGTTTTCAGATAGCGCTCGCCGGTCTTCAATCGCACCGCAGCCTCTTCCCCGTAGAAGCTCGCCAACGGATGGCGCTGTTCCCGGTAGACCACAATAATGTCGCCGTTCTCGTACTTCGGCAGCATGGAATCCCCGGCCACTTCAAAGGCGATGGTCTCCTCCGCAATCGGGAAGGGCAGTTCGACCTCGCCCAGACCCTCCGGCGGCACCTGCTCGTGTTCCGGCTCGATGATCGCTCCCGCGCCGACGCGGCCCATGATCGGCACCGAGTTCAGCTCGAGGTATTCGATGATCGGCGCAATCTCCGCCGCCTTGATCAGGCGGATTTCGGCCAATATCTCGGAAACCGCGCCGGGGCGGACGCCCATCGCCGTGGCCAGACCGCCCTTGGTCTTGCCCGGCTTCCCGAGGCCGCGCTCAATCATCCTGATATCCAGCATGCCACCATATTTCTGAATTTCAGAAAAAAAGCAATTCCGATTTTCCGAAATTGCGCTTGACTTTGATTTCGGAATATCAGAAATTAGGCGCATGAACCCGGCGGCAACCATCATCAGGAAACTCGGCGGCGAGGCCAAGGTGGCCGGAATCGTGGGCACGGCGTTGACGGCGCCGTATCGCTGGCAGCATGAAAAGTCCCGGGGCGGAACCGGCGGCCTGATTCCCCAAGCCCATCATCGCGCCTTGCTGGACTACGCCGATGCCCATGGCATCGCGCTCGCGGCGGAAGAATTTTTGATCCCGCGCGCCGGCGCTGATTCCGGGGGCAGATGATGCGAGCTTCATTTGAGAACATGCAGCGTTGCGCTGCTGCCCCCGAGCGCGGCGGCAGCGGCTTCAATCGAAGCCCGCGCGCTGGCGGCGGGAATGATCAGTCTGAAGACCGCGATGCTTTGTGTGCGTCCGCCGGGCGCGGGCTGTTGCGTGAACGCGGCGCTCCGCAAGATGCCGTTCGAAAGATGAAAGTTGCCGAACCCGTCGACATAGAATTCCTGCAAGCCGAAAGGCTCCAGGACTTTTTCGTTTTTCATCACTGCCGCCCCATTCCCGAGGTGATGGGCCATCCGGCCACAACTGGAGGGTGCCGTACAGTAAATTATTTTTGCGGGCTTTCCCGGGATTGCAGTTGCGAACGCAACGAAAAATTAACGGTTGGACGATGGCGGCGCGTGCCGGCCGCCGGCGCGTCACATTCGAGTAAATGAAAAGGGCGGGGGAAGAGAATGCAATCGACAGACTGGGGGCAACAGCATTCAGAAGCGCTGCGGGAATTGCTTGAGAGCGGCTTGTCCTATTTAAGGATTGCCGGCGCCATCAACGCGAAATTCAACACCGCCTATTCGCGCAGCGCCGTGATCGGTCGCGCCAGGCGAATGGGGCTTGCCGGCCAGAGCCGGTCCGGTGACGGGCCCGAGGAGGGGCTCCCATCGCCACCGGGCGCCAAGGCGACGCGGCTGCACAAATTGCGCAAACGCCGTACTTCCAAGATCCGGCGCCTCAAGCTCCGGCGTATCGAGATTGTGCCGCGTCATCTTTCGCTGATCGATCTCGAAGGTGGCGATTGCCGATACCCCTATGGCGGCGACGAGGAGGGTGAGGCCATCACCTTCTGCGGTCACCCGCAGCGCCAGGGCACGAGCTACTGCGTCGCGCATTTTCATCTGACGCGCGGCCCGCTCGCGTTGCCGGAACGGGCTGCCGGTCCCGTCTCACTCAGACTCGTGAAGGCGGCATGAAACGCCGGTCAGGTCCGACTTCAGCGCACCGCCCGCCAACACCGACATCACCGAAGGGAGCGATCAGACATGCCACGGGCCAAACCCAACAAGCCGCATAACCCTGCGAAAGTTCACGATCGGCGATCCCGGGATTTGCTGCGTAATGCGGAAGTGGCGACCATTGAAGTGGACGATCCCTTGGCTCTGGAGCCGGGAGAAAGGATCGTCACCCTGCGCTCGATCCGCAACGACCCGCTGGCGCGGCTGCACACGCATCGTCAGATCGACGAGGCGCAATACCAGGGCGGGCGGGCTTTCCAGAGCGACTGGGAGAAAGCCGAGCGCGGGCCTCAGGCCGTGGATCCCAGCAGGGAATATGTCGATGGCGGGCAGAGGCGTGAGCCGATCACGGAAGGCCAGCGCAAGGCTGTGCTGCGGCTGAACCGGGCCGAGCGCGAACTCGGGGCCGACGGCTCGGCGCTGGTGCATGAGGTTTTGATCCTCGGCATGACGATGGAGCAGATCCGGCAGCGGCGCGGATTGCGCACCAAGCGCTGGAGCGATTATTTCGCGCGCCGGTTCCAGGAGTGCCTGGACCGGCTCGCGTTGATCTACGGGTTCGCGACGGAGCGACGGTAAATGTTTTGGCGTTGCGCCCCGAACCAACGGGGTTGCGCCGCAGACGCCGACGTACGGTCAGGAGTTGGGCGGATTACAAAGGGCATCGACGCGCGCTTTCGCCGCCGCTAGATTCAGCCCGTCGCGCGTGCGCAGGAACGCCACCGCGTCGATGATGCGACCCTCCTGCACCAGCATACGGGCCGGATCGACGGCGACCGGCCGAGGCGCGTCCTTGAACACCGCCTCAAGTATCGTATCGCGCATCGCGTTGTAGCGCTCCTGGTCGGGCTGGTAGCTCACCGTCCGCGGCAGGACGGCTGACGGCGTTACCAGGCTGAGGCGACAGGAGATCACCTCCCAGCTATCCGGCGACGGAGCGAACTCAACCCTGACATCCCATGATGTCCGCGAACGCAAGACGCGTGCGCTTGACCCGCAGCACCTCAAACCGGCGTATGGCACAGGTTCGCCCGATCTTGTCGAATGTCACGTCGGTGGCACGCAGGAAGGCCAGTCCGAACATCAGGAACAGCGCGGCTGGAATCAACTCGGTGGGTTGATCGCTGTCGAAAGCCAAGTGAACAGGGAAGACCGCGGCCGCAGCAAGGCAAACCAGCGAAATCCACAGCGTTCGGTCGCGAAGTTTGAGGCACAACGATGTGTTTTCGGATATGCGCATTGGCGGTTCCGACCTGACAGCCTGTCATCGTGGTGCGTCGCGTTCGGCTGCGTATTGGTATTACAACGTGAACAGCCCGCACAAGAGGCGCTCGGCGGCCTCCCGTTTCGCTGTCTCGCTCAACCCGACCGCAAAAGGTGAAGCAGCACAGACCGTCGCGAACCTGGCTCGCCCCGATTGCGCCATTAATCAGCTCTTTAAGCTTGGCACAAGTACCGGCCGGAATTGCATTTCAAGATTTCGTGCAGACGAAATCCTGACGGGAATTCCTCGGGCAAAGTGGGGTTTGCACCATATCGCGATCAACAACAGTGGAACCCGGGTTTTGATCGCCGACACAGGAAAGCAGGAGACACGCATGAAACTGGTCGTCAATTTTGCGACGCTGGCAATGTTTGTGATGGCGCTGATCGCCGTCCCCTCGTTTACCCCGGCTTTTGCCGCGGGAGGCGGCGGAGATCCTCCTTCCTCTACCACGCCGGAGCCGGACGGCAAGGCCACCCCCACCACCCATAAGGGCAAGAAGAAGGCCAGCAAGCATTCGAGCCTCGATGACCCCGCGTTTGTTCAGGGGTACCGCGCGGCCTATGCGACGATCTACGATCGCAACGATTATGCCGGCGCGATCGAGCAATTGAAGGCGCTCGGCCACGATGATCTCGCGAACGTCGCCAATCTGATCGGCTACTCCTATCGCAAACTCGGCGATTACAAGCTGTCGCAGGTCTGGTACGAGCGCGCGTTGAAGGCCGACCCGAACCACGTGCTGACCTGGCAGTATTATGGTCTGTGGCAGATCGAACAGGGGAATCGCGATCAGGCGCAATATCACCTGAACCGGATTGCCGCGATTTGCGGCACCGACTGCGCGGAATATCGGTCGCTGGCCGCGGCCCTCGAGAAAGCACCCGGGACCGGCCTGGTTTATTGAGCCATTGTCCGATCTGGCGGGTGCAGGCACCCGTCAAACGGTCGGGCTACCCCCAAGCCCAGGTTCGGACTCGACCGAGTCTAGTTAGGCGCGACGCCGGCAGCGAAAGCGTGCAGAAACGCACCGCCGCCGGGGGCGCGCGGGTGCCGGAGCCCAGAGTCTGGCTCGACCAAGCCTGTTATCGGTCCGCGGGGAGCGCCGATCCGGTGCCGCCGACCCAAACCTGCAGAGTGACCGGCGCGCAGGTTGAACAGAAAAAATCCAGTAAATCCAATATCATATAAAATTGAAGTTTCCGAATTAATCCAACCTTAGATTCCGTGGCCTATTTTTGGGGTCGTCGAAACCACCTGAAAACCCCCCATGGAGGCAGTTTTGAAGCGTACCTTGTTGAACTTTTTCTCGGATGAATCCGGCGCCACCGCGATCGAATACGGCCTGATTGCCGCCGGCATTTCGCTCGCGATTATCGCAGTGGTCAATGGCCTCGGCACCAACCTGAACACCAAGTTCACCACGATCAACGATTCGCTGAAGTAAGTCGCTTTCTCAGCATTAAGAAATATATAACCGCTAGAGCCCTCGCCGGACTGCATCTGGCGGGGGCTCTTTGTTTGCCAAGGTCAGGGCATGACGCTGTCGCGGCACTGATTTCGGATGGCGACGCGGTGCGATTTACCCGGATTGCGACCGCGACGGCCCATCCACACGGCCGCTCGACATGCACCTCCGAGCGGTCAATTCCGGTTAGATGGACCGCCATATCAGGCAAGCGTGGAATCGTCACCCCGCCGTCGGAGAGCCAAATGCCTTGACCTTTCGATGTGCAGAATTCCCGCAGCCCTCACCATACACAACTGTATGATTCTACGATCGAGGCGTCGACCTGTGTCAACACAGTTGTGAATGGTCGGTCGTCGCGGGCGATGGTTCAGGTGTTGGGCGTGTCGTAGCTCGACAGCCACCCAACTCGCAGCCAGAATCTCCCAGCCGGGACGCAATGCTATGCGCTTTTGTCGATGGCGTTGTCGGACAAGGCACACTTGTGGGCGTCCGGAAATTGACCCTAAAGTCCCCTCACGCGGCGCTAAGAGATTGCCGAGGCCGCCGATCGATATCACAAGGGGATCATTTGATCATGGCTGGCAGACCGCAACTACCGGATCGCGCGCCTCGAGCCAAGGGTGTGCCGATCGCCCTCGACGGGTTGCTGGTCGTGGACTTCACCCGGGTAGTCGCCGGCCCGGCCTGCACGCAAACGCTGGCCGATTTTGGCGCCGAAGTCATCAAAATCGAGAATCCCGATGGCGGCGATGACACGCGGGCCTATGAACACGCCGAGCTCGGCGGCGAGAGTGCTGCTTATCTCAGCCTGAATCGCGGCAAGCGGGGTATCGTTCTCGATTTCACCAAGCCTGAGGCGCGCGAGGTGGCGCTGGAATTGATCGCGCGGGCCGACGTGGTGGTCGAAAATTTTTCCTCCGGCGTGATGCAGAAATATGGTCTCGACTATGCGTCGGTCGCGCCGCTCAATCCGCGGCTGGTCTATTGCTCGATCTCGGCCTACGGACGTACCGGGCCTTTCGCCTCGCGTCCCGGTTTCGATCCCATCACGCAGGCGGAAAGCGGCTTCATGTCGCTGAACGGCTTTCCTGACGGTCCACCGGTGCGGACTGGATTTCCGGTTGTCGACATGGCGACGGGAATGACGGCCTGCAATGCCATCTTGCTGGCGCTGCTCGCCCGTGATCGGCTCGGCCGCGGCCAGCACGTGGAGGTCGCGCTGTTCGACATCGCGCTGGCGATGACCGGTTTTTACGGCATGACCTATTTGATGACGGGCGTGAATCAGAGCCGGTTCGGCAATTCGCCGAACGGCTCCCCAACCGTCGGCGTCTACGAGGCGGCGGACGGACCGTTCTATATGGCCTGCGCCAATGACAGGCTGGTGCGCCGGCTGATGACCGAGGTGCTCGGCCGTCCCGATCTCGTCAGCGATCCCGAATTCGCCTCGAGGAAAGCGCGATCGGCCAACAAGGAAAAGCTACGATCGCTCCTGGGCCAGATTTTTTCGGGTGACCTGCGCGATAACTGGATCGCGAAGATGAAGGCGGCCAACGTGCCGGTCGGCTATCTACGCACCATCGAGGAGGCCTTCAACGCGCCTGAGGTGCGCGAGCGCCATCGCCTCAGCCAGATACCGCATCCGACCGCCGGCACAGTCCCCAACATCGAGACGCCGCTGCGTCTCGGCCTGACGCCGGCCGCCGATCCCGTGGCAGCGCCCTTGCTGGGCGAACACACCCAGGCAGTGCTGCGCAAGACACTCGGCTATGACGATGGTCGCATCGCGGCGCTCGCCGAAGCAGGGGCTTTTGGGAATATCCGAGGCAAGAGCTGACTTTACGCGGGATCGCGTGAGGTCAAACCACCGTTCGGTGACAATCCGTTCTCATATCAAGGGGATGGGCGACGCTGTGGCGTCGCGCCCTGGCTCGGGACCTGCGATCGGAGCGCCGCACTGGCGAACAATACCAATTGCACCGACGAAGTCGCCGGGACCGATAGCCGATTTGAATATCGATATCGATCGATCGACAACCGAGCGCGCCGATCGTGCCACGTCCGAAAGAATCTGGCACGATTTGGGCGATGCTGACGCTTTTTTTGCCTATCAGTTTGGCTTGCCGCGCCAGTTGTTCCTTGGCATACTTTCAACCTCGTCGGGTTCGGCCCGGTCAATTTCCAGGCGTGCCATTCGAAGTATCAAGGTAGCTGTCGTCAGGCCGAGACGTTCAGCTTCTTTAGCGGCGGTATCGACCTTTTGGGCCAAGCCCTCACGTTTACCTGGATATGTCATTCCTGTTCCTCATTGAAGGTGCGAGATGAAGAATCCCACATTTATTGCAGAGCTGCAGCAGAGGCTCGGAGCTCCATCGAGCGAAACGGTTGAAAGCCTGCGACTGTTGAAGGCCTTCCTCAGACTTGAACCAAACCAGCGCTTCGAAATCATCGAGTTAGCCGAACGTCTGGCGGCCGACCCGGCGTCGGGGCCCGGAGACGGAGGCTCCTCATTGTCGTGAAAGGCAGCTCTCGCTGCTGGCCGATATGAAAGTGGGCGGACGCGTCGCAATCGCATAGATCGCATCATCCAGCGCCTCTGATTGGTGAAGCGTGCCGGCTGGCAAAAGAATGGTATCGCCGGCAACGCAGACGCGCTCGCCACCCTCCCACATGAAGTTCAGCCTGCCGCTGATGATCACCAGGATCTCATCCACCGGATGGGTGTGGAACCGATGCACCTTGCCCGCCGTATCGCGTTGCAATTCGATGCTTCCCTGCGCCGGAAGCAATTCAAGGATGACGGGATCGATCGAAAATTCCGTTTTCGTGCCGGCGATGATCTGCGTCATGCTGCTTGCTCCCTGTCTTCGATTTGATTGGGCTTGGTCTGCGCAAGTTTGGCAAACGGGCATCCAGCTTCCGCGTGATTGTCATCAGGGAGGAAGTATTGTTGGTACTCGCGCCCATCATGGTTGCCGTAGCGCCCGAGCAGCGGCGAGGGACTGGTGCTGTCATAAGGAATAAGCCGCTTGCGCACTTCGGCGAACGCCGCCGATGCGGCCTTCTCCGTTCCGAGGATCTTTTCAAACACCCACCGCGGCTGGAAAGTGAGCATGAATGCGCTCGAACGGCGGCTTTGCCGCATCACATGTGCGGGCGTGCTGCACACCACGAATATCGGTTCACCCGCGAACGAAAACTCCCACATTGGATGATCGACCTGTTCGGGGATCGTGTCCGGCCAGGGGGTCTTGTCGAGCCGCGCGAGCTGATCGAGCGTCAGCCACATTTTTCGGTAGTAGGTGTCCAGCGTTTGCACCGGCCGCGGCCGGGTAAATACCACCAGTGAGGTATTGGGCCCGAGCGAACGGGATTCGGCTACATAATGTGCGAGCTGGGTGCCGAGATTCTCGACGTCGAACGGATCGAGAAACAAATATCGCAACTGGTCGGCGCGGTAGCCTGTGACTCCGAAAATACAGGGAAAGGGCCTTGCCTCGCTGCTCATCTGTGCTTCAAATTCGGAGAACAGGACGCTTTGCCACGAACTCACCGCGTAGTGCGAGCCGACTTCAGCTTTTCTCAAATAGAAACGCGACATTCTGTCCCCCTCAGTTTTACGCTACTTGCCGGACCATCAATTTGCTCCTCATCAGCAACGGGCCGGCGATGCCAGGCAACGACATGAGCAGCAGAATTCCGATGAGCGCGCCGTAGCCGGCATCGCCGACCGAGCCGGGGCCGTGCCCGATGCCGGTGCCTGCAAGCCGGCTGACGCCAACCATGGCGAACCCGATGATGGGTTGCGAGACGCCCGCGAAAATCCCCGCGGCCGTGGTGTTCACCGATGCACCGACCCCAATCAGATCGGATGTGTAAAGCCGTTTGGTGCACTTCAGCACCAGCGGCACGGTTCCGCCGGCGACAAGTCCGAGGCTTGCGAACATCACGGTGACGTAAACAAAGCCCAGTCCATGGACCACCGGCGGCAACAGCATGGCGATCAGGATCATGCGCAGCAAGCAAATGCGAATGAGAGCGGTATCGAGCGCCGCCGCCGCCCGGTCGGCAACGTGGCCGAGAAAGATCGAGCCGATCGCATTGCCGACCATGAAGGCGAGCAGGGGGCTGCTCGCCGCCGACGGCGAGATGTTGAAGAAATGCGCGACCATCGGGATTCCCCAGACGCCGGACAGTGTCGTCACGACGGCGAAGTGCGACGCGAACGTCATGGCGCATCCCCAGTTCGCGACTTGCGAAAGCGATTGCCGGCTGGCCGCGAGAACGCCGCCCAGGGTCTTGGTGCTGCGTGATGCCGGATCCGGTTTGAGCGCCAGCGAAGCAAGGGCGAGGTTGGCCACGCCAACGCATGCGATAAAGACAAAACATGCGCGCCAGCCAAAGCCCGTCACCGCCGAGGCGAGCGGCGTCGTCGCCATCACGCCACCGACATAGCCCGACACCTGCGAGATACCCGACATCACGCCGAAGCGCTCGTCGGCGAAACTGAGCGCAACAAGCTTTAACAGCGCCGTGAAGACCAGCGCATCGCCGCAGGCAATGATGAGACGAGCGACAAAAACGTCCATCAGGTTCGGCGCCAGTGCAAATGCAGCACTTCCGAGTGAAGACGCCGCCATGCTGAAAAGCACCACGCGCTTGACACCATAGCGGTCGACCAAGAGGCCGGCGGGAATCTGCATCAGTGTGTAGCCCCAGAAGTAACTTGAGGCGAGCATCGCAACGCCGGCGGCATCGGTGCCGAAATCCTGCATGAAGCTGAGACTGACCGACTGCGGCGACACACGTTGCAGGAACGCGATCGCGTAAGCTGTCGCCACCGCGGCCCAAGCCAGATAGGCGCGATCCCCCGAGCGGTCGGCCCCCGCCAATACGGCGTGTTGTTCGGTTATCGCCATCATGCCCTCGCAATGCCGACGGAGAACAGCGCGTCCGCCGAATCCGGGATCACACGCTGCATCGCGGCATCAACCAGCAACGCCGGGCCGTGATAGGCCTGCCGCCGATGCTTGATATGACCATACGCGCCGCGCATGATCATGCTGGGAATTTCCAGGCTCTTGCCGGGATAAAGCAACGAACACATCTCGACGCAGGCCGCCTGCAATGCGGCGTCCTGGGAGTCGCCAAGCAGGGAGGGAGTAACTTTTTCGCAAATCCTGGCATTCGCCGCCCACACGATGGGATTGCGCGTCCGCCATCCGTAGAGGATGCCGGCGTCACTCGCGCAAGCGCCGGAAGACTGCAGAATTTCGGTGGTGAAAAACCCGTAGAGACCGCGTCCCTGATGGACCGGGAGCACCTCGGTGCCGCTTCGGTAGACGGCGAGTTGGCCTGCGATCCGCAGCGTCCGGTAGACCGAAAACGCGACCAGTCCGGAACTGGCGTAAACGAGTATGAGGCTGAATCTGCTGTCGAACGGGGAAGACGCCGCCGTCCAATGCGGCTCCGTCGCCTTCCAATTGACGGCGATGATGTTGTTCATCGCGTCCATCAGCGGCTGCCGTTCGCCCGGGCTGACAAGCGAGGCGTCCGGAAAACTGTAGGTGGCGTATTCGGCCCAAGGAGATTTGACAGAACCGTATTGGCTGCGCAGTTCTCGCAACATGTCATCACCCCACCGTTCAAGAAAGCTATACAGGCGAGCCTTGAATCGCTTAAAGGACAATATGCCCTCGAAATCTGCCAAGCCCCGGCGAGCCGACTTGCGTGAAAAAACGTCCGCAAGGCGCGTCGCGATTGTCGCTTTTCCCGGCGTGACCCTGCTCGACATCTCCGGTCCGGCGCAGGTGTTCGCAGAGTTGCGGGAAATCGAATTGCCGGGTGCGAGCTATTCGCTGTCGTATCTTTCGACCTCGGGGGGACTGGTGCCAACCGACGTCGGGATGATGGTCGATACCGCGCCGATCGCCAGCGTTCGCCCAAACCAGGTCGATACGCTGGTGATTCCGGGCGGCCCAGGCATCTGGGAGCTGCGGCAAGATAGTGTCTTGATGAACTGGATCTCGCAGGGGCTGCCGAAGGCGCGACGCGTTGCATCGGTGTGCCTTGGAGCGTTCGTGCTGGCGTGGACGGGCGCGCTGGATGGCAAGCGTGCCGTGACGCATTGGCGGTATTGTCCGAGATTGGCGGATGGCTTCCCCAAGATCAGTGTCGAGCCGAATGCAATTTTCGTCAAGGACGGGCGCGTCTGGACATCGGCCGGTGTAAGCGCCGGCATCGATCTGGCACTGGCCATGATCGAGGAAGATTACGGCCACACCACTGCGCTGGACGTCGCGCGGAGGCTGGTGGTATTTCTCAAACGCCCCGGCGGCCAAAGCCAGTTCTCTACCGTGCTCGCCGCGCAAGCGTCTGATGTCGAGGGGCGTTTCAGCGCGTTGCACGCCTGGATCATCGAAAATATTGCCGGCGATCTCAAAGTCGAAATGCTTGCCGAAAAAGCCGGAATGAGTCCCAGGACTTTCGCCCGCACCTACGCCAGCCGCACCGGCATGACGCCCGCAAGCGGCGTCGAGGCACTGCGGGTGGAAACCGCGCGGCTGTTGCTCGAAAGCAAGGAAATCGGCGGCGTGGTTGAGGTGGCGCAGCGGGCAGGGTTCGGCGATGACGAACGCATGCGGCGGGCTTTCATGCGCCATCTGGGCGTATCCCCTTCGGAATACCGAAGCCGCTTTTCGGGTTGAGCGGCGAGCTTATTGGAGCGTCGCAGCCGGACTTTGAGTCATCGCGGCTTGCCCCGCACACCCGCCTCGCCAGCGCAGGAGGTTGGCCTTGCACTCGGCGCCCGGGGGGGCGCGGCGCGTCTCAAGAAAGCGGTGACGGGGGGGCGGCTTCAAATGCTTCGGCAGAGCGGCAGAAACACACCCTTCAACATGTTGCTGGAGGCTGGGCTGTATTCCCGGGATGTCCCGCCCGGTCGCAAAGTGCTAGTCTTTCCTTTGTCGCAAGGCGCGGCCTGGTGAAATCGTGAGGGTCCGTTCGACCGTGCAACGAGCGCGCCTATGAAGGCGACCGAACAAGTTTGACAAGACAACCGACGAGGACACCATGGACTGGCTCTCTTTTCTTGTCATACCGGTCGTTGTTTATGTCATCGTATCGCTTCGCGTGCTGAAGCAATATGAGCGCGGGGTGGTGTTTCTGCTCGGCAGATTTTCCGGCGTGCGCGGACCGGGACTGACGCTGATCTTCGCTCCGTTCCAGCAGATGGTGCGGGTGTCCCTGCGCACGGTTACCATGCAGATCCCTTCGCAGAAGATCATCACCAAGGATAACGTTTCGATCGATATCGCGGCGGTCGCCTATTATCACATCACCAATCCGGAAAGGGCCGTGATCGCGATCGAGAACGTCTATAACGCGATCAATCAGATCAGCCAGACCACTGTGCGCAATGTGGTCGGGCGGTTCAGCCTCGATCAGCTGCTGTCGGATACCGCGAGCATCAATGAGGAGATCAAGAACGTCATCGACCAGCATACCGAGCCGTGGGGCACCCAGGTAACGGTAGTCGAGATCAAGGACATCACGTTGCCGGACAACATGCAGCGCGCGATGGCCAGGGAAGCCGAGGCCGAGCGCGAGCGGCGCGCCAAGATCGTCGCCGCCGAGGGTGAATATGAGGCGGCCATGAAGCTCGGCCAGGCGGCGGACATCATCACGCAACATCCCGTGGCGCTTCAGCTCCGTACCCTGCAGACCATGGCGGAAATCTCGGTCGAGAAGAATTCGACCATCATCATCCCCGCCCAGTTCATGACCACGGTGCAGGAGGCGATCGCGTTCATGTCGAAGGATTCGGCGTCGAAGTAGCCCCGACCGAACGCGCGGCAGCCGGGAGGGTCCTGCTCCGGCTCTGCCCGTTGGCGTATTCAATGTTCGTTCACGTCCGTACGTTGCGGTGGCGGACCCGCCAACGGAACGAGCAACAACCCAAGCAGCGCCACGCCAGCAAGCAGCGCCCAGGCCTCGTTGGTGCTGAGAGCGAATGCCGCCTTCTCGACCATCGGGCGAACATAGGCCTCGACGGTGGCATCCGACACGTTGGGGGGGCGATGCGTGAACAAATGCAGATCGAGGCCGATCGCCTTCGCCGCGGTGACATCGCCCGCAATTAGCCGGTCGCGCAGGGCTTCTGCGTGTCCACCGGTGCGCCCATAAAGGATCGTGTCGATCAGCGCGATGCCGATCGCGCCGCCGAGATTTCGCATCAGGTTGAACAGGCCGCTTGCGTCGGGCACCAATGGTTCGGCCAGCGCGCCCAGCGCCAGCCGCGTCGGGGGCAGCAGGCAGAACATGATTGCGACGCCGCGCAAGACCTGCGGCCAGAACATCTCGTCGAAGTCGGCGCCCCGGCTCTGCAATGCACTGCAACCCAGTCCGAGGGCGAACAGCCCGAACCCTGCTGCTGACAGCCAGCGCGGATCAAGCCTGCTTTCCAGCGCGCCGGCAATCGGCGCGGTCACGAGTTGCGAGACACCAGTCACGAGCATGATGGTGCCGATCTCGAATGCGTCGTGATGTCGTACGTATGCGAGGAAGACCGGCATCAGATATACGGAGCCGAACAGTCCCACCCCGAGGCAGAAACTCAGTGCGCAGCCGATCGCAAACGAACGGTTCTTCAACGTCGACAGCTCGACCACCGGCTGCTTGGCCTTGAGTGTTCTGATGGCAAAGCCGGTTGCCGCGGCGGCACTCAGCGCGAACAGCATGAAGCAGAGCGGCGAAAGCCAGCCGTCCTGCGGCGCTTGCTTCAGAGCGATCTCCAGGCTCGCCAGCGTTGCGGCCATCAGCGCCAGAGAATATCCGTCGAGTGTAGCCAGTTCGGCGAAACGAGGCCTCTCCTTCGGCAACAAGCAGGGTGTTGCGGCTGCCGCCAGGACGCCGGGAGCGACGTTGATCAGGAACAGCCAATGCCAGGACCAGGTCTCTGTGATCCAGCCCCCAACCACCGGCCCGACTGTCGGCGCCAGCACGGCCATGATGCCGGCCATCGTGGTGGCGATTGGGTGCAACCGGATCGGAAACAGCAGGAAGATCGCGGAAAACACCGCCGGAATCAGCGCGCCGCCGGCGAAACCCTGGACTACGCGGAAGCTGACTAGCGTCGGAAAACTGCCGCTGAATGCGCAGCCGATGGAGGCGAGGGTAAAGGTACTGATCGCAATGACGAACAGCCATCGCAACGTCAGCATGCGTGTAAACCACCCGGTCAGAGGAATGGCGATGATCTCGGCGATTAGATACGCGGTTTGGATCCAGCTCATGGCATCCCGCGATATCGGGAGAGCATCCTGGATCGCGGGCAGCGAAGTCGCGACTACCTGAATGTCGAGGATCGCCATGAACATCCCGAGGCACATCAGGACGAAGCCCACCCAGGTGGCTGCGCTCGGTTTCGTAACCCGTTCGCTCACTACGCGCCACGCACGATCGTCTCGCGGGACGCGGCGAGGGCGTGGTTTTCGGCGCGTATGCGGATCGCGAGAACCGCGGCGTTGAGCATTGTAAAGACGGCGGCCAGCAGCGGGAGATCCAGAGCCAGTGGCAGCACGGCGATCTCACCGGCCACCACGGCGTAGTTGGGATGTGACAGAAATCGATAGGGTCCGGCCGACACCAGCGGTTGCTTCGCCAAAACAATGATCCGCGTCGTCCATCGCGAGCCGAGAGTCTGCATCACCCAGAAGCGAAGCCCCTGCAAGACGAGATAGATGAGCAAGGCCACGATACTGACCGGTTGATCGTGTCCGAATACCCACAGCGATATCAGCCATGCGAAGTGTACCGCAACGATGAGCGGATAGTGCCGGGGGGCGATCTCGACGGCTCCTCGGGCCATCAGTCTGCGGGTGTTGTAGTGCGAAAGGACGAGCTCTCCGGCGCGCTGCAGCGTGACAACCCCGAGAATGAACTCAGCCGTTGTCACGCGGCGTGCCGCAGCGTGACGCAGCTTGCGGTGAAGCCGGGTCCGAGCGCTGTCAACAGCGACCTTGCCGGAAGCCCCTGCACGTGCGCTCGCTCGAGCACGAACAGCACGGTGGGCGCCGACATATTGCCGTAGTCGGCGAGAATTTGCCGCTCGTGCTCGAGGGTACCTTGATTGAGTGAAAACGCCGTCTCCAGCGCACTGACGACCCTGGTGCCGCCGGGATGGCAGATGAACCGGTCGATATCCGCCAT
>Ga0137377_10000878_pt1 | contig 19755 bp, 16 predicted proteins | sample SagtaG_22_FD_104815 | JGI IMG/M metagenome (GOLD analysis project Ga0137377, IMG submission 104815) | Vadose zone soil microbial communities from Sagehorn Ranch, Mendocino, California, USA - Sage2_L_40_16 metaG | ecosystem: Environmental > Terrestrial > Soil > Vadose zone | place: USA... | reverse complement strand
CGATCAATGCCAAGGGCGCCGTATCCTCCTCGCACCCGCTCTGCCTGGGTGCGACGCTCACTTTCCGCCCGACCCGCGACGTCATTTCCGAGGCCGACGTTCTCCTGGCCGCCGGGACCCAGTTCTCGCATTCGGACTGGTGGGAGACTGACGGGGCGCCGCAGCCCAAAGGGACGCTCATCCGCGCCGACATCGACCGGAGCCAGCTCGGCAACCCGTTCCCGGCGTCGATCGCCTTGCCGGGTGACTCAGCCGCGACCCTCGACGCGATAACGGCGGCGCTGCCCCGCGACAACGCGCAACCTGATCGCCTCGCGCCGGCAGCCGGCCGAGCCAAGGCGGCTACCGCCTGCGTTCGGTTCCCTCCCGAAATAGCGGACTACCGGGACTTCGTCGACGCTCTCGATGCCGCGCTGCCCGACGACCGGATCATCGTCGGGGATTCGACCCAGCCGGTGTACGCGGCGAATCACCTGATGCCCGCCACCCAGCCGCGGTCCTGGATCATGCCGATCGGCTACGGGACTCTTGGCTGCGCCCTGCCGATGGCCGTCGGGGCCACGCTCGCGGCGCGGTCGCGTCCCGTGGTGTGCCTCGTCGGCGACGGCGGAGTCCTGTTTACCCTCCAGGAGCTCGCGACCGCCCACGAACTCCGGCTGCCGCTTCCCGTCATCGTCTGGAGCAACCGCGGCTACGGCGAGATCCGGGACGCCATGGAGCGAGCCGGAATCCCACCGTCCGCCACCGAGGCGCAGGCCCACGACCTCATTCAGATCGCGACCGGGTTCGGCTGCCGCGCCGAGCGGCTGACAACGCTCAGCGGGCTGGGCGACCGAGTCCGTGCGGCACTGGAGAGCCCCGGACCGACCCTCATCGAGGTGCGGTCATCGTGACGGCCACCGGATCTGATCGAGGCGTGGTCGCGGCCGGCCACCCGCTCGAGGTCGCAGCAGGCCGGCGCGTCTTCGAGGAGGGGGGCAACGCGGTCGACGCCGTCATTGCCGCCGCGTTCGCCGGTTTCGTGGTCGAACCAACCAGCTGCGGCCTCGGCGGTTACGGGCATCTCGCCCTCCTCAACGCCGCGAACAACGCCTTCCTCACGATCGACCACGGGCCCCGCGCCCCGGCCGGGGCAAGCCCGGAGATGTTCGCCCTGATCGATGACGAGGGGAGAGGCGAGTACCACTGGCCGGCGGTCGAAGGCCGGCGGAACGAGGTAGGCGCCCTCGCGATCGCCGTGCCGGGCGCGGTCGCGGGGCTCTGGGAGGCCCACCGAGCGGCCGCCCGGCTGCCCTGGGCGCAGCTCCTCGCCCCGGCAATCGAGATCGCCGACGGCGGACTCGACGTCACATGGAACCTCGTCCTCCCGATCGTCGAGCGGCTGGAGGACATCCGGCAGGCGCCGGGCGCTGCCTCGTTCTTGCTCCGAAACGACGACCCGCCTTGTCCCGGCGATAACTGGCGCCCGCAAGACCGCCTTGATACCGCGGCGCTGGCCGAAACCCTGCGCCAGATCGCGACGCACGGTGCCGCCGGATTTCATTCAGGAAAGGTGGCCGAGCGCATCGGTCAGGCCGTTCAGGAAGCGGGGGGAATCCTGACGCCAGCTGATCTTGAGGATTACCGCCCCAAGGTGCTGGCCGAACAGCCAGCCACCTACCGGAACTACTCGTATATCACCGCCAACGACCAGGTCGGCTATGAGGCCCTCAACATCCTCGACCAGCTGCAGCTGTCTGAGTTCGGTCCCGGCAGCGCCGGCCACTATCACCTGCTCGCCGAGGCCCTGTCGTGCGCGTTTGTCGACAACGTCGCTCACTACGGCGATCCGGACCGGGTGCCGGCGCCGCTTCGCGGCCTTGCCAGCCAGGAGTTCGCGCAACAGCGGGCCGCATCGATCCGCCGCGACCGCGCCGCTCCCCGGCCGGTGCAACCCGGTGATCCGTGGCCGTTCGAGCCAGAAGCACCTGGGGCGCGGCCCGGGCATTCGACCGCGCGCTCGCCGGGAACCACGCAAATGGCGGCTGCCGATGCCGAAGGGAACCTGGCCGCGCTCATCACGACGGTCGGCCACGACTTCGGCTCGCTGGTCCACGTGCCGGACGTTGGCATCTTCCTCAACAGCTCCATGGTCAACTTCGACCCGAGACCAGGACGCGGCAACTCGATCAGGCCCGGTGCGATGCCGTTCTTCGCCGTGCCGAGCATCGTCGCGACCTGTGCAGACGGCGCCGGATTCGCGGCATGCGGTTCCGGGGGCTACCGAATCTTGAGCGGGGTCCTGAACGCGCTGGTGAACGTCATCGACTTCACAATGCCCGTCGCGCAGGCCGTCGGCGCTCCCCGCGTGCACAGCCAAGGCGGCGAGCTTTTCGCGGATCACCGCATCCCGCAGGGTGTGCGGGAGCGCCTGACGGAACTCGGCCACAAAGTCGCCGTCCAGCAGGCGGTGCCAGGCTTCGAACCGTTCGCCAGGGTGAGCGCCGTAACGCTCCACCGCGACGGGCCGACGGTCACGCTGGAGGCCGCCTCCGACCCGGCTTGGAGCACCGCGGCGGGTGGAGTGTGAGAAATGGCCGGATCATGGCCGGAAAGAGTTTAATTGTCGGAGGACGTCTGCATGGTAGAATTGCCACTTATGGTTGGCAATGTGGCGTCACATCCTCGCGGGCGGCGGCCAAGAGGTGCTGAATCGACTGGGCCGAGAGAAACAAGCATCCGCAGGGGAATCGAGACGTTCCTCGTCGTCGCCAGCGAGGGCGCGGCGGAACGCGGCGGGCTCTCGGTCACGGCGATCGCCGAGCAGCTTGGCCGGGAAAAGAGCCAGGTCTCGCGCGCCTTGGCGGCCCTGGCCGATTACGGCCTGCTCGACCGGGACCCGGACACCAATGCGTACCGGCTGGGCTGGCGAATCTACGCGATCGCCAATCTTGGCAGCGAGAGACGGCTCATCGGTCTCGCGGAGCCGAGACTGGCCCAGCTCGTCGCGCGTTTCGGCGAGACCGCCTACCTCTCCGTTCGCCAGGGGACTGAGACGATCACGGTCGTCGGCCATCGGTCACCACGTTCGGTGCAGGCGGTGAGCTGGATCGGCCGCGCCACACCCGCCTATTGCACCTCGGTGGGGAAGGCCCTCCTCCTGGACTACAGCGAAGCGGACCTTGCCTTGTTGTTCGAAGGCGTGACCTTCGAAGGGATCGGCCCGAATACAGCGCGCGACGTCGCCGAGCTGAGCCGCATGATCGAGAAGGCTCGGCAGCTGGGGTTTGCCACCGCCGACGAGGAACTGGAAGCGGACCTCTTCGCGGTGGCTGCTCCGGTCCGCGACGTGCGGGGCCGGATCATCGCCGCCCTGAGTATTTCCGGCCCGAAATTCCGCCTGCAACAGCGTGTGGACGAGGTGAGTCAGGCGCTCGTCGCAACAGCGGACGCGCTCGCGGCTGAGTTCAGCGGGCAGCCCCGCAAGGACCACGATGCGCCGGGCTGAGATCGTCGGCGGCGGGATCGCCGGGCTCTCGGCGGCCACCGCGCTCGGCCGAGCGGGATGGCACGTGCGCGTCCATGAACAAGCGACTGAGCTGCGAGAGATCGGCGCGGGCATCGAGTTGCTCGAGAACGGGCTCCGAGCTCTGGAGACGCTGGGTGTATCGGTCGAGTCGCTCGAGGTCAGCGAGCCGATCCTCGCGTTCGGTATCTGGGATGAGCGGCTCCGCCCGATCACGAGCAGCAGGATGTCGGAGTCCTCCCGCTGCGTCATGACGACGCGATCGGCGCTGCACCACGCGCTCCTGCGAGCCGCAACCGGAGCCGGCGCCGAGATCGTGACAGGCTCCAGGGTGACCGGGGTGACAGCAGACGGCCACGTCTATCTCGCGGACGGGCGCTCGGTCAAAGCGGACCTTGTTGTCGGGGCAGACGGCATCGGTTCACGCGTACGCACGGCGATGGGGTTTTACTCGGTCCAGCGCGATCTGCGCTACCTATCGAAGCGGACCCTGATACCCCTTACCGCCGGCGATCCCGAAGGCGCGTTTCCCGGGTACTGGTCGCGTTCGCGGCGAATCGGTATCGGGCCGTGCGGCTCCGGCCTGCTCTATGTGTTTCTCTACTGCCGTGTCGATGACGAGCGCGGATGCGCCATCCCGCTCGACCGGGATAGCTGGACTTCCTCCTTCCCCCACCTTGCCCACATCTTCAGCCGGATCAAGGACGAGGAAGTTGACGTTCGGCGCGTGTGGGAAGTGCTCTGCCGGCCGTGGACGCGGGGGCGCGTCGCGCTTGTCGGCGACGCCGCTCACGCGATGGCTCCGCACCTCGGACAGGCAGCCTGCATGGCGATGGAGTCGGCGGTGGTCCTTGGCGACATCCTCCGCGAGGCCGAGGATGTCGAGGGCGCGCTGCGGAACTGGGAGGAACGGCGCCGTCCATTCGTGGACCCGGCGCGTCGTTACGGGCGGCTCTACAACTCGCTCATGAGCGGCTGGCCGAGCCGGCACCCAGAGGTCCGGTCGCCGCTTGTTCGGATGGCTTATCGCTCGAAAGCGGTGCGGAAGCGAATCGAGGGAGCTCCTGCACTTGAGCGCATGGAGTCGCCTCGCCGCCCGGATCGGGTCGGCGGAGCACAGTAACCGGGCGAGGGCGAAGTCGGGAGAAGAGGATGCTCAAGCAGCTGGACAACGTCGACATAATCTGCCGGGACCTCGACGTGCTGGTTCCCTTCTACCGGGACGTGCTCGCCCTTCCCGAGGCTCACCCCTACCGTAAAGAGCAGGGCTGGGCGGGCTTTAAAGCGGGAAGCGTCACGCTCTACCTGATCGCGGCCACGCCGGGCGACTGGGGCAACTCAGGCAACCCAGCAGAAACGGCTCGCGCCGCGGCCCCCATCGGCGAGCTGCCGGGCCTGGAGTCGCTCGCGTTCGAGGTCGATGACCTCGACGAGGCCGTCGGCTGGCTCAGCGGACGCGGAGTCGTGTGGGCAACGGAGGTGATCGAGTCGCGCTGGTACCGGTACCGGGGGTTTCGCGATCCGGAGGGCAACCTGCTGTACGTGACGCGGCCGGCGAGGTGATGACGCGAGGTGATGACGCTCTCCAGCCGCCTTCATCCCGGCAGCGCGACACGTGGCTGAGGCGACAGTGAACCCGGATGGGAAGGTGACCAGGTTCCCGCGCCACGACGTTCTCTTCGAACCGCTCGCGATCGGGCCGAAGACGCTTCGCAATCGCTTCTACCAGGTACCGCACTGCAGCGGGTTCGGAACCCAGAAGCCGCTCTCTCAGGCTGCCCTCCGCGGCGTGAAGGCCGAAGGCGGGTGGGCGGCGGTCTGCACCGAGTACGCACCGGTGAGCGCTGATTCGGATTCGATGCCATCCGTATCCGCCCGGCTGTGGGACGACGACGACGCGCGGAACCTCGCCCTCATGTGCGAAGCCGTGCACCGCTACGGGTCGCTCGCCGGCGTCGAACTTCATCACGAGGGGATGATCGCGAACCCGCGCGAGTCCCGCTGGCCTGCCGTCGGACCTTCGCAGATCGCCAATGTCGCCTACCCGGACGGTGCGGCTCCGAAGGCGATGGACATCGACGATATCCGCAGAGTGCAGCGGGATTGGGCCTCCGCGGCCACTAGCGCGAGGGATATCGGGTTCGACATCGTGTATGTCCAAGGCGCGCATAGCGCGCTGCTGGCTCAGTTCCTCTCGCCGAGCCTCAACCGCCGAACCGACAGATACGGCGGCTCGCTCGAGAACCGTGCCCGGCTCTGGCTCGAGACTCTGGAACTCGTGCGCAAGTTGGTCGGCGATGACTGCGCGATCGCGGCGCGCCTCGCCGTTGATGCGCTGGGGCCATGGGGGGCAACTCTCGACGATGGCCTGCGCTTCGTGGAGCTCGCCGACCACCTGGTGGATCTCTGGGATATCACCGTCGGCGCCATCGCGGGCTTCGAGCGCCTGGATTCCGCCGCTTCCCGCTTCTTCGGCGAAGGCTACGAGCTTGACTGGACCCGCCAGGTCAGAGCCGTCACCAACAAGCCGCTCATCGGTGTCGGGCGTTTTACCAACCCCGACACGATGGCAGAGCTTGTCCGGCGGCGCGATCTGGACATCATCGGAGCCGCCCGCCCGTCGATCGCGGACCCCTTTCTCCCGAAGAAGATCGAGGAGGGGCGGTATGAAGAGATCCGGGAATGCATCGGCTGCAACATCTGCTACTCCCGCGCCGAGTACGGCGGCCATATCGGCTGCACGCAGAACGCCACAACGGGTGAAGAATACCGGCGCGGCTGGCACCCTGAGCGGTTCAGCCGGGCAAGGACTGCGAGCAAGAACGTGCTGGTCGTCGGTGCCGGGCCGGCCGGCCTGGAGTGCGCGATCGTCCTCGCAAAACGAGGCCATGATCGCGTGCACCTGATCGAGAAGCACGCTGATGTCGGCGGCTGCGTCCGCTGGATCTCCCGGTTGCCGGGGCTGGGGGAGTGGCGGAAGGTGCTCGACTGGCGCCTGCTCGAGCTTGACCGGTTCCGCGGGAATATCGAACTGATCACCGGCACGACGCTAGAAGCTGCCGATGTGCTCTCCTACGGTGCCGAACTCGTGGTGCTGGCCACCGGCTCACGATGGGCAGGCAATGGTTTCAACGGCATCACCTTCGAAGGCATTGCCGGAGCTGATGATTCACAGAACTTCGTGCTCACGCCTGAGCAGGTCATGCTCGAAGGCAAACGGCCACCGGGCGAGCGGGTCATCGTCTATGACTGCGAAGGCTATTTCATGGGCGCAAGCCTGGCGGAGCTGCTGCAGCTTGATGGCTACCAGGTGACCATCGTCACACCACATCTGGAGGTCGCCCCGCTCTGTAACGAGACCCTGGAAGGGCCGCGTCTTCGACACCACTTGCACGAGCTCGGGATCGAGATGGTCACGACGGCATCCCTGAGCTCCGTCACCGAGCGGGGCGCTCGCATCCGTGACCAGTTCGGGCAGGAGACCGAAGTTGCAGCCAGTGCGGCGGTGCTCGTCACACAGCGGCTATCCTGCACCGAGTTGTACAACGACCTTACCGGGCGGGATCTCCAGGGAACTGGCATCGAAGGCATCTACAGAACAGGAGACTGCGTCGCACCAAGGCTTCTCGCTGACGCGATCTTCGACGGGCACCGGCTGGGTCGGGAGATCGACTCCCGTGACCCCCGCACGCCTCTCCCGTACCGTCGCGAGGGCCTGGTAGCCGACGCTGCCCATGCGCGCAGAGCAAGATGAACCGGGCCAAGGAGGCATGCCTGCTACGAAGAGACCGACCCTGAATCGGGATCGGGATAAAGGCCCTTTCCTTTGATTAACAAAGTCTCGGCGGGTCGATGCGCTATCGCTCAGGAGCCATCAATCTGACCGGATCGGATATTCGGCGGAGTAGCGAAACCGGCTTTCGAGCAGCTGCATGACGTCGAGCACGCCGGTCTCGTTCCAATGCCTCCCGACGAGCTGCACGCTCACCGGCAGCCCGGCGCTGCCTCGGTCCGCTGTCGCCGCGACCTCTTCAGCCGGACATGTCGGTGCCGGACGGGCCAGCTCTTCCTCGGCCCGCACCCGAGAGAGCGAAACGACTCCAGCAGGCATCCCGAGCAGGTTGAACAACTCGCTCATAATCGGCATGTCGTCAAAGGCCCGGCTCATCCCATGCTGGTGGGCGACCACGCTGGTCGGGGGACAGATGAGGAAGTCGACCTCCGTAGCGTCAAGCGCACGGGCGAACTCGTGGCGGTACTCCTCGCATGCATCAACCAGCGGAGCCGTCGTCCGGAACCGTTCCGGCACCTGATGCCCCGCCAAGTCCGAGAGCGCCTCCTCGACGAGAGGATCGAGGTCGCTGCCATCCGCCAGCGCGCGTACCGTGGCGCCGCGGTCAAGGCCGAAAGCAGCGCGGAGGAGTTCCTGCGCGCGCTCGAGAGACGGCGGCTCGAAGACGCGCACCTCAAAACCTGCCGACTCGAGCTCGCACACGGCGTCAGAGAGCACCCGCTGGATCGCGGCCGAGGGCGGGTGCAGGCCGCCGGCGAAGTAGCCGATGGTCCACCGTCTCTTGGTCGTTGGCTTCCCCGTCCAAGCTTCACCGGCCCTCACTTGGGCGGGCCCCTCCGATCGCGCGGCAGCCTCGTCACTCGTCGCCGCAGCCTGGGGCGATGCGGCGAGCAGCTCGTAAACAAGCCGCAGATCCTCGACCTGCCGACTCAGCAGGCCTGGCTGATTCGTCACAATCGGCTGGAAAGACAGGAGAAGTTCGTCGACGGTCCCGCCGTTCGAGAGCCGGCCGGAGGTCGGCTTGAGCGCGTGGACGCCGCAGTAGTGTGCCGGGATTCGGACGCTCCCGCCGCTATCGGTCCCGATGCCAACGGGGGAGAGTTGCGCGCTCACTGCGGCTCCCTCGCCACCGCTTGAGCCGCCAGGCGTCCGAGTGCCGTCCCACGGATTGTTGGTCCGCCCGTAGACCGGATTGCTCGTCTCAAGCGACCAGCACAGCTGAGCGAGATTCGTCTTGCCGATGACGACGGCACCGGCATTGCGCAGCGCCGCAACTACGGCGGCATCGCCTTCGGGGGGCTGCCTCCCCAGCCGGGCCACCCCTGCAGTCGTCGGGGTGCCTACGAGATCGAAGGACTCCTTCACTGTGAGAGGGAGGCCCGCCAGCGGGCCCGGCTGGTGTCCCCTCGCCCGCCGCCCGTCGATCACCGCCGCTTCGTCGAGGGCGCGGTCAAAGCGACGTACAGCCACGGCGTTGATGTCGCCATCACGTCCTTCGATCGCACGTATGTGGGCCTCGACAACCTCTCCGGCGGCGACCTGCCTCGCCGCGAGAAGGCTCAAGAGCTCGGTGGCGCTCCGGCTTGTCAGGTTCATTCGAAGCGCGCGATCACATCACGGCGGCAGCATGCTGATAGGAGAACTCGCCGCCAGCCGTGCGGTTGAGCAGCAACTCGCGCAGCTGGCTGGAGTTGTCGCCATCGGCCCTCAGACCGCGCACGGTTTGCTCCACCAGCGACGCGACAGCCTCCGTCATGACAGGCTCGGCAAAGGCGCGGAACTTAACCGCTAGCTCCTCGTCCGACATAGGTCGTGACGGGTCACCGGGACAGGCCGCCTCGTGGCGCACCAAGCGGCGCCCGTCGCGCATCACGCACGTGACGTCGGCCTGGCGCTCCGCGGGGAAGCGCTCCGAGTAACCGGGCACCTCTACTAGCTCCGTGCAACGGGACAGGCGGAGCACTTCAGGGTCGTTCAAGCTCTCCCCGTCGACCTGGCGTACGCCCAGGCTGCCGAACCTTAGTGCCGCGGCCACCGCATAGGGGAGGCTGTACTGCGCCTCCTCAGTGTCGCGGGGCTCTCTGGTGTCCAGCGCGACAGCCTGGAGAAAGCTCGCGATCTCGACTCGCTCGATCTGCTCGGCAGAGATCCCGTACTGAGCCCTAAGGGTCAGCGCAGCTTCGACGGCCGGCTGAGCCCACCGGCAGACCGGGTACGGCTTGAAGTACAAGTCGAGGATGCGCCAACGCCGCCCCAGATCGGCGAACAGGCCCTCGACGTAAGCGTGCTGCTCGCCGGAACCGCGCGAGCCGACGGGACCCGCGATCAATTCAGCCGGCCGCCCGGTGAAGCCGCGTCGCGCGAGCAGACCCGCTTCCACACCCACCCGGCTGCCCCATGCCGAAGAGTCTTTCACCATCGATGGCATGGCGATGCAGCGCATCATCGGTCCTCGTGGCCCGAAGTACTCGGCGATACCGGCAGCATGGAGCATTTCATCCCTCGTGCCACCCAGCAGGTAAGACGACACGAGCGCCACAGCGACGCTGTTCCACGCGCCTGAGCTGTGATACTCAGGCGCTGTCCCATGGAGCGCCAGACCGCAACGTATTGCAACCTCGTACCCCTTCACCAGGCTGACCAGCAACTCGGCGTCGTCAAGACCGCCGGGCCTACGTTCGGACACCGCAAGGATGGCCGGCAAGAGCGCGACCCCGGCATGCCCCTTCGTAAGCGAGTGACCGTCATGGGCGTCGAGGCTCTCAATCATCGCCGCGTTCGCCCACGCCGCGCCCGGCACGGAGACTCGGCGCCCGTCGAACAGGATTCGGGCGCCCTCGGGATTCGCTTCCTCGGCGACCACGTGCTCCCGGGTGATCAAAGCCTGCGACGTGACCGACCCGCCCGCTGCGACCGCGAGCAGGTCGAGCAGGCAACGCTTCCCTTGGGCAATCACCTCGGCGGGAAGATCGGTGTAAGGCTCGTCGGAAAGGAAATCGAGGACTGACTTCTCAGAAAGGGATTGGGGTTCGCTCATCGAGCCATTCTCACAGTCGCCCTTTTTATGAACTTGTCTTCATGGTTGAATCTACTTTTCTCAGAATCTTACTGAGCTGCTTGGACTTCACGCTTGCTCATTTTATACAGTGCGCCAATATCTTCGTATTGAGAGAGAATCTCGGCAATGCAGCCATTCACGACGTCGGGGCGGTGGCCGAATGCCGAACCGTGTCCCAGTCCTTGGAGCAAATGGAGGGTGGAAGTTCTTGCCAGTTCGGCGACCTCCCTGGCACGCGCAGGGGGAGTCTGCACGTCCTCCGCGAACGCGATGACGTGTATCGGCACGTCGCAAGCAGGAAGACGCATGCTTGAGTCGTAGTCAAGGCATGCTTGCCACTGCGCCGCCAGCATCTCGCCGTCCCGGTCGGCGAAGTCTCGAGCGAGGAATTCACGGATCTGTGCCCACAACACGTCGTCGCCCAGCGCCTCAGCCGGGTAGTAAAGGAATGCGTAGTGAGCAAGCGCGAATTCTCGTGAGAGCATGCCGCCGCCACGACGGAAGTCGATCTCCGCCTGCTCCCATTCGCGGATGAAGCCAGTCTTTTTCACGCACGTGCCCATGACGATCGCAGCCCGCACGAGGTCCGGACGGGTAAAGCAGAGCTCCTGGGCGATCAGCGATCCCATTGACAGCCCCGCCAGGAAAACGGGAGGCGAGCACGCGCTCTCGATAAGTAGCGCAGCGTCGCGCGCATGCTCAGAGATCGTCCACGGTGGATCGGTCTTCGATCTCGTGGCGCCCACTCCTCGCGCATCAAAGGTGGTACTCCTGAAGTCTCCATCGAAGAAAGGCGTCTGCCACCGGCGCCATACATCTCCCGGTTGGTCACCGGCGGCTAGCCACAAGAGATCGGGACCTTCTCCACTTTGCCGGAAGTCGATCGTTGCGCCAGCTGTCTCGAGCGTCATGATTCCCTCCCGCACGAGCTTGCCCATCGTGACGTCCGCGGCGCCAGTCTCCGCGGCAACTGCAACCGACCTTCGGAAGGGCGCCCAACAGAGTTAAGAAACGCTCGTATATGGGATAGTCCTCGAGCATCACGTGGTGTGATCTGCGTCTCGATCAGTTTGCTTCGCTTCAGTAGTTGCTATATGCCCACGTATAGTTGCCAGTTTTACATCAGCGGCGCCTGGGCACAACCTCATCTCTGTCAGCGCTGCGGTTCCGGCGGGCGGACTACCGCACCAGCGAGCGGCCTACATAGACCTCACCCTGGTCGCCAAGCGCCTGCTCGCCTGGCGGTCTTCGCCAACGTCCTCATGTGACCGCAGCACGTGCCGGCGTCATCTGACCCGCATCCCCGATCCCCCGCAGTTCAGCTCGCACGATGGCCGTTCCCGTGACTAGCGCGCGCAGCTTGGCTTGTGCCACCTCGGAGGTCAGGTGTCGCAGGCCGCAGTCGGGATTGACCATCAGGCGGTCAGCAGGGATGTACTCAAGCGCACGGCGGATCCGGGATGCGACAAGCTCGGCGGATTCCACCTCTGCGGTCTTCACATCGATGACGCCGAGGCCGACATTCCGGTCCCAGGAGTACTGCTTGAACAGCCGCAGATCGTCGAGCCCCTTGCGGGCGAATTCCAGCACCAGTTGGTCCACACGCACGGACAGGATCGCCGGGAAGAGGAAGTCATAATGCCCTTCCCACAGCGGTCTGGCGTATCGGTTGCCGTAACACACGTGCAGTGCCCAGGCCGCGTCCACTCCTGAGGTGACGATGTTCACCGCCTCGATCGCGAGATCCACCGCCTCCGGGTAGCCCGCAAGGAACGGCTCGTCAATCTGGAGCAAAGCCGCTCCAGCCCCGGCAAGCTCGCTGGCCTGGCGGTTCAGCCACCGAGCCAGCGCCCGCACTAGGTCGGCTGGATCGGTATACGTCATGTTCCTAATCCGCCGGGACAACGAGAAGGGACCAGTAAAGGAGAGGCGGATTCCAGTGATCGTCGCAACACCGGAGGTTTCCGGGAGTTGCGATGGCTCATGGACGGCCGGGTCCTGCGCCGCAGACGGCGAAGCGGGAGCAGTTCGCGCGGCTGATCGCGCGCGGCGTCTCCAATGCGGAGGCGTGCCGGATCGTGGGTGTCAATCCGCGGACAGGGAAACGCTGGCGACACGGGCGTTCAATCACCAGCAGCAGCGGCGAGCGGCTGCACTATCCACCCGTGATCAGTGCGCGGAAGCAGGTGATCTCGCCACGGTATCTGTCGGAGGACGAGCGCGTGGTTATCGCAGATCTGCACCGGCGCGGTCAGAGCGCGCGCGGGATCGCGGCGGAGCTGGGCCGCAGCCCGGCGACGATCAGCCGGGAGCTTCGCCGGAACAAGGATCCGGGCAGCGGGCAGTACCGCCCGTTCACGGCGCAGCGGCTGGCCGCCGGGCGGCGGGCCCGGCCGGGCCGGGGCAAGCTGGCTGCTGATCCGGTGCTGCGTCAGTTCGTGGCAGGCCTGCTCGAGAAAAGGTGGAGCCCGGAGCAGATCAGCCACGCGCTGCGCTGCGAGTTTCCGGGCGAGCCCTGGCGGCATGTCGTGCACGAGACGATCTACCAGGCGGTCTACCGTCCCGAGCTGGGCGGGCTGCGCCGGGACCTGCCCAAGGCGCTGCGGACCGGCCGGCGCCGCCGCAGGCCGCGCCGTCGGCCGGACTCCCGCCGGGCCGGCTCGCTGACCCGGATGACCATGATCTCCGAGCGGCCGGCCGAAGCTGCCAGCCGCGTCGAGCCCGGACACTGGGAAGGCGACCTGATCACTGGCGCGTCCAACCGCTCGGCGATCGGCACCCTGGTCGACCGCGCGAGCCGGTTCACCATCTTGGTGCACCTGCCCGGCCGGCGGCACACCGCCGAGGCCGTCCGCGACGCGCTGGTGGCGGCCATGGCGATGTTGCCGGCGCAGCTGCGCCGCTCGCTGACCTGGGACCAGGGCAAGGAGCTGGCCTTGCACACCGAGATCGCCCGCGCGCTGGGCATGCCAGTGTTCTTCTGCGACCCGCACTCACCCCCCTTAACCGGCCAATCGAGAGAACGGCGATAGCGGGAGGCTTGGTAGGACCTGGGACTCTGGTGTGTCGCTCCGGTGCGTGGCCGGACGTTCGTGCTACGGATGACTCATGACGGTGAGCGATGAGACGGACGGGCTTCGCGCGGCCGCCGGCGGGGCGGGCTGGAGGCTGGCTGGGCCGGCGTCGGCGAGGTTCGCCCTGGTGAACGACTACCTGGCCTATCTCGCCGACCGGCGGTACTCGCCCCGGACGGTGCGTTCGTACGCGTTCGACCTGCTGCATTTCTGCCGGTGGCTGGCCGCCGACGGGACGGCGCTGGACGCAGTGGCGACCGACACCCTGCTGCGGTTCCTGGCGGTGTGCCGGGAGGAAATCCTGCCCGGGCAGCACGGCGGCAACGTGGTGGGCCTGCGGACGGGCCGGGCGGCCGGGTACGCGCCAGCGACGGTCAACCGCCGGCTGGCGGCGATCTCGGGGCTGTTCGCTTTCCGGGCCATGCGGGATCCCTCGGCGCCGAACCCGGTGCCGCGCGGCGCCGCCGCACGGCGCACCGCGAAGGGAGAGCGCTCGGGGATGCTCGGCCACCTGGCCCGGCCACGCGCCCGTTCGCTGCTGCGCCTGCGCGAGCCCCGGCGGCTGCCGCGGGGCCTGGACCGCGAGGAGGCCAGGGCGCTGCTTGCGAGCTTCCGCTCCGACCGTGACCGGGCGATGGCCGGGCTGATGCTGTTCTCCGGGCTGCGCAGCGCCGAGGTGCTCGGCCTTCGGGCCGCCGACTTCGACGTGGGCCGCGGCTGGGTCCGGGTCACCGGCAAGGGCGGCAAGGAACGCCGGGTGCCGGTTGACCCCGAAGTCGCCGGCCTGATCCAGTCCTACCTGCTCGCCGGGCGGCCGGAGACCACATCGCCGGCGCTGTTCGTCGTGGCCAAGGGGCCGAACCGCGGCCGGCCCCTCAGCGCGGAGGGGTTGCGGCGGGTGTTCCGCTACCACCGCGGCAAGGCCGGGGTTCCGGCCGGGCACCCGCACGCGCTGCGTCACACCTTCGGCACCGCTCTCGCGGAGGCCGGGGTCGACCTGTCGGTAATGCAGGCGCTGATGGGCCATGACCACGTCGATTCGGCGGCGGCCTACATTCACCTGTCCCCGGCGCACGTCCGGCGCGCCTACGACGAGGCGCGGGCACGCCAGCGAGCCATCGAGGCGGCGCTCTGATGCCGCCCCTGCCGTGGCCGGTGCCGGAGCAGGCCGGCGCCCTATACGCGGGATACCTGGAATGGCTGCAAGGCCGCGGCGCGGGCAATCACTCGTTCTTCGTCGGCGCGAAGAACTTCCTGCGGCGCTTCCCCGACCCGCGGGCCTTCGCCGCCGAGCCGCTGCACGCGCGGCTGGCTGAAGGCGGCAACGTCCGCCCGCTGCTCACCTACCTGATGCTGCACGGCCATCTCCGCCCTGGCTATGACTACCTGCTCGAACGCAGGCTGCACTCGGTGCTGCGCGAGGCGCCCGCCAGCCCGGTGGGGCCGGACCTGGCCAGATTCATCGCAGCCGCGGAGCGGATCGGCTACTCACCGCGGGCTAGGGCGGGCATGGCTTCCGAGGTGGCCGCCCGGCTGCTGATCCAGACCGGGCGCCCGCTGGCCGCGATCACCGACCAGGACCTGGCGGAGTTCGGCGCGGCCGTCGGCGAGCGGGAGGCCCGCGACGGCCGGGACTACAAGCACTACCGGCACGCGCTCTACGCCTCCAGCGCGGTGATCTACCACCTCGGCGGCCCGGCCGGGCTGGCCCCCAAGCACCGGGCGCTGAGCAGGTGGAGCTGGGAACGCCACCTCGACGGCGTCGGCGACGGCCTGCGCCAGGCCATGGTCGCCTATCTGGAACGGTGCTCGGCGACGCTGGCCCGGTCCACGGTCTCGGGCATCGCCAGCGAGCTCGCTCACTTCGGCCGTTACCTCGCCGCCAGGCATCCGGACCTGACCAGCTTCGCCGGCCTGGACCGCCGCCGGCACATCGAGCCCTACCTGTCGGAGGTCGCGACCGCGGTCAACCACCGCACCGGCAACCCGATTGCCATCTCCAGCCAGCGGACCCGCATCCAGGTCGTCGGCCGGATGCTGCAGGCGATGGCCGAATGGGGCTGGCCGGAGGCACCCGCCCGGCCGCTCATCTTCGACCGCGACAGCCCGCGCCTGCCCCGCCCGCTGCCTCGCTACCTGCCGCCCGACGCCGACCGCCGGCTCGCCGCCGCGCTGGAGTCCTCGCCGAACCGGCTGCCCGCGGACGCGCTGCTGGTGGCCCGGGCCACGGGCCTGCGGATCGGCGAGCTGCTCGACCTCGAACTTGACTGCGTCCATGAAGTCCCCGGCCAGGGCGCCTGGCTGAAGGTCCCGCTCGGCAAGCTCGCCACCGAGCGGATGGTGCCCCTCGACGACGACACCGTCGCGCTGATCGACACCATCGCCGGGCACCGCTCCCCGGGCCGCCCGCTGCGCCATCCCCGCACCGGCAAGCCCGCCGACTTCCTGCTCACTCACCACGGCCGGCGGGTCACCGCCGAGACGCTTCGCGCCGAGCTGCACCGCGCCGCCGCCGAGGCCGGCCTCGGCGACGTGGTGCCGCACCAGCTCAGGCACACATATGCCACCGCCCTGGTCAACGCCGGCTGCTCACTGCAGTCACTGATGGCCATGCTCGGACACGTCTCGGCCGAGATGAGCCTGCGCTACGGGCGGCTGTTCGACGCCACCGTCCGCGAAGAATACGAGCGCGCCCTCACCCTGGCCAAGGCCCGGCTCGGGCCTGTCCTGCCAGACCGGGTGCTGCCGCTGACCAGCATCACCCCGGGCGGCCGGTGGCAGGACACGCCGCTGATCAAGTCCAGGCTCGCCGGAGGATACTGCTTGCGCACGGCCGCTCAGGGGACGTGCAGCTACGCAAACATCTGCGAGCACTGCCCGAACTTCCGCTCCGGGGCCAGCTTCCTGCCAGTGCTGCAGCTGCAGCGAGCCGATGCCGAAGCGCTCGCCGCCGACGCCGAAACCCGCGGCTGGGGGCAAGAAGCCGGCCGCCACCGCCGCCTCATCGAGCGCCTCGACACGCTCATCGCCCAGGCCGATGCCAGCTGACCGCGGCGAGCGGAGCCGGGTCGAGTCCGCCTGCGCTGCCCTCGCCGCCGCCGGGCAGCCCGTCACCTTCACCGAAGTAGCCGGCAGGGCAGGGATCAGCCGGACCACCCTCTACCGGCGGGCCGACCTGCACGCCGTCATCAACGAGCACCGCGCCCGGGGCCGCGACGCCACCACCCTGTCGGGCCTGGCCGTGCAGATCGACCAGCTGCGCCGCAGTCTCGAAGCTGTCGCCGCCAACGTCCGCCGCCACGAGGAAACCCTGCGCCGCCTCGAACGCGCCCGCACCGAACCCAGCCAGTAGCTCCCGCCACCTGGCTGCTGGTTATCCACAAGCTGAGCCAAGATTGGCCGGATAACCCTGGCAGCGGCCGACCAACGAGAACACCAACGGGCTGCTGCGCCAGTACTTCCCCAAGGGCAGCGACCTGCGCGTGCATGGCCAGCAGCGGCTGGCCGCGGTCGCCAGCGAGCTCAACGACCGGCCGCGCAAGACCCTCGGCTGGGACACCCCGGCTGCCCGGCTCGCCGCATACCTGCCGGGACGGCCACGCTAGGCCCCAACCCGCCCGCTTACCCTGGACAGCATGCCCGAGCAGATCCACGGCGCCAGCCTCAACCTCACCGAGGCCGGTGAGCTGGCCGACATGCTCACGTTCTGCCGCGACTGGCTCGCCGGTCCCGACCACGACCTGCTGGCCGCCTCACTGCGCCGCTTCGTCGGCACCGACGGCTACGAGCTGCCCGCGCTGCAGGACGACCTGGCCCGGTTCGCGTTCCTGCTCGGCGACGACGGCGAGCAACTCCTCGCCGGCGACCAGCAGTAACGGCAGCCAGCCGGCGGCGGGCACGGCGCTGCCGCCGCAGGAGCCGCTGAGAGGATGAGCTCATGGCCGACATGCGCCGGCGCGGCCCGGAACCGCCGCCCGGGCCGCCGCAGATCCAGCTCAACCCCGGCATGGCCCAAGAGCTGCTGCGCGAGCTGGCGCCGCTGCTGGCCGAGGAAGGCATCGACGCCGGCAACATCGACGTGCCCGACATGGAGACGCTGCAACGGGCACTGAACCGCGCGATGGAGCGGCACAACATGTCGCTGTTCACTCCCGTCGGGCCAGCCCGCGAGCTAGCCGCCGTCACCTTGCGGCTCGCCGCCGAGGCCATCACCGACGGCGACACCCGGCTCGCCGCGGGAATCCTGGACCACGCCCAGCCTGAATCCCCTGACGGCTCCGCCCCGACCGTCGCCGCCTGCACCGGCCTTGCCCTGGGCCTGCTCGACCAGTGGCTGGCCGGGCACGACACCGATGCCCCGGCCGGGCTGGCCACGATGACCCGCCTGCCAGCCGGGCACTGGACCGGTCAGCGCGCCGCCACCGACATCCTCACCCTGGCACGCAAAGGACGAGCCTTCGCATCGCTCGACTCGCTCATCGTCCGTCAAGGCGGCCAGCACGTCCTCTACGGCAGCGCCCTGGTCCTCGCCGCCGCGCTCCAGTCCTGGGCACGACACACCGGAACCCCGCTCATCGACCTGGCCCGCATCGTGGTCCGTTAAAGCCGATACCATTCGCGCCATCAGAGGCCAGTGTTGCGACGATGGCTAGAAACCGCCAGAACTTAATCGGCCGGTCCGTGTGCGCACGGGTGAAGGCGAGGTCAGCAGCCAAGCCGGGTACGGTGGCCGTGGGGGCAGGCAGCGGTCTGGTGACCTTTGCTTCGTAGTAGTCGTAATAGTCGGTCTTGGCCCGATGCGGAATCTCCACGCCGGGAATGCGTACCAGCAGGTAGTCGATGTCGTTGTCGCGCCGCAATTCCCCGTCGGATACGACGTCTACGCCCGCTAGCTCCTGGTCCTTCAGAGCGGCCTTGATCGCAACATCGTGGATCTCGTTCAGGTGCGCGGTGCTTATCCGCCGCTGGTAGCAGTCGGTCTTCAAGCGCTCGAGCCACTCGGGCACTGAGTACGACCCGACTACCGTTGTGGGCAGCAGCCCGCTGATCGCGGGCCCGCTTAGCGGCCGGACATCAACGGACCGCGGCTCAGCGCCAGGAGCGGGCGTTGTCATGTGATCAGTCTCTAACCTGGGCGGTGAGGGTCTTGACATGTGCCTGCGGGCGCCCGCTGAACGGCGCGATCTGCACTTCATATCCGCGCCGGTTGCCCGCGAGGTGCAGCAGCGGGCCATTCACCCAGTTGACGATAGAACCGTCGTATTTGCTCGGACCGTAGAACCCGGAGTGGTAGGAGCCCGGCTGGGTGATGAAGAGGTCATGGCAGAACAGCCGCCCGAACGGATGCAGCAGCGGCAAGGTCTGAGTGAAGCTGGCGAGCGCGCCATTGCTCACGTGCATCCTGATGTCGCCGCCACCCTCGAGCAGGGGGCGGAGAATCTCGCCGCTCAGCGAAGGCGCGACCTGGTAGGCGCCGAGGCCGTTCAGCGGCACATATCGCTCTTGCATGTACAGGGCCTCCCAGACATCCCGCCAGAGCGACACCGCCCGCGCTGGCTCGGGAAACTGGTCGGACGCAGTTTCGGCGAGCAGGTCTGGACCGAGCCTCAGCAGCCGGTCTATCACCGTGCTCAACTCGGCGGGCCCGACTCCCAGACGACGCACGATCCGCGACGCGTCATCGTCGCGGAGGTAGGCCCGCACCTCCACTAGGTACGGACGGCCGGCGATGCTAGCCACCTCATCGGTCGGCAGGTTGTCATAGACGTTCGAGATGTAGACGCAAAATGCCTTCCCGCGCAGGAATCCGAGCGTGCGCTGCGGGCGAACCGCATCAAGCACCAGAGCACTGACGTGGTCACTGTGGTGAGTCACCATCTGCCATGCTCGCTCAAGCACGGGCGCTGAATAGTCGCCCATGAGGTAGTGCAGGCGGCGGTAATAGTCGCGCCCGTGCCGACGGTCAAGGTCGACGAAGGCGTCCAGCCAGGTACGGGCCTGGCTGCCGTTTCCGACACCGAGTTCAATGACATAAAGCTGCTCGGGCAGCGCCCTCCTCGCGTCCAGCGAGTCCCAGATCCTGAACAACTCGCCGATCAGCTCCCGCACGGCATCGACGTTGCGTGCCTCGCTGCGGCCGCCGGGCAGCGCCTGTTCGTACTCCCGTCCGGTTGCCTCTTCCCAGCGAGACAGAGCCTGCCAGTACAGCGTGTTGAACCGCCAGATGCAGCTGCCGCTGGCGGGCGTCCACGGCTCCAGGTACGAGCGCCCAGCCGACGCCGCTTCGGCCTGCTCGGCCAGCGCTTGCTTGACGCTCATTGCCAGG
>Ga0137377_10000875_pt1 | contig 19768 bp, 13 predicted proteins | sample SagtaG_22_FD_104815 | JGI IMG/M metagenome (GOLD analysis project Ga0137377, IMG submission 104815) | Vadose zone soil microbial communities from Sagehorn Ranch, Mendocino, California, USA - Sage2_L_40_16 metaG | ecosystem: Environmental > Terrestrial > Soil > Vadose zone | place: USA... | reverse complement strand
TCCTTGCGGTTTCATACTCGCTCATCGCAAGAGCCGCCCATGCGCGGTGAATCAGCGCCGCCGCCAGCCCTATAGGGTCATCCAGTCGCTTCCAGAGCGCGATACTTTCTTCAACCAATGCTACTGCCCGGGTCTGGTCATTTTCCAGAGAAGTCAGGCGTGAGTACTCACTCAATGCTTTCGCGCGCCCCGCCAGCACCATCTCCCCGGCCTCTTCCGCTAGCGGCAGTTCCAGGGTTGCTCCCAGCCAGCTACGCGCTTCAACCAGGTAGCCCTGCCACTCCCAGTAGGGCCGTAAAGCCGCAGCCAGGCGAAGACAGAGTTCAACAGCAAGCAATCCCGCGCCGGGAACTGCTTTCGACGATAACGTTCTGCTGTCAGCAACTTCTGTGCACTCTTCGATCAATCCCCGTGCGGTGAAGGCGCTTATCCTCATCCCGCTCCTGGCTCGTTGGAGTGACCATTCCAGGGCGGCGCGGAAATTATCGCGGTCAGCCTTCAGCCGCGCCAGCCACACCAGTTGCTGTGGTCCTCTCAAGCCTAGCTCGGCAACTTCCGCGACCCGCATATAATACCAGGCGTGCCAGTCGCGCAGCCGCTCTAGTTCTCCTTGCTGACTCAATTGTTCAAGCGCATACCCGCGCAGCGTTTCCAGCATCGTAAAACGCACCTGCTCGTCCGCAGTCGGCAGCCGTACCAGCAAGCTGTTATCCACCAGCCGAATGAGCATTTCCAGCAAGTCGCCGGAAGCAGGGGTACCCCGCAGATCTGCCGCCAGGCTTTGCATCATCGCTTCTGCTGCCTCAAGTGACCATCCCCCGGTGAATACTCCCAGGCGGGGAAACCACGCTTGCTCGACCGGGGAAAGCAGGTTGTAACTCCACATAATAGTATTACGCAGCGTTTGCTGCCTGTTGGGCAAATTCCTGGCTCCCCCTGTCAGCACGTCGAGCCGTGCCTCTGAGAGGCGTTTTAAAAGCAACGCTGGTGGCAACACCTTGACACGTGCAGCCGCCAGTTCCAGCGCCAGCGGTAAGCCATCAACCCTGGCACAAATCTGCACGATGCTGGTCGTGTTTTCGACGGTTAGGGTGAAGTCGGGCGCTACCGCCTGTGCCCGTTCCACAAAGAGTTGGATTGCACTATACTGCAAAAGGTCCGTCGTCTTCAGCTCGATGCTGGGATCGGGTACGTCCAGGGGCGGGACACTGAACTCGTATTCGCCATACAGGTGCAGCACTGACCGGCTGGTTACCAGCACCTTGAGATCAGGAGCCGCTGCCAGTATCTCGTCTACGACCGTGGCCGCTTCTCCCACATGCTCAAAATTATCCAGCACCAGCAGCAGTTGCTTGTTTCGCAGGTATGTAGTCAGGCTTTGGATCGGAGGTAGGCTGGGCGTGGGCTTCATATTCAAAGCCTGGATGATACTCATTGGCACTAGCGCGGGATCATTCACCCCGCCTAGAGGAACAAACCACACACCCTGTATAAACACCTCGACCATTTCACTTGCCACATGCAGAGCGAGACGTGTTTTGCCACTGCCACCCGACCCAATGAGCGTCACGAGGCGCACCTCGTCTCGTCCAAGCAGTTGCTGGAGGCGCTCCACGGCCCATTCTCGGCCGATGAGCCGCGTGGTCGGGGCAGGCAGATTGTGCCGCAGGGTGTGCATAGAAGAGCGGGGATCACTGGAGGGAATAGATTGAGTGCGTTTCGCTGCAAGCTGACTGAGGGGAGGTTTCTGCCATTCTTCTGCGCTAAAGCTGTTTGGCTCCATCTGTGCCAGTTCCAGCAGGTGGAGCGCTTCATCCTGGGAGGAGATCGCATGCCAGCGTGCCAACGTAGTGACGATCCGCTGTACCTCCAGGTGTGTGAGATGCGCGTTCCCGCTGCCATTCAGCTTGCGACTGAGCACCTTTGGGTGCAGACCAAGCGCACCGGCCAGTTCATTCTGGGAATAGCCACTTGCACGAACATACTTCTGTACGCTATCGCCAAATGCATTGACATTCATATGAATTCCACCTCTCACGTTTGTTCCTCCCAGACAGCATCGCATCCCTCAACAATTCTTGAGTGGAGTTTGAGTGGACTTCGAGTTACCAGAACTATGGAAAGCAGGACCCCCCATAAGTATACTAAGATCGAAGCAACAAATCAATAGAAAGGAACCAGCTATGTGCACTCTTCAAGCTCACATGCAGTGTTATGACAGGTTCTTCGAAGTCTTTTCTAACGAAGTCGAGTTTAACGAACTCATGATAGAAAATGCGGTGAGTCAGTTACTGCTTGACTTTTTTGATGAGGTGATGGCGGATGTGACTATTATTTTTTCTCCCCATCTGCATATGGGACTGCAACATTGTTCAATTCAAATACAAGCCCAATGTGAGCGTCAGACTGTCGCATCGCTTCCACGTACAAAGGAAAATATAGAGCTTACCGTAGAAAATAGTATGTGTTCTATTCTGAGGGAACTTTTTGGATCGGTGAGTGTAGATAGCGTTACGTTCAATCCTTCTCCATGGAACTTCGATTACAACCATAGTATCGCCAGTAGCGTATAATGTAATATGCACCTTCTATACGCTTTGTCCGGCCTTTGATGTAACAAGGAGAAGAAGTTTTTTGAATAAGATGAAAGTCGAACAGAGCATTACTATCAACCTTCCAACTGAGGAAATCTTCGCATATTTAAGCAACCTTGAGAACATGGCTGACTGGTCTAGTGCTGTCATTTCTGCCAGGAAAATCTCATCAGAAGAGATGCTAATAGGAACTACGGTTCGATGTACAATCCGGATTTTGGGAAGGTGGTTTGATACTACCTTTGAGATCGTTGAATGTGTACCCAACCGCTACCTGACCATCAAAAGCATCAGCGGTGTCGCACCAATCCTCATTTGTTATCGATACGAGCCAGTGGAAGGTGGCGGAACAAATATCTCTCTGGAGGAAATTATCCATTTCACAGGCGGTGTTCTGGGATTTGCAGAGCCAGTGGTCACAAGCATCATCCGCCGCCAGGTTGCATACGACCTGCTGACGTTAAAGGATATATTGGAAGCGGGAGCTTCAATTTCTAGCAGTGCTGGTTAATCGAGCTAAAGATGCACGTTGGTAGTTCCTACCGAACCAGTCCTACCCTTATTCCTTGCTCCGCTTTCACCTCCTCCAAATCAGCATCCAGATACTCCTTCACCTCAATTTGCCTGGCGCGAGTGACACTCATGATATCCACCCTGGCTTCCTGCAACATCCTGGCGATACCGGTATCCGTTGTCGCCAACTGTAATCGCTTCAACTCCGCTCCCAACGAGATGTTGGACTCGCTCTTATAACGGCGCACGGCGGTAGCAACCTCTATCAAAGCTTCGCCAGCAGCATCAGCCGTCTCACTCAGTAAGGACTCAATGGCAACGGGCCAGCGAGCATTGTGAATAGAACCCTCTCCTTCAATAGGCACAAAGAGCGCCTGGTAGACTTCCTCCGTAATGTAAGGCAAGATTGGAGCGAACAGTTTGATGACCGTCAAAAGTACATGATAGAGCGTGTAGCGTGCGCCCTCACGCAGCTCGTTTGTCTCATCGTAGAGACGCTCCTTGGACATCTCCAGGTAGTTATCAGCTAAATCCCTCCAGAAGAAACTCTCCGTCTCGCTTTTGGCGGCTGCATAGTCATAGTTGCGGAAAAGTTCCGTCACACGCCGGATTAACCACTGCGTGCGCGAAAGCATCCAGCGGTCGGTAGGCGTGAAGTCTGGTAGCTCGGCAGGCAGTTGATATCTTTCCAGAAAGCGCTGGCTAAACTTAGCCACGTTCCAGAGCTTTGTGACCAGTTTACTCCCAAGGGCAATTTTCTCCTCGCTGATTGTCGTGTCCTTACCCAGGCCCGTGCTCCCTGCCCAGTAGCGCACAGCATCAGCCGAGTATTTCTCGATCATCTCCATCGGGGGCATGGGACCACCTCCCCGGCTCTTACTGATCTTACCCGCTCCCTCGGCCGCTTTTCCCCAACCAGAGATTGCCACTATCTTCCACGGCAAAACGCCAAAGTGGTAATGGGATTTGACAATGGTGTAGAAAGCCCAGGTGCGAATAATCTCGTGTGCCTGCGTGCGCAGGGTCATAGGAAAGACTCGTTCGTACAGTTGCTTATCTGTCAGCCAGCGCCCAACAATCTGCGGCGACATAGAGGAAGTTGCCCATGTATCCAGCACATCCTCCTCTGGCCTGTAGGATGTGCTGCCGCAGTCACACGCTTCAGGTGGCTCCTGCTCGGTTGGATCTACCGGAAGTTGCTCTTCGCTGGCAAGCAGGGTCTTACCGCAGGCTTCGCAATACCACACAGGGATGGGCACGCCAAAGTAGCGCTGGCGGGTGATTATCCAGTCCCAGGCCAGGTTCTCCACCCATTCACGGTAACGCGCCTGCATATGTGCAGGATACCAGGTGACCTGCTCGCCCGCTTCAAGCCATTCCTTCTTAAAGTCAAGCACGCGAAAGAACCACTGCTGCGTCACGATATATTCCACTGGCGTATCATCACGCTCGTGGACGCGCACAGACTGGATAACTGGCTGCCTATCAAGTAGCAAGCCATGCGCATCAAGCGCCTCGATAATCTGACGACGGGCCTCTTCCACACTCAGACCTGCAAATTCTCCAGCCGCTTCTGTCATTATGCCATCGCGCCCGATGACTGTCTTAAGGGGCAGGTTATACTTATACCACCACTCAACATCCGTCACATCGCCGAATGTGCAGCACATCACAGCGCCAGTACCCTTCTCAGGATCTGCCTTTGCATCTGCCATTACAGGCACCTCGAAATCAAACAGAGGTACCGTTACGCGCTGCCCTATCAGCCCCTGGAAACGTGTGTCATTTGGATGCACGAAGACGGCTACACAGGCAGCCAATAGCTCCGGCCGCGTGGTGGCAATGGGCAGCGTCTCCCCGTTCTCAAGACGAAAAGCCAGGGTGACAAATTCGCTCTCACGTTCGAGATCATGTAGCTCGGCTTGCGCGACGGCCGTTTGACATTCAGGGCACCAGATGGTCGGCGCCTCGCGGCGATAGGCTATTCCCTTGCGATAAAGGTCAAGGAAAGACAGTTGGGAGGTGCGCCGGGAAAGGTCGTCGATTGTGCGATAGGAATACCGCCAGTCTACCGACAGTCCAAGCCGCTGCCAGAGCGCCTGGTAGTCCTTCTCGGCCTCCTCACTCACCTCCAGACACTTCTCTATGAAAGCTCTGCGCCCTACCTGTTGAGCAGTGATACCCAGGCGTTTCTCAACATAGCGATCGGTAGGAAGCCCGTTATCGTCGTAGCCCATGGGGTAAAAGACATTGTAGCCATTCATACGCCAGAAACGGGCGAAGAAATCGGTGTGACTGTAAGAATAGACGTGGCCGAGGTGAGCATGCCCCGAAACTGTTAACGGGGGTGTATCGATGGAGTAAACCTGCCCGCTGGCTTCAGGATAAAAGTGGTAGGTGCCTGATTTTTGCCAGAAAGCCTGAAGCTCTGGCTCGGCTTTAGCCGGATTATAGCGTTTTGGTAAACTCACAATCTTCCCTTTCTTGGCCGCTCCTCTGGCTTTGGTTCCAGCACGGGTACCTCCATGATCAAGCGCAGAGCTTCAGAAATCGCCCGGTCCAGTTGCGGATCAACATTGTTCACGTAATCCTGCGGGGCGATATCCACTTCGATGTCGGGTTCTGTGCCGTAGTTCTCGACGTTCCAGCCTACATCCTTGAACCAGAAAGCGAACTCGGGCTGTGTCGTTCTTGTGCCATCAACAAGGGTATGTCGCCAGTTGATGCCGATCACGCCGCCCCAGGTGCGTTTGCCGATCAATGGCCCCAGTCCCATCAACTTGAAGCTATGGCTGAAGATATCGCCATCTGATCCTGCATGCTCATTGGTAAGCGCAACCATCGGGCCTCGAGGCGACTCATAAGGATAAGGTTTCGGCTGACCCCAACGTGGGAAACTATAACCAACGCGTCGTCTCGCCAGCTTCTCGAGTAGGAGGCCAGAGACATGTCCACCACCGTTAAAACGCACATCGACAAGGAGAGCGGGATAATCGTACTCGGTCAGGAAACCTCGATGAAACTCTGCAAAACCTCCTCCCATCATATTCGGAATATGGATATATCCAACCTGGCCGTCAGATTTCTCATGGACGATACGGCGATTGTTCTCGACCCACTCTCGATAGCGGGCGGGTTGTTCTTCATCTATAGCTTTGGCAGTGACAACCCGCGTCTCTTTCGTGGACACATCCTCGATGGTGAGTTGCACCTCGCTATCTGCCTGGTTCACCAGTAGTTCTTGCGGACTGCGATTGGGGCCCACGCGCTGCCCGTTGATGGCGAGTACGGCATCCCCCACATGGATATTCAGCCCGGGACTGGTAAGCGGCGAGGTGGTATTACTATCAGACGGATCGCCCTGCACGATGCGAGCAATGCGATAGCGGTCATTTTCTGCGTCATAGCTCCAATCTATCCCTAGAAAGCCCTGGCGATAGTGTGGCTGCTGGCGATATTCGCCGCCCATTTCGTAAGCATGTGAGGTGTTCAGTTCCCCCTGTAATTCCCAGAAGAGGTCGGAGAGTTCTGAACGCGAACTGACACGTTCGACCAGGGGCGCATATTGTGAATAAATGGCATCCCAATCGATGCCTGACATGTCTTCTGTCCAGAAATGCTCGCGTTGCAGACGCCAGGCCTCGGCAAACATTTGCTTCCATTCAGCAGCAGGCTGCACCGATACTTTTACACGATTCAGGTCAAGCCAGCCCGACTCGCGACTCGGGCGATCGCCGTTCTCTGACTTTGAAGGTTTCTCGCCTGCTTTCACCGCGCGCAGCCGGCGCTTGCTGTGGTAAATTAACGTTTTGCGATCACGCGAGAGGTCAAAGTTATCGACTTCATCAATCAGCATTTCGCATTTGCGCTTTTCGAAATCATAAGAGTCGATATGCCCCTTTGGCTCATCTGAGTCCGATTGCTGATTCATTGCTCCTTGAATAGGATAAAGCAGGAAGAGCGCCTTGCCTTTTATGCCCCTTACTTTATAATAGCGGTCTTCTGCTACGGGGAAAGGTATGGTTCGCGAGGTGATCCCTTCCAGGTCGATGACCATTGCAGGTGGCTTTTTAGCGGCCTCTTTCTGATCCTCATCCTGCTCTTGCGCTGGCTCTTCATCCTCACCTTGCTCTTTCTCCTTTTCCTTCTCATCTGGAACCTTGGGTTCCGGGATGAATGGAGAGCGCAAGTCGCGTTGCAGTGTGATGAGGTAGGGTTTCACGCCTCGAGGAAAACCCAGGTCGAATTGCAGGTTGTCGTACACTGGATTGAGGATACGATATCCCAGAAAGTACAGGTACCTGCCTTCGGGATCAAACGACGGCGAGACATCTTCGAGTACAGGCTCAGTCACAACATGGGTTTCGCCCGTTTCAAGGTTGCAGAGTTTGATAGCTGCTTGCTGGTTCGAAAAGTAGAAGCCATAGGCCAGCCAGCGTCCATCGGGCGACCAGTCAATGCCTCTGATTGGACCGTAATCACTGCGATCAAGCATACGAGAGGAGCCTGCTTCCAGGTCAATCGTGAGCAGTTCGTGGCGGTGGTTGATGATGGCAACCACGTCATCGGTGGGCGAAACGGCGAAAGAGACGGCCCTGCCAAACTCAATTTCATTAAATATCTCAGGCTCGCTGGCATCCTCGGGATTGAAGACGACCAGGCTCTCTGATCCGGTTACGTCATTGACGGCCACCAGGCGCTTGCCGTCATTGAGCCACTCAAGGAAGCGATAGCGCACGCCGTCAAGTTCGCCGTGTTGGAGTACTGGCCCCTCCCAATTGCCCATAGTGAAGGCCTTGCCGCGGGTCGTGAGCGCTACTGCATAACCTTTAGGATGCAGTTCATAACTATTGAGATAGGTAGCGGCTGAGACGAACTTGCGGTTGCGCTGGGTGCGTATACTTGGCACCTCTGTATCAAGCTGACGCGCTTCTCCGCTGGCGGGGTCAAACAGGTAGAGGTCAGCGCCCGCGTGATAGACCAGGCGCCACCCATCGCTTGACATGTGACGCGCATAGAAATCCTGGTGATCGGTATGACGACGAACATCCTCACCGGATGGCGTGCAAGAATAAACGTTGCTCACTCCTTCATGGTCGGAGAGAAAGTAGATGCGTTCACCTACCCAGCACGGGTCAGCAACATTTCCATTGAGTTGAAGCAGTCGTTGGAACGTGCCGTTCCCTTCGGTATCACACCAAAGATGGCCTACCCTGCCACCCCTGTAACGTTTCTGGTACGACATTTCCCGTGTATTAATGTTACGACCAAGGACTACACCACCACGCGGACCATAAGAAATGGCGTTTGCCATGCCGATAGGTAGTTGGCGAGGCAGACCACCCTTGAGGCTGATCGCGTAGATGACTTCGAAGCGGAAGGCAAACTGATCGGCATTACTGGCATAGAGTATCTCGTCACCTGCTGGTGACCACCCGGAGACACGGCAAGACGCATCTTGAAAGGTAAGACGCTGGGCTACTCCGCCCAGCGCAGGCATGATATAAACTTCGCTGGGACCCTCTTCACGCCCTACGAAAGCTAACATCGTACCATCCCGCGAGAAACGCGGGTAGCTTGCTTCAGCTACACCCGCAGTGAGACGCTCCGCTCGTCCGCCTTCGCTCGATACAAACCAGAGGTCATCTTCAGAAACGAATACGATTTGGTCCCGGTGGATAGTTGGATAGCGCACATAACCCTGGGATGGCATATACTCTCCTTTATATATGGAAGCCTTGTGGGGCCAGTTCAGGACTTTGCAGTTGCACTCATTTTACCTCAAATTTTTTGGTGATGTCCAACTATTGTTCACGAGCGTTACGTCGAGTTCGTTTTTATTTTTACGGAGTACCAATGGAAGAGCTATACTTTAATCTACGTCACTGCCTGGGTCCACAATAATTATTGTACCGGGAACGACAGGTTGAGCATTTACTCCTACATTAGGCCCTTTATAGGCTGCATTTCCTTTACGTGCTCTAGGATCGGCCCAAGTAGTTGTAGAGTCGGAAAAGACAACGAAGAAGGTGTGATTTCCTGCTGGCAGGTTTGTCTGTACCTGGTAAAGCGCTCCTGTGCTATACGAGCCGGAAACATAGGACATTGGGTAAAGTGTAGTGTCTACGTAGAGAGAAGCTTGAGTTGGAGCTGTTCCAGCGGAATTAACATAGGTCGTCTTGAAGGTAAAAATGGTCGAAGTTGTTCCTGAAGTGGGATTGACTGACGTGTTTGACAGGAGAAGGTGCGAAATTTGAGGGATCATCTTGCCCGGGTAGGTGGCAGGACCCGATCCGTCGTCAAAACGAAAGACCGTGTAGTGTTCCCCTTCGGACAGCGAATTGGCCGTGTACGTAAAGGCTACTCCCTTAGTATAGTCAGTGCCACCAGTAGAAAGCATCGTATGGGGAATACCGTCGATAAACACTTTAGCCAGTGCCGGTGGTGTATTTGAAGGTGAGGTATAGGTCACAGTATATTTAACTGGTTGACCCGGCAATGTCGTGAGAGGTATCTTTGCATGCTCGGTGTCGACGAAGAAGGGATGCACCTCAGGACCAGGGAACTGCAGGCCATTGTCGGGCAGAGTAACAGTGCCTGATGAGCCATCAGAGAAATTGAAGGAGTAGTTGTGAGTTCCTACTCCGAGGGTTGTTGAGTACTGGTAAAGCTCTCCTCCCTTAATTGACATAACAGCCGTCATCGGTTGGGCAACCCCATCGATAATCACATTATGGATCGCTGGAGTGCCGCTTTGCATATAAGCAATATCATACGTGTACGTGCTGGTTGTTCCACCTACCGTAGGATTGACAGAGTATTTTGATACTTGTGTGGGAACTTGCAGTGTGTTTGAAAAGGGAAGAGGATTGAGAATCAACGGCGGCTGAGGAGTTTGCGTGAAGTCGAAGTAATCCATTAAATCACTGATGGTAGTCAGCGCATCCCGATTGCCCAGGTTAGGCAATCCGAAATTGTCCTCGACGAATTTAACGAATGAGCTAAATTCGCTCAGTTGGTGCGAGATATATCCTTGCTTTGTGTAAGGAGAGATCACAAGCAGTGGCACACGTATTCCCAGGCCTAATTTGTCAATTTTGGGAGGTGCTACATGATCGTACTGGCCGCCGAATTCATCCCAGGTGACAAAGATAGCAGTATTATTCCAGTAGGAGCTGTTCATGATCAAGTTAACCTCTTGAGCAACAAAATTCTGGGCAGGCTCTTCCAGAGATGGCGGATGATCTGTCGCGCTACCTGGAGGAGTGATCCAGGACACGTTGGCCATATTGCCTGTCTTCACGTCAGTAGTGAATTGATTCACACTATGAACGTCACTTGACGAGCCGGAGAGCGACTGGATCAGGGTAGGGGAGTCCCAGACCGGAATAGTACTGTAAAAACGCCAGCTAAGCCCAGCAGCAGTTAGCGACTGCGGCAAGCTATTAATATTGTAGCAGGGATAGGACCAATAGTTATCATCCGCAGGTATTCTAGAGTACACCACATTGTTTGGTTGCGATGTACAACCCTTATTATCACTGGTTTCATAGATACCTCCATTTTCAGCAGCAACCATCGCTATATGATTGGGTGTGCTGCTGGTAGCGTAAGAAGAAAAGAAATTGTCACCTAAGCCGAACTGCTGAGCATAGCGCCAGTATAGAGGAATATCTGCTTGCGAATATTGATACTTACCGGGCGCTTCAAACCGGTCCATTTTCCCACCATCGATCGCTGCAATAGAAGCAGCAGAGCCATGATTCAAATCACTCATTGGATTGGTCGCACGGGGAAGAGTAACGCCATTGGCATTGGGAAAGCGGCCAAAGAAGTTATCGAATGAATGATTTTCCATCATGATGATCACCACGTGCTGGATGGGACTGGATGGGGTTCCAGGGCGGTGACTACCTGCATAAACGGAGTGATAGGATGGAGCGGGCAGCAGACGCCATATCCCCGCCCCGGAAACAACAAGAAGAGTTATCAGTAAATACCAGTAGATCTTGCGCATATATCCCCCGATTTAGCAACTAAGTGACCTGTTCTTTAATAAGTGCGTTAATTATAGCACTTGATTTTCATTATTTCAATAATTCAAAATAGATTTCTGTGTTTCATTATGTATCAAAATAAAATTGATAACATGAAACCTCCGAGTGAAAGACACCTGGCACCCTGGAACGAGGAATGCTTCCCCCGCTGAGTGGTTACAGCTTGCTTTAAGATATTGAGTCGGTTGAGAAATCTGCTTAGCGAAGTGGTAATTCTTAACCTGATTACAACCAGTTATTCGAACAAAGTAGGTAGACAATATATATACTTATACTAAAGTGCTCACATAGAGTTATAGAAAGCGTCTTGTATAACAGTGCAAAAGGTTATCAGAAATGGTATGCGAGAGATGTGGCTCTAACTCGAACTCTAATGAGGAATGCTGACAAACTGTAGACAGGGGAAGGACAAGGGTTAAACATGAGAAATATCGTACGTCATTTGCAGCATCGACCTAAAGCTTTCAGATTACCGTTGGTCGGGTTTTTATTGGTGCTGGCAATGGTGGTAGCAGTTGTAAGTTATTTCCCAAGGCAAGCTGCTCACGCGGCCGCTACTCGCTGGACAACATTTCTTGGTAGTAATGCCCGCACCAGTTACAACGCTGCCGAGACAACTATTAATACGACTACGGCTCCCAATCTGAAGTTGCACTGGACGTTTTCTAACCCAGGGCATGCACAAATAACCGCTCAAGTGATGGCGGCTAATGGCATGCTTTATTGGGGAGATTGGAATGGGGTACTGCACGCGAGTGATCCAGCAACTGGAAAAGATGTTTGGACTGCAAGTTTGGCGACCAGGCCTGGTGGCTGCTCTCATAGACCGAAGGGAGTGATCAGTTCGGTGACGTTGGCGACGGTGTCGATTAACGGAACAGCAACTTCGGTCGTGTTCGTGGGTTCCGGGCCAGCCACTGTGTATGCGGTGAATGCTCACACTGGAACAATCATCTGGCAGCAAACTTTGAGTAGCGATCCTGCCTCGTTTATTTACACTTCGACGGCTATCTACCGCGGCAGTATCTACGTCGGGATCGCTTCAACCGGCGATTGCCCGCTGGTGCAAGCAGGATTTGATCGACTCGATGCCTCCACCGGACAGATCCAAAATACATTTAAGACCGTCCCTGATGGCTGCATTGGAGCATCTGTCTGGGGCGCTCCCGCTATTGATGAGCAAACTGGCATGGTTTATTTTGGGACCGGCAATGTTGACCATAAATATTGTACGCTGCCTATGCCACTAGAGGACTCGCTCGTCGAGTTAAAAGCGGCTGACCTCTCTATGGTTGCCTATTGGCCCTTACCGAAAGCCGAGAAAGGCCAGGACACCGACTATGGTAGTAACCCCACCCTTTTCCAGACAACGATCAACGGGGTCTCTCATAATATGGTGGGAATTGTCAACAAAGATGGCTACTACTTCGCTCTCGACCGGACCAATATCGCTGCAGGACCGTTGTGGCAAGTGCGCCTCTCACCCGGAGGGGCGGAGGCATTCAAGAACGCGACTATCGTTGGCGCTGCCTATGATGGGACCAGTCTGTATGTGGGAGGAAGCTCAACTACAATTGGCGCGCAGCAATGCGCTGGCAGTCTGGGTGCATTGAACCCAAGCACCGGGGCTTTCCGCTGGCAAGATTGTCTGGCTGCTCCAGTACTGGCTCCTGTGATTGGTGTGCCGGGTTTAATCGTGGCCGGTACAGGTAACACCATGATCGTGGTTGACTCAAGTACAGGAAATACTCTTTATAGCTATCAAGACACCTTGTTGAACGGGAACTTCTGGGGGGCAGCTATGATTTCAAATGGGGTCCTCTATGAGGGAAGTAGGAGTGGAACGATGTTTGCTTTTGGGTTGTAGTGACACCCAAAAACAAAAAAGAGACCGGTCGCTGTCCTGGGGGAAACACGACCGGTGTACCCAGATAAGGGGTGTGTGGGGGAAGTCCTGGGTTCAGTGTACCTCCTACCGCGCTTCAGCCAGGATGGCTCAATGGAGCTGATGGTCACAATGCCATGAGACATTGAGCCATCCTGCCGCTTCACGATTTCTTGTAAACTCTCTAGTAAGATAAACGCCAGGATGCTCTTTTTTGGGGTAGTTTTCGAGCGTATTATAGGCATGCAATTCTATACTCTATGAGTGATCACTCAATCTGCTCTCCTGGCGCACTTGCCGACTCCATATTTGCTTCATCCTTTGGCACTGCTTTATTCGCGGGGAATTGCTCAGGGTGGGTTATGCGCCATTCTCTCCAAAGAGAGATGATCACTGCCTGTATTACGCCGACGACGGGGGCGACAAAGAGCGCTCCCAGGATGCCAAATAGCTCGACGCCAGCGATTAGCGCGCTGATGGCAATAATGGGATGAAGCCCAACGGCTTGTCCTACGATGCGCGGGCCTACAATGTGGCTTTCAAGGGAGTGAACTGCCAGGAAATAGAGCAGCACGATGATGGCTAATATCCAGCTCTGGTGGGTCAGGCCGATGACCCATCCGTGATTCTGGGTCAAGGCAAGCAATACACAGGCGGTGGCAGTGATGAATGTTCCCAGCACTGGAACAAACGCCATGAAAAAGGCGAGCACACCCAACAGGACGGGATGTGGTACCTGCAAGATTCCCATTCCCAGGCCCACGAGCAGACCAATCAAGAAGGAAAGCGCGAACTGGCTCCGTATGTAGCCTCCGACGACACGATCCAGCGTGTCCAGCAAAAAGAGGGTACGCTGCTGAAATGGCAGATTGCCGCGCAACCAACGCATGATACGCGCTCCATCTATCAGGAAGTAGATACTCAGTATGGCGACTACGATAAAATCCAGAATGAAATTGAAGATGCTTCTGAGAAGTGGGACGACATCGTTGGCTAAATTTGACAGGTGGCTCACGACAATTTGACGGGCCTCTTGAATCTGTGCCTGATCGATACCAAGGGATTGGAGGGTCACTTCAAGAGGCGTTGCTGGACCACCAGCATTTGGCCTGAGAAGATGGGTGACTTCGCCTTTAAGGTCGTTAACCTGCTGGATAGCAGTTCTGCTTATAAAATAGATAACTATACCGAGGCCAATAAGTACGATGAGGTAAACGACAAGTATTGCCAGGATACGTGGCATCACGCGCGCGGTTAGTTTGACGGCAGGGGCCAGGGCAACGGCCAGGAGCGCTGCGATTGCTAGCAAGATGAGGGACCTGCCAATATGCGATGCTGCCCAGAGAATAACTGCTACCAGCGCGATCCAGGCAAGTGTCGCTAAAGGGATGGCAACTCGTCGTATCCATTTTGCGCTCGAGGAGATTGCTGTGCGCCATGTTTCAATTGGGCTTGTGTGAAGGGCCACGTCTGCGGGAGTCGTGGATGATGGAGTACGAGAAGAGGGCTGCTGCTGGTTAATGGCCTGGACCTGTTTGCCGCATTTCATGCAGAACATGGCCTGGTCAGGGTTCTCTGCTCCACAGTGGGTACAGGACATTGCCGATTTCCTCCTTCATCTATGTGCCGATAGTGGTGTGGTGCGAAGGGTAGGCGAAGGTAATATCTGTTCTGTTTGATTAAGTATACCTCACAGAGGTCTGTTTTGGGAGGCGATGCAACTTGATGTGGGGTATTATTGGGAAGCGTAGCCCGGTAGCGTAGTAAAATCCTCCTATTTGGTACAACTCCCTCTATCCAGGGTATGATATGATAGAGGAAAAGATAATCAGAAGGAAAGCGTCTGTAGCTTATGATCATAGAAGGAGGGAGGCAATATGGGCGGATTTCATTTGATTGACCTGATCGTGATTCTGGTGATCGGCCTGTTGGTTGCAGGTCCAAAGGCGCTGCAATCGATCTCTCGCAATGCAGGGAAGGGTGTGGGTCAGGCTAAAACGGTGAAGGATAAGGTGATGGCTGAGCTGCCTATGGAGGAAGTTTCTAAAATTTCGCAGACGATTTCGAAAATCCCTTTGAGTCCTCAGCAGGCTGTGCAGATGCTTTTGACTCCGGAGCAGGAGAAGAAGCAGGAAGAAGTAAAACGAGAAGTAAAAGAAAAGGGTTCTCCATCCTCTCCAACCCCTGCTGAGTGATCTCCACAAGCGGCGAAAACGGGAAAAGAGTTTTTCTGGGACACCCCGAACCCCGGCAAAGGGCTGCGCCCTCTGCACTCCTGCCAGTATGAGTTTACTTTCTGATCCTGGAAACACTTTCCACGCAGATCCACGATGACATTGCCCCAAAACCTTGCTTGCTTATTTCAAATGGCGGGATGCGTTGTGCATGCTTGAGATAGATCAGTATGCAATACCTTTTGTGCTTGAACATCTCGAAAAACTTTGCAATGTCAGGCTCTTCAATGCCGATGTCTTTGCCGTATTGTGCGAGGATTGTTTGCACCTTTTTTGGGGTGAGGTCGGAAACGTAGAGCACCTTTTCGACCTCTGCCTGGATAGTGACGGGTTCGCCGACGTTCTTGAAGTAGATGGTATCTCCGGCTGAGATTCTTTCCCAGGGAGCATATTTTACGTTAAACCAGCGCGACTCGATGATCTTCTGACCTGTCACTATTTTTTCGGTAAGTCCCCAGGATTTTTGCATGAAAGCGATATGGTCCATGCTACTTCTGGATTAACGCCACGGCATAGCAGGCAATTCCTTCCCGACGACCGGCGAAACCAAGGCCGTCGGTGGTGGTCGCCTTTACGCTTACCTGCTTGATATCGAGATGCAGGCGCTCTGCCAGGTGGGTACGCATGGCCGGGATGTGGAGGGCCATTTTGGGGTGTTCAGCAACGATGGTTGCATCGATGTTGCTGATTGTGTATTGCTGTTGACATAACAAAACATAGGTGTAGTCGAGGAAAACTGAACTGGGTTGGTTTTTCCAGCGTTTGTCGTTGGAGGGGAAGTGTTGACCGATGTCGCCGAGCGCCGCTGCGCCCAGGAGGGCGTCCACTATAGCATGGATGACTGCGTCAGCGTCGGAGTGACCACTGAGGCCGCGGTCTGAGGGGATGGTCACACCTCCAAGTATTAATGGGCGACCAGTGGCAAAGGCATGGACATCGTAGCCAAATCCAATTCGTATAGTCATATGGCTGTCAATCCTTTGATGAGTGCTTCTGCGATCAAAAGGTCCTCTTGTGTAGTGATCTTGATGTTTCTATACGAGCCAGGGAAGATAAAGACACGCTGTCCCAATCGCTCTAACAATGCTGCATCATCCGTGAACTCCCCCTGTATCAGAGTGGTGTGGTATGCATGATGGATAAGCGTGAACGAAAAGACCTGAGGCGTCTGGATCGCCCAGAGCAGTGAGCGGTCCAGGGTGCTGTGTATCCAGCCCTGCTGAACTTGCTTGATCGTATCCTGGACCGGGACGGCGGCTATAGCGGCTCGGCATTCCTGCGCTGCTTTCAGGCCTGCTTCCAGTATATCAGGAGTAACGAGGGGACGGGCCCCATCATGAATCATCACCCACTGTGATGTTGGGGTGGCATTTGCCAGAGTATCGAGTCCTATGCGTACTGAGTCTTGCCTGCGTATGCCTCCTGCCACAATGCCGGTGATTTTGCGCCAGCCTTCTTGCTGGCAGAGTATGGTGGCATCTTCAATGCGCTCTGCGTTAAGAACAAGAACAATATCATCAATGATGGGAGAAGCTTCAAACACATCGATAGTACGCGCAAGCGTGATGCGCCCTGCCAGTGGAGTCCAGAGCTTATCATGTCCTTCCATACGACGACTGGAACCGGCGGCTGCGATAATGGCGGAAGATGTTACTTGCATATCTGAGCTATTACTTTGGTTTGGTCGTAGAAGATTGGGGGGGCTGGATAGAAGGAATGCTACTTACCCCCCCTTGTTGTTTTGGGTGCGCGAAGATCATGCGTCCCGCGACGGTTTGTAGAACACGGGTTACTGAAACTTCGATTGTCGCGCCCATAAACTGGCGACCGCCTTCTACAACGATCATCGTGCCATCATCCAGGTATCCTACTCCCTGGCCCAGCTCTTTCCCGTCTTGTATGATTTTGATAACCACGTCTTCTCCCGGAAGTAGTACGGGTTTGACAGCATTAGCCAGTTCGTTGATATTGAGCACTTTGACGCCTTGTAGTTCCGCCACTCGGTTGAGGTTAAAATCGTTAGTAATGATAGGGCAGTGCAAAGTTTGAGCCATTTTGACAAGCTTACTATCGACTTCTATGATACCCTCAACATCGGCGTCCGTAATCTCGATGGGGACAGTGGCATCTTTTTGCAGCCGGTTGAGCATCTCCAACCCACGTCGACCCCGATTGCGTCGCATCGTATCGGCGGAATCGGCGATATGCTGTAATTCGTTCAACACGAAGCGTGGAACTACTAATACGCCGGAGATAAAGCCGGTCTGGCTGATATCGGCGATGCGACCGTCGATAATGGCGCTTGTGTCCAGTAATATCTGCGTGACTGGTGGTAGCTGTGAGGCGTTTTCTTTTTCGCGTTCCTTGTTGCGCTCCTCTTCGCGTTCGCGTTCACGTGCGCGCCTAGGAATAAAGCCGGTCTGGAAAAGGTGTGCAATATCGTTTTTACGCTGAACGGCAATGGCAACACCAAGAAAGCTAAACAGAAGGGCGCCTACAAAGGGGAGAATTTTCCCTAGATTGGCTGGTAAATTTGATAATGGAATCCCGAGTAGTACCGATATGATGAGTCCAACTATAAGTCCTATCACTGCTGCTACCAGGTCACTGGCGGAGGTATTACGCATCCAGTGATAAGGCATCACGGTGATATAAGGAGTAATGATAAACATGATCAGGGCGCTGGCGCCTGCGATGCCAATCGCCCACCAGAGGTTAACCCAGGCAGGAAATTGCGAACGATCCAGAAAGTACAGAGCCAGAATCGCGACAATTGCGACCAGGGAACCAATAATACGAGCAATAGATTTAACAGACATCCCTTCATCCTCCAAAATGGTGCTATTGAGTGTGTTTGAGCACCCATGAGGGGCAACGCGAGATAGGGCATGGGGGCAGGGTCGATGATGAGAATAAAAATGATAATAACAAGATGATGTCGCCTGACCCATGGTACCCGCAAAAGGCACCCGTACAATGCTGAACCGTAAAGCGCGCCCGTTAAGTCGTAAAGACTATCTAAGACAGATACCGAGTATACACTGTTGCGACACTGAAATCAATACTTTTCTACTAGTGTAACGCAACCTCTAATGCTACCGCAAGTGAACTTGCTGCAAAAATTTTGAAATCTGCTGGTAATCCCGAGCCTTCCAACTCAGCGCTCACCTGCGCACCGCCTCCAGCTTTCGGTACAATACAGCGTTTAAAGCCGAGTTTTGCGGCTTCACGTACGCGCAAGCCGAGGCGACTGACGGTGCGTAATTCGCCGGACAGGCCCACCTCGCCAATTAGAACCATTTCGGGGGCGATGTGTTTCTCACGATAACTCGAAGCGATAGATGCTGCCACTCCCAGGTCAATGGCTGGCTCTTCTAAGGTGAAACCGCCGACAACGTTCGCATAGACATCGTGATTGCCTACAGCTAACCCCACTCTTTTAGTGAGTACAGCGAGTAGCATTAAAAGGCGGCTATATTCAATGCCATTGGTAGTGCAACGGGCATTGCCGAAATTGCTGGGTATAACGAGCGCCTGCACCTCTACGAGCAAGGGACGCGTTCCCTCCATGCTCACAACAACAGCGGAGCCTGTTGCACCTGCAGTGCGATCGGTCAGAAACATCGCAGATGGGTTGGAAACTTCGGCCAAACCATCTCCATGCATCTCAAATACGCCGACCTCGTGGGTTGCTCCAAAACGGTTCTTGACGCCACGCAGCAGGCGGTAGGTATGATAACGTTCACCTTCAAGATAAAGGACGGCATCAGCGATGTGTTCGAGAGCCTTTGGGCCGGCAACAGTTCCTTCTTTCGTGACGTGTCCAATGATAAAGATGGGTGTGTGGGTACTCTTTGCCAGTTGCATGAGTTGAAGCGTACATTCACGCACCTGGCTGATGCTGCCGGGAGCCGATGTCAGGTGGCTGGAAAGCACAGTCTGAATTGAATCAACGATGACGATTGCAGGTTTGAGGCGATTTACTGCCTCCGCTATCACATCAAGTTCGATGGAAGCCAGTAAATAGAGCCGTTCGCCTGTGATATCCAGGCGTTCGGCACGCATCTTGACCTGTTCAATCGACTCTTCACCCGAAACGTAGAGCACTACTCCCGCGCTTTTAGCGATATTACCAGCGACCTGGAGCAGCAGCGTAGATTTGCCAATGCCTGGTTCTCCACCAATGAGGGTAAGCGAACCGGCAACGAGACCTCCTCCGAGGACGCGATCCATTTCTGGATAGCCGACGGAAATACGCGCTTGCGCAAGCGGTTTGATTTCAGGTAAATTGAGTGGAATGTGTGTCCCCTGGGCAATAGAAGAAGAACCCAACAAGCTTTGACGGCGCTGTTGGGCTGGACTTTGCGGGAGATCCGCTACTTCCTCAAGGGTGTTCCATGCGCCGCAGTCGGGGCATTTACCCACCCATTTACTCTGTTCAGCACCACATTGCTGGCAGAGAAATTTTGTGCGTAGTTTTGCCAT
>Ga0137377_10000865_pt1 | contig 19873 bp, 19 predicted proteins | sample SagtaG_22_FD_104815 | JGI IMG/M metagenome (GOLD analysis project Ga0137377, IMG submission 104815) | Vadose zone soil microbial communities from Sagehorn Ranch, Mendocino, California, USA - Sage2_L_40_16 metaG | ecosystem: Environmental > Terrestrial > Soil > Vadose zone | place: USA... | reverse complement strand
ATGGAGATCAAGGGGGTCAGGCTCGACGGCTTCCAGACGATCGTGTCGCCGCAGACGAGGGCCAGCGCCCAGCCCCAGCCCGGGACCGCGACCGGAAAGTTGAACGCGGATATGATCCCGACCGCGCCCAGCGGATGCCACTGCTCGACCAGCCGGTGGTCGCGTCTTTCAGACGCGATCTCTCTGCCGAACAGTTGCCTGGATTGGCCGACGGCAAGGTCGCAGATATCGATGACCTCCTGGACCTCGCCGCGGGCCTCGCTCAGGATCTTGCCGTTCTCCAGGCTGATGAGCCTGGCCAGCTCTTCTTTGCGCGCACGAAAACCGTCACCGAGCCGGCGCACGATCTCGCCGCGGTGAGGTGCAGGCACCTTCCGCCAACGCGAGAATGCTTCGTGCGCCTCGGTGACCGCACGCCTGCAGTCGTCTGGGCTCGCGGTTCTGACATGCGCGAGGACGTCGCCCGTGGACGGGTCGCGCGTTTCGACCAGCGGTCCTGAGGCGTCATCGTGGAACGCACCGCCATACGCGACGCCCGTCACCGTCCCGCCAGCCTTCATGCCGAACGCGGCGAGGATCTCTTCGACTCTCATCTTCCGATCGGATGCGATCTTGGTGCTCATAGCAGTCCCATCCTTCTGAATTCGTAGATCAAACGACGTTGTTTTCCGGTTCGACGTTACCGGTCGCGAAGCGCCGGTGCGCGAAGATGTCGAGCGGCACCTGAGGTTGCTCACCCGAGAACCACTGCGCGAGCAGGTACCCGACCGCCGGCGCCTGCTGGAAGCCGTGGCCGGAAAAACCGCAAGCACACCAAAAGCCCTCGAGGCCATCGACCGGACCCAGGATCGGCTGATGGTCAGGCGTCATCTCGTACAGGCCCGCCCACGCCGTCTGGATTCCGGCCGTGGCGAGCCTTGGCGCCCGACGGTCGATCACCTCGGCCATGGCGTCGAGGACTCCCCAGTCGACGTCCGTGTTGAAGCTCGGCTTTTCATCGCGCATTCCCATTCCGAACAGCAGGCCGTCGCCTTCCGGATGGAAATAGAGTGACGTCGCGAAGTCGATTGTCATCGGATGCTGGCGTGACACCTCCGGCACGGGGTCGGTGACGAAGATGTTGCGCGGGTAGGGCTCCACCGGCACATCGATCCCCGCCATGGCGCCGATCTTGCTCGCCCATGCTCCGGCGCAGTTGAACACCGCGGACGTCGAGATCTCGCCGGCAGTGGTTCTCACCGCCCGCACATGTCCCGCCTCCTGAACGATGCCTTCGATCGCAACGCCTTCGAGCAGCCTGACCCCCAGCCTCCTGGCTGCGCCCGAGTAAGCAATCGTCACCGCGTGCGGGCTCGCGATCCCGTCGCTGGGGCAGAAGGTGCCGCCCAGGATGTCGTCGCCGTGCACCAGCGGCGCGAGCTCGCGCACCTCGTGTGGCTCCAGCCAGCGGGCGTCGGTGACGCCAGTCTTGTGCCACATCGGCAGCAAGCGCCGGAAGTCCGCGACCTGGCTGTCGCTCGTCAGCACGAACAGGTAGCCGATGTGCCGGAACTCCGGATCGACGCCCGTCTCCGCCTCGAGACCGGACAGCAGCTGCACCGAGAGTTGCTGCATGACGACGTTTGCGGCGGAGGAGAACTGACGCCTGATCCCGCCAGCGCATCTGCCCGTCGACTGCGATCCGAGCGTCTCTCTTTCCACAAGCACGACCTCCGCGCCTCGCCGCGCGAGGTGGTATGCGATGGAGCACCCGACCACCCCGCCACCCACGACCACGGCGTCAGCCGCGCCCCGGATCATGACCGGAACTACACTCTGCTCGGGGATGGAGTCTGGAGGCGAAGCGGGCCATGGGCGGCCACTTTATGGACCATCTGATTCAAAGGTTTCGCCGCGATTCTCGGGCATTCGGACCTACGCGCGGCTTCCCCACGTAACCGGCCGCCTGGCGGGCGTTGACGCCGCCATCGTGGGCATCCCGTTCGACACCGGTGGAACTTACCGCGTCGGCGCCCGGTTCGGGCCGGAGCACATCCGCAGCGCCTCTGCGCTGATGCGCCCGTATCACAGCGGAAGCGGAGTCGCGATCTTCGACCGACTGTCGGTGGTGGACTATGGCGACCTCCCTGTCGTTCCGGGCTATATCGAAGAGTCCCACCGCCGGATCGCCGGGGGCCTTCTGGACGTTTTGCGGGCCGGTGTCATCCCGATCGACCTTGGAGGTGATCACTCGATAGCGCTGCCGGAGTTGCGTGCTCTGGCCGAGGTGCATGGCAAGGTTGGGCTGATTCAACTCGACTCCCACAGCGATACTTCCGAGGCGTATTTCGACCAGCCCCACACGCATGGCACGCCCATCTATCACGCGGTGAGGGAAGGATTGATCGAGCCATCGCGATCGATCCAGGTCGGATTACGCGGTCCCATCTACTCGGACCGCGACTACGCGATCCCGCGCGAGATGGGGATCGAGGTCATCACTGGCGTGGAGGCGCATGAGATGGGCATGGCCGCGGTCGCCGAGCGAATCGCCGCGCGAGTTGCTGACATCAAGGTGTTCTTCTCGTTCGACATCGACTTCATCGACCCCGCGTACGCGCCGGCGACGGGGACGCCGGAGATCGGAGGCTTCACCACATGGGAAGCCCAGTCTCTGTTGAGGCGCCTTGCGGGCATCAACTATGTCGGCTTCGATGTGGTTGAGGTCATCCCCGCATACGACGTCGCCGACAACACGTCCTTCGTGGCGGCCAACATCGTCTACGAGTTCCTCGCGCTGCTCGCCCAGGCCCGGTGAGCGGCCGGCTCGCGGGCAAGATCGCCGTCGTCACCGGTGGCACGAGCGGCATCGGAGAGGCGACCGTCCGTCTGTTCGTCAGCGAAGGAGCTCGGGTCGTCATCGTCGCCCGGCGCAGCGGACCGGGGGAGACACTGGTGGCCGACCTTGGTCCGGAGCGGACGAGATTTTTCGCAGGCGACGTGGCGAGCGAATCCACCGCCAAGAACGCGATCGACCTCGCCGAGCAATGGGGTGGAGTGGACATCCTCGTCAACAACGCAGCTATGGACTGGACGAGTCCGATCATCGAAACCTCCGCGAGCGACGTGCGCCGGGTAATGGAGACAAACTTCATCGGGTCGTTTGTCATGCAGCGGGAGGCTGCGACCAGGATGCTCGCTCGCCACCGCGGGTCGATCATCAACGTGACCTCGCGCAATGCCTCTGTCGGGGTGGCGACGATGGGGGCATACGCTGCGGCCAAGGGAGCGCTGCTCGCGCTGACAAGAGCGGCGGCTGTCGAGTGGGCGAGGGAGGGCGTGCGCGTCAACGCGGTCGCTCCGGGACTGACGCAGACGCCGCTCGTACGGACATGGATCTCGGAGCAGGAGGACCCCGCCGGATTCGAGAGAGAGGTGGCGTCGTCGATCCCTCAGGGCCGGATGGCCGAGCCGACGGATGTCGCCGGCGCAATACTGTTTCTTGCAAGCGATGAGTCCGCGCACATCACGGGTGCCTCCCTCGCGGTCGACGGCGGCTACACGGCGGCGTGATCGATGACCGTGAATAAATCCGTCGCCGGCTTCTCAGCCGAGGAGGCGAGCCGGCTTTCCGAGCTCGACCGGACACACTGGCTTCATCCGCAGGGCGATCTTGCGGCGCCTCCCGGAACGATCCCGCAGCTGATCATCGTCAGCGGACAGGGCGCGACGCTGACCGACATCGAAGGACGCGAGTACGTCGACGGCATGGCCTCGCTCTGGAATGTCAATGTGGGTTACGGCCGCGAAGTGCTCGCCGCAGCGGCCGCCGAGCAGATGACCACTCTGGCTTTCAGCTCCGCCTACGGCGGCTTTGGGACGGCGCCGGCCATCAGGCTTGCGGCCCGGCTGGCGGAGCTGGCGCCGGGCGATCTCGAGGTGACCTATTTCGCCTCCGGAGGCGCCGAAGCGAACGACACCGCTTACAAGATCGCCCGGCTCTACTGGAAGCTGCGCGCGGAACCGGATCGCGTGAACATCATCTCTCGGACTCGCGACTATCACGGCCTTACGTACGCCGCCACGAGCGCCACGGGCCTGGCCAACTTCTGGAAGGGTTTCGAACCACTCGCGCCTGGATTCCTGCACGCTCCCGCGCCCGACCCGTACCGCTATGCCGGCGAGGGCTCCGCCGGAGTGGCTTACGTGCAGGCCCTGGAGAAGGTCGTGCTGGAAGCGGGTCCGCAGACCGTGGCCGCCGTCGTGGCGGAGCCGGTGCAGGGCGCCGGCGGTGTGATCGTGCCGCCTGTTGACTACTTTCCGCTGCTCCGCCAGGTCTGCGACAAGTACGGCCTGCTGCTGATAGCCGACGAGGTGATCACCGGATTCGGGCGTACCGGGCGGTGGTTCGGCCTGGAGCACTGGAACGTCCAGGCCGACCTGATGATCTTCGCGAAGGGTGTCACCAGCGGCTACCTGCCGCTGTCGGGCGTCATGCTGACGCGTCGCGTCCACGACGCGCTGAGGTCAGTGAAGGGCATGTTCGCGCATGGGTTCACCTACAGCGGCCATCCGACCGCATGCTCCGTCGGGCTGCGAAACCTTCAGATCCTCGAGGAAGAAAGGCTCGTCGAGCGAGCCGCGGAACTAGGCGCCTACCTGCAGAAGAAGCTGCAGGCGCTGCGCGAGCTCGAGATCGTCGGCGACGTGCGCGGCCTCGGCCTGGTGGCCGGTGTTGAGCTCGTCAGCGACAAAGCCACCAAGCAGTCCTTCGATGTCGCAGAGGGTGCCGCGAGGCGCGTATGGCTCGAGGCCCTGGAGCACGGCGTGATCGTGCGCCCGATCGCGGGTGACGTGATCGCGCTCTCGCCGCCGTTCGTGATCAGCGAGCAGCAGATCGACCGCATCGTCGAGGTGCTGCACGGGGCGATCGAGAGCGTCGGGAGTCAGCTGCGCCGGCCGGATTGATCCGGGGAACGATCTCCGAAATGCCTATGTCGGCATCGGCGTGCCGGTGAGCTCTTCACAAGCGGCAAGCAGCCCATCTTGGATCGTTACGTCACGCGCGGCAGGATGGGTATCCTGCCGCCTCTTGTGATAGAAGTACGCGCCGCTGACCATCGCGGCAGAGTCCTGGCTGACCGCGAGCCACGCCTGCGTTTCGGAACCGAGGCCGAGATCGTCTGGCGCGCCCCGGCCTCCCATCTTGGTGGCGACCCAACCTGGGTCGACAGCATTGGACCGCACCGCCGGCCAACGCCGCGCCAACGCAAGAGCCAACACCGCGTCGAACAGCTTGGAGTCTGAGTACGCCTGGGACCCATTCCACCGCCGGCGCTTCCACTGCAGGTCGGAGAGGTCGGGATCGCCGCCGCGATGCATGCCGGAGCTCAGATAGATGAGGCGCTTGGGTTGTTCTATGAGCGCCGTGAGTAGGTAAGGGGCGAGCACGTTGATGGCAAAGATGTGCTCGAGACCCTCGAGTGTCTCGATTCGGCCTTCGCGGTCACCGACCCCGGCGTTGTGAATGACAGCATCGAACGGCCCTAAACGGTTGGCCTGATCGGCAAGTCCGCGAGTCTCCACGATGCTCACCAGATCGCCAACCACCACGCCGTAAGACTTGGGCGCCGTGGTCTGTGCGTCTCGGGCACGCCCCTGGTTGCGGGCGTGGAGGACCACGTCGTGCCCGGCGGCAATCAATCGCTTCGCTGCCATGAGGCCGAGACCGTCGGATGATCCGGTGATGAGCACCTTGCTCATGGTCCTTGGCTCGACGTTAATTGATTGATCCTTGCCGCCGAGCATCTCAGCATTGCTCGAAACCCGGCGTGATGCGGCCCATGATTGGTCGCGAGACCGAGGTCCTCGCCACCGATGAATTCCAGGTCCAGGCGAAGTCACTATCTTCGACATTCCATTTCCCGTGCACCGAAGGAGCATGACCATGACCACCGATCGGACCACCGACACGAAGGGCGCCGGCAAGTACGCCGACGTCAAGGGCATCAACCTCTACTACGAGACCCACGGTGACGGGCCGCCGCTGATCCTCCTGCACGGCGGACTGGGTTCGGGCGAGATGTTCGGGCCCGTGTTGACCCAACTCGCGAAGCGCCACCAGGTCACCGCTGTCGACCTGCAAGGACATGGCCGTACCGCTGACATCGATCGACCCATCGACGTCCGGCTGATGGCCGACGACATCGCCGCCCTCATCGACCACCTCGGGTTGAAGAAGCCGGACCTGGTCGGCTACTCGCTCGGCGGTGGCGTGGCGCTCCACACAGCGGCGAAGTACCCGGCCAAGGTCCGCCGCCTGGTCGCCGTCTCAGCCAACATCCGGCCCGACGCGATCTATCCGGAGATGCGAGTCCAACAAGGCCAGGTGAGCGCGGCCGCCGCCGAGTTCATGAAAGACACACCGATGTACCAGCTCTACCAGAGGGTTGCACCACGTCCCGAGGACTTCCCGCGGCTGCTCGACAAGATCGGCGAATCGATGTCGAAGGACTTCGACTTCTCCGAGGAGGTCCGTGGTCTCCAGGTGCCGACGCTCATCGTCGCCGCCGACGCCGACATGGCTCCGCCGAGCCACTACGTCGAGGTGTTCAAGCTGCTCGGCGGCGGACTCCGCGACGGTGGCTGGATGGGCGAGGGCCGGCCGGCGGGCGGGCACGCGCTCGCGATCTTGCCAGGTCTGACCCACTACAACATCGGCAGCTCGCCACTGTTGGCTGCGGTAACCCTCGCCTTCCTCGAAGAGCAACCGACCTGAGAACGTTGGCCCGCACTTTGCTCGACGCGCTGTATCAGCTTCCAAGCCCGCCTGCATGATGGCGGCGTACTTCACGCCCTTGTACGGGGTCACCTTCACAGCCTTGGCGCGTTCGGGGCGATCGGGCTCCAAGGGATCGTAGATTTCCGCCAGCCGCCGCTCGTTGAATACGGCATCGGCCGCAGTGGCCACGATAAGGGTGGATGGGTTCTGTTCCACCCTTCGAATGGAGGGTTGGGCGCGTCGCTCCCGGATGTCGCCGCAAGTCCGCGATCCAGATCTCCTGCCATGCCGTGAGTCCGGGCTGGCCCAGAGTCGATGAACGACGCCGCATGCCTTGACAGCCGACTGCGGATGGTTCATAAATTTGGGGTTCTTCTCAGGTGGTGATTGTGATTTTCATCAGATGAAAACGAACGCTTATCGCACTCGGTCCGTGGAACGAGTTCTTGCCGTTCTCAATGCGTTCACCGAGGCCGGTCCCAACCTGACTTTGATGCAGGTCTGTGAAGCCACCGGGCTGACACCCAGCACTGCCTACCGACTCATGGCCAACCTCGTCGCTCGGGGCTATCTGGAGCCCGGTCGCGAAGGCAACGCTTACCGACTCGGTTTGACGGTGATTCGGCTGGCAGGTGTCGCCTTGGGTCAACTGGATGTTCGCGTCAAAGCGGCGCCGTTGATGGATGAGCTGCGCAACCGGACCCGCGAGACGGTTCACCTGGCGGCGCTAGATGGAAGGCACATCATTTACCTCGAGAAGCTCGAAGGGCTTCACGCCATTGGGCTGATGAGCTCCCGCGTCGGGCGCACAGCGCCTGCTCACTGCACTGCACTCGGCCGAGTCCTGCTGGCGTTCAATCCGGAGGCGACGGAGGAGATTCTCAAAGGGCCCCTCGAAGCGCCGACCCCTCGCACCGTCGTCGATCCCAAGGCTCTACGTGCATTGCTGGCTCGGGTGAATGAGCAGGGCTATGCCTTGGATTTGGGGGAGCACGAGCCGGAGGTGCGCTGCGTCGCGGCGCCTGTCAGAAACCATTCCGGCGCGGTAATTGCGGCGATGAGTGTTTCTGGGCCCGCACAAAGGATTGAGCCGATGCTGACCGAGGGTCTGGTGACCGAGGTGGTGCATGTTGCGCGGGCGATATCGGGCTTGCTCGGCTATTTGGGTTCCGCCGTGGCCCGAAAAATCGTGGAGACCAGGACCGTTTAACCAGTTCATGTGGGGAGGGCTTTAAGGATGTTGAGCATTGAGGCACTCGTTGAGGGTTTGACTACAGGCCGGCTCAGTCGCCGTGGTTTTTTGCAAGGAGCGATCGCGCTGGGGCTTTCCATGTCCGGTGCTGTCGCACTTTTGGAGGCGTGCACGTCTGGGACCCCGGGCACCTCTGGCGCCGACCTGACGTTCGTCGTCTGGTCCTACGGTGTGGAGACGATAAAGGACAACATCAAGAAGCTAGAGGCGAAGGTCTCAGGCCTTCACGTTAACTTCCAGGACTTCGCGTGGACCAACTATCACGACACCATGGTCGCGAGATTCGCCGCCAAGACGCCAACTGATGTCTGCTATAGCTCGGACCATTGGCTCTCCGAGTGGGCAGCTGCGGGTTGGCTGACGCCTCTTGAGCAGAAGTACCCTGATCTCAACGCATACACAAGCGACTATTTCCCGTACGTGATTCAGGGCATGACCTATCAAGGCAAGAATTACGGAATCCCGTATTACGCAGACACCTGGGCCTTTCTGTACAACGAAGATCACCTCAAGAAGGCCGGCATTTCACAGCCACCGACAACGTGGGACGAGCTCACGCAGCAGTCCCTGCAAATCAAGTCAAAAGGAATCGCCAACTATCCGGTCATCCTCCTTTTCGCGCAGGATGATCCAGGATCCATCGAAGTCTGGACGTCGATGGTCTTCTCACTGACGGACGGCCACCTTTTCGACGAGAGCCTGAATCCGGTGTTCAATCGTTCCGGTTCAGCTGCGGCGAAGACCATCGATTGGGTCGCGAACGCCCTCAATACATCGAAGATCCTCGACCCGGCCTCTCTGACATCGCAAGAGATTCCAGTGGTGAAGGCAATGGAATCTGGCGCACACACCTTCACGATCCTGGAGACCTACAACCAGGCCGAGCTAAACAAGAGCGGTTCGGGTCCCTTCTCGGGTCAATTCAAGATGGCGCCGATGCCTGGCGATACACACAACACAGTCGGCTATGTGCGCTTTTACGCTGTCACCGATCAACTCACCAAGAGGGATGCGAACGTCGTCAAGTTTGGTGATCAGTTTTTGCAGTATTTCGGCGGCAAACCCGATGGCGCGATCAGCCCCGTGGTGAAGCGGTGGGCGGTGGAAAATGGCTTGGGCTTTGGTTGGAAGTCGCTTTGGGACGACGCCGATGTGCGCAAGGCATTCAGCACCTGGGGGAGCCCGGACATGTTGCGACAAAATCAGCAGCTGGCGCGCTCCAAGGAGGGGCTGACCAAGTACTACCCATCATGGGATGTCTTCACACGGGGCGAGCTGCAGAAGGCCTACCTCAAGCAGGTCAGCACGACAACGGCTTTGAGCGCGATGGCTGACAAGTGGAACAGCTTGAAGAAAGGCTGATCGTCTTTTAGGGATTGGACGTGGTCCAGCTGAGGGCTGGTGGGTCGCGCCGGCCCTCGAGAGGCCGGCAAATCGTGGCAGGCCGAGAATCAGGTTATGCCTACCTGACTCTCCTGCCCGTGCTGCTCATCATGGCGGCGTTCAGTCTCTATCCCATCGGCTACTCGCTGTACCTCAGCCTCCACAAAGAGGTTCTGACTGATCCACTCAACAATCCCTACGTCGGTTTCCAAAATTTCAGCAATGCCCTACACAGCTACTACCTGACTTCGTCGCTGGTATCGACGGCGGCATTCATGGCTATGGCCGTGCCGTCGGTGATGATTTTTGGACTGCTCGCAGCGCTGCTTCTCAACGAGGCGTTCGCCGGGGCCAGGATTCTTAGGGTCGCGATCTTGCTGCCCTGGGCAATGCCGGCCGTCGTAAGCGGCATCGTCTGGCGCTGGATGCTCAACGGGGACTATGGGATTCTGAACTCGGCGCTCTTCCAACTCGGAATAATCCACGACTACATTCCCTGGTTGAGTCAGCCGGCTTTGGCGAGAGTCGGTTTGGCCGTTGCTCATGTCTGGCGCGAGGGGCCGCTGGCTGCCATCTTCTTCCTGGCCGGCCTGCAGACGATCTCACCTGACCTCTACAGCGCAGCCGCCGTCGACGGCGCGGGGCGCGTGGCTGCGTTTCGGCGCATCACGATGCCGCTGCTCAGGCCAACGATCGTGATCGTCTTGATCTACGAAACGATAGTTGCAGCGACAACTTTCGACCTGGTCTACGTGATGACCGGAGGAGGCCCGGCTGACGCGACCTCGCTGATCAGCTGGTATGCCTACGCCGAGGTCTTCAAATTCTTGGATCTGGGAACGGGAGCCGCGTTGGCGTTCCTCATCGCCCTGGTTCTGCTCGCCGTAATCATTCTGTACTTGCGGGTGCTGCGCTCGGAAGAACGACGTTGACAACTTACATCGCAAGCCGCGCTTTTCGGCGACAAGCAGGCCTGTGGGCCGCCACGCTCGTCATGCTCGTGTTCATCCTGGGGCCGATACTCTGGATGCTCGACTCCAGTTTTCAGGGTGAGACCGAGCTGCTGACACGTCCGAGCCACCTGCTGCCTCAGCAGCCGACGATCGCAAACTTCAATTACATCTTCACGGGTGCGGTTCCGCAAGGACTGAATGTCAGGGGAACGCTTCGCAGCCGGATTTCGCAGGAGGCGCGTGAGGTTCCCGCCGCGCTGGAGAACAGCGCCATCATCGCGCTGACGGTTGCCCTCGTGAACGTGGCGCTCGGGGCTCTCGCCGCCTATACGTTCGCTCGCCTCAAATTTCGAGGCAAATCGCTCGTTTTCAACTTTCTGCTGGGCACTCGACTGCTGCCCGCCATCGCCGTGGCGATCCCCTATTACGCGATCGTCAGCGCTCTCGGCCTACTCGATTCATACCTCGGCCTGATCCTCGTCTACCTGACCTTTTCCTTGCCGTTCACCATCTGGTTTCTGCGCGACTACATCATCTCGCTGCCGATTGACATCGAAGAGGCAGCTCAGATCGACGGATGCAGCCGTTTGCAACTTCTCCTCAGGATTGTCTTGCCGCTGGCCGCGCCGGGCTTGGCTGCGGCCGGCGCTTTCGCCTTCATGTCTTCGTACAACGAGTTCCTTTTCGCGTTACTTCTAACCCAGACGATCAGCTCGCAAACGCTGCCCGTGATTCTCTCGTCGGTCGCCACAACCCCAGAAAAAAGCTTGGCGCTGATCGCGACGAGCGTGGTACTCGCGATGGTGCCTCCGCTTCTCTTCGCAATCGCGTTTCAACGCTTCCTGACCAGGGGCCTCGTAGCCGCCCTGGGTAAGGGCTAAGTCAGGTGACGGGAGCCGACATCGTGACCATCGGCGAAACCATGATCCTGCTTTATGGCGAGGACACGACCGCACCACTGCGTTTCGGGGAACGTTTATGTCTCGACTTCGCGGGGGCTGATTCAAACTTCGCAATCGCGATGTCGCGACTGGGCTACCGCTCAGCGTGGATCAGCCGTCTCGGCGCGGAGCCTTTGGGTGAGCTTGTTCTGAATGGAATCGCCCGCGAGGGAGTCGACGTATCGCGGGTGATCCTGGATCCACTCCGTAATACCGGCCTGTATCTGAAGCACCATGATTCGACCGGAGTCACCCGTATCCAGTACTACCGTCATGGCTCGGCCGCAAGCAACCTTCAGCCTGACGATCTCAATCCCGAGGACTTCCGGGACGCCAAGCTCGTCCATCTCAATGGAATGACATTCGCACTAAGCGAAACCTGCGTCAGCACCATGCGCAGGGCGGTGGAGTTGGGGCTGAATTGTGGAGCGATGGTCTCGCTCGACCTCAATCTCCGGCTGCAGCTCTGGAGCGTGGAATCCGCAAGGGAGACGCTTGGACCTGTCATCCAGAAGACATCGGCGATCTTCGGTACCGAGGACGAGTTTCTTGACTATTTCGCGGTATCTGACATCGACGAGGCGTTGAGCGCCGCGGTTGCGCTCGGACCCCGAATCGCTGTCGCCAAGATGGGGCCGGACGGCGCGGTGGCGCTCGTCGATGGAATGCGCTTCTCGCATGCCGGCTACACGTCGCCGGCGGTCGTCGATGTAGTCGGAGCCGGCGATGGATTCAACGCCGGATTCTTGGCGTCACATCTTCGCGGTCTCTCCGCATACGAGTGCTTGCGGAGGGCGAATCTGGTCGGCGCGTGCGCAGTCGCAACGCCCGGAGACTTCCAGGGATATCCCACCCTTGAAGAGATGGAGCGGCTGCTCGTGATTTGGCAGGAGCGCGGCCGAGCCGGTGACTGAGGAGATTGCGGCAGAGCGGCTTGTGGCCGTCGTACGCACCCGAGACCCGGAGCTGGCCGTCCCATTGGCCGAGGCGATCGTCAACGGCGGAATTTCCAGCATCGAAGTCGCACTCACCACGCCGAAGGCTCTCGAAACCATCGCCGAGCTGGTGTCGCGGTTCGCCCACCGGGTGCTCGTTGGGGCAGGCACGGTGCGGAATGCATCGGATGCCGGGAGCGCCATCGCCGCGGGCGCGCGTTTTTTGGTTTCGCCGGACTTCGACGAGAGCGTGCTCGACAGCGCCCGATCGGCTCAGATTCCTTACGTCCCGGGCGCGCTGACGCCGAGCGAGGTAGGGAGGATCCTGGCGGCGGGCATAGAGCTGATCAAGATCTTTCCCGCCGTCCGCCTGGGCCCAGGGTATCTCCATGACCTGCTGGGCCCATTCCCGCAGCTTCGCCCAATACCCACGGGCGGAATCGACTTCTTGAACGCGGCTGATTTCTTGAAGGCTGGTGCCGTCGCGCTGGGCGTCGGCTCAGCCCTGACGAATGGAACCGGACGCTCCGACCTGGCCGGCGTGACCGCTCGGACAAAGCGCCTGAAACGGCTTCTCGCAAAGGTCGACGGGAGGTGAAGACGTTGACAGTCACCGAGGTGAGTCCCCGTCAAGTGCGGCTGTTCATAGGCGGACAGTGGATGGATGCCTCAGATAGGAAAACATTCCAACAGGTCAGCCCAGCGACAGGCGACGTTATGGGTTTCGTCGCAGACGCCTCGCGTGAAGACGCGCGTGCGGCGATCGCGGCCGCTGGCCGGGCGCGGCGCTCCATGGCACGCCTCACCGTTTTCGAGCGGTCGGGGTTGTGCCAACGAATTGCCGATGCAATCGTCGCTCGCCAGGCCTTGCTGGCACCAGAGCTCTCGCTCGAGCAGGGCAAGCCGCTGCACGAAGCCAGGGATGAGATCAACTTCGCCGCACGGCTCTTCCATGACGCCGCGGAATACATTTCCAAGCTGGAGACCAGCTTGTTGCCGGCGGCCGATTCCAGCAAGCGTATTTTTACTCTGCGCCAGCCGCACGGAGTCGTCGGTGTCCTGACTCCCTGGAACTATCCACTTGGAATCCCGAGCGAGTACCTCTCGGCTTCGTTGGCTGCGGGCAATGTTGTGGTTTGGAAGCCGGCGCCAACGACCTCCATGATCGCAGCTCGACTCGTCGAATGCCTTCTGGAGGCAGGTATGCCGGAAGGCGCGGTGAATTTGGTCCATGGAGGAGCCGCTCCCGGTGAGGAGATCGTCGCCAACCCGGGCACTCAAGCAGTTGGGTTCACCGGCAGCACCATGACGGGCAGCTTGATCGCGAAGCATGCTGGTGCCAAGCCCTTGCTCCTGGAACTAGGTGGCAACGGCCCGACCATCATCCTCGACGACGCCAACCTGAAGGCGGCAATTTCTGGAACCGCCATTGGCTGCTTCACCAATGCTGGCCAAATATGTCAGAGCAGCGAGCGCATCCTGGTGATGGAACGCGTCCACGATCAAGTCCTGGATGGTCTCGTTTCGAGCGCCTCGCGAGTGAAGCTCGGGCATCCTTTGCACGATGGCACGACGATGGGACCGCTCAACAATCAAGGCGTAGCTTCGAAGATGGAAAGCCATATTCGTGACGCGGTCGATCGTGGGGCGGACGTCATCTTCGGGGGCAGCCGCGCGGAGGGGCAGCCGACGAATTTGTACTACCAACCCACCGTTGTCGATCATGTGAGCCGTGACTCGCTGGCGAATCGTGAGGAGACTTTCGGGCCCATCGCCCCGGTGATCGTCGTTCGTGACGTTGAGGATGCCATCGCGGTCGCGAACAGCTGCGCCCTGGGCCTGTGCGCGTCGGTGTACACGTCGGACATGAACACCGCGTTTCGCTGCGCCGAAAGGCTCGAGTGCGGGGTCGTGAACGTGAATGAGTCGGCTGCGTATTGGGACGGGCGCACACCCTTTGGGGGTTGGTCGGGCAAGGGCAGCGGGGTCGGGCGTCTCGGTGGAATGGAATCGATCCGGTTCATGACTCAGATCAAAAGCGTGGTGCTGGACGTCGGCGATCCCGATGGGGATTGACACGGCGCGGTTCGACCAAAACGAGGTAAAGCAGCTCAGGATGCGCCTGTGCGCCTGATCGAAATGACGCGCTCTGAAGCGATCAAAGCGGCGCCGGAAAGCCTGCTCATAATTCCGCTGGGCGCGACGGAACAGCATGGGCCACATCTTCCAGTCGGGACTGACACCCTGCTCGTCGAGACGATCGCCGAGCGTGCATTGCTTGCGCTGCGAGATTCTTTTCCGGCAGTGCTGGCGCCAACGCTGCCTGTGGGCAGTTCGGCGCATCACGTGCCCTTTGGGGGAACCCTTTCGCTGACCAGTGCCTCTTTCTATCGCGTGTTGATGGATATCGGTCGGTCAGCCGCCTCGGTTGGATTCCGGCGAATGTTCTACCTCAACGGCCACGGCGGCAACCACGAGCTTGCTCAGGTTGCTGCGCGCGATCTGGGGTTGGAGCTACCAATCGCGGTGGGCGCCGGGTCGTGGTGGGCCATGGCCTACGACGCTCTGATTGAGGCCGGCAGCCCGGCGATCCGGAACATACCCGGGCACGCCGGGGGATTTGAAACCGCAGCCATGATGGCCATAGCGGGTCACCTGGTTCGCGAACAACGGCCAGTCCGAGAAGGTCAGCCTGCCGAAAGCCCCCCATTCCGGTCGGATTACCGAACCGAGATCCACGACTCCTGGCAAGCGATCGATGGTTTCACCGACAATCCTGCCGATGCCACTGCTGAGCTGGGTGCCCGATTCCTCAGCGTCGCCGTGGCCAAGGTCGCCGCTGATCTAGGAATCTTTTATTCCAAGTCACAAGCGGCTATTTGACTCAAAAGGTCGGCGGGTCCACGACCTCCGGGGCGTTGCTCTGGATCGACCGAATGATTGCGTCGTTCACCGCAACGTTGCGAACCGCGTCAGCGATGGGCACCAGGAAGTCTTTGTCGTCGCGAATGGTCCGCAGAAAATGATTCACCTCGTCGGCGAGATCTCCGACTATGCGCTGATTGGTCTCCGGCCAATGAAGCCCGTCGGGGAGGGTGAGACCCGTGACGCCGAGAACCCGCAGGCCATGGTCGTGTGTGTCGACGTCCACGAATCCCACTGTTCCGACGACCTCGAGGCGTGCACTGATTCCTGAGGGCGCGTGGTCGGGTAGCGTCCACCCAAACTGAAGGTTTCCAGCCATACCGTCTTCCAGCTCGCAAGTCGCGAAGATCGCGTCGCCAGTCGGTGGCAGGGAGCTGTCGGGGGCAGCCGATCTCACCGCTCGGGCGAATACGCGTGTAATCCTTTTGCCCGACACCCATTGCATGGCGTCAATGTCATGTATGCCCAGGTAGAAGCAAGGGGAGCTCTTTCCTGCCATTCGCGACCCAACCTGGCGGAAGGTGAAACGACTCGCTGTGACGTGCAGTGGTACGCCTATGACGCCCTGGGCAACCCGTTCCGCTGCTCCGGCGTAGCGCGAATCGAACCGGAGGATGTGCCCCACCATCAATCGGCTCGGCGACGATTGAGCGACCTCAGCGATGCGCCGGGCAGCACCCAGGGTATGTGCCATCGGCTTCTCGAGGAGGACCGCCTTGCCTGCCCGGAGCAACCGACTCGCCGGCTCCTCATGGGCGGTGTCTGGAACCGCGACGATCGCGGCGTCAACATGCCTGTCTTCGCAGATCGAGTCCACCGACGGAAAATGAGGAACGCCGAAATGGGAGGCCACTCTGTCGGCCGCGTCGCGGTCCACGTCGACAATGGCCGCCAACTGGGCGAGTGGACTCTCGGTAACGACCCGCGCGTGTAGCTGACCCATGAAGCCAGCCCCTACTACCGCAACGCGAAGCCTCATCGGAAGTCGTTAGCTTAAGTCGCCCTGAGCACCGCGCCGGTGCGCTGCCCAGATACTTCGGTAGCTCTATCGGCCTTCGTGTCGAAAAGGCCGCCTGTCATTCGATAAGTGGGTAGGCCTCGAGGCCCAAGCCCATAACGATGCGGAAGTTCAAATCAGAGGAGACAGAGATGCGTGTGCTGATAATGGCAAAGGAAGGCGACCAGAGCGAGGCGGCAACTCCCCCAACGCCGGAGGCTATGGCGGAGTACCAGAAGTTCAACCAGGAGCTGATCAAGGCGGGGGTGGTACTCGAGGCTGGCCGCCTCTACCCGAGCTCGCAGAGCAAGCGCGTTCGGTTCGACGGCAAGAAGCGAACTGTCATCGACGGACCGTTCGCGGAGACCAAGGAGCTCGTGGCCGGGTATTGGCTGTGGCAGGTGCGCTCGATCGACGAGGCCCTCGAATGGCTCAAGCGGGCACCCTACGACGGCGGGACGTTCGAGATTCGTGAAATCCTCGAGTTCGAGGGCATGTGAAGGTGCTCTCGCCATAGGACCGCGAAACGGAGACGCGCCCGAGGGCCCAGGTCGCCGCGAGGCAGCTGCCGCCGAAGCGCATCGCGCGATCGAAGCGATCTGGCGCATCGAGTCGGCCCGGCTCATCGCCGGGCTGGCTCGCGTCGTCGGGGAGATCGGGACCGCCGAGGAGCTCGCACAGGACGCCCTTGTCGCCGCGCTCGAGCAGTGGCCCGCCGAGGGCGTTCCCGAGCGGCCGGCCGCCTGGCTCATGGGGACCGCGAAGCACCGCGCGATCGACCTGATCCGGCGCCGCAAGACGCTCGAGCGCAAGCATGAAGAGATCGGACGCGAAGTCGAGCGGGCTCAGAAAAGCCTGGACCTGGACGTGATCGGCGAGGAGGTCGAGGACGATCTCCTCGGCCTCATCTTCACGGCATGCCATCCGGTCCTCTCGAAGGACGCACGGGTCGCGCTCACACTTCGCGTCCTCGGCGGGCTGACGACCGAGGAGATCGCGCGGGGCTTCCTCGTCCCGGTCTCGACCATCGCCCAGCGGATCGTTCGCGCGAAGCGGACCCTCGCCGTGGCGCACGTCAGGTTCGAGATCCCGGGCGGCGCCGAGCGCGTGGCGCGGCTCGCCTCCGTCCTTGAGGTGATCTATCTGATCTTCAATGAGGGGTATTCCGCCACGGCGGGTAAAGACTGGGTCCGACCGGCGCTTTGTGAGGAGGCGCTCCGTCTGGGCCGCATCCTGGCCGAGCTCGTCCCGACCGAGCCTGAAGTCCAGGGCATCGTCGCGCTGATGGAGATCCAGGCCTCTCGTCTCGGCGCTCGCGTTGGGCCGTCCGGCGAGCCCGTCCTCCTGCTCGATCAGGATCGAACGCGCTGGGATCGTCTGCTCATCCGGCGCGGCCTGGCGGCGCTCGAGCGCGCCGAGAGGCTCGGGGGCGCCCTGGGTCCCTACGCGCTGCAGGCGGCGATCGCGGCCTGCCACGCTCGAGCGACGACCGCGGCGGAGACGGACTGGCCGCGCATCGTCGCCCTATACGACGCGGTCGCACAGCTCGCGCCCTCGCCGGTGGTCGAGTTGAACCGGGCGGTCGCCGTGAGCATGGCGTTCGGTCCGGCTGCCGGCCTCGAACTCGTCGACGCCCTCGTCGACGAGCCAACGCTCAAGTCGTACCACCTGCTGCCGGCCGTCCGCGGGGACCTCCTGAGGAAGCTCGGCCGGTCCGAGGAGGCGCGCGCCGAATTCGAGCGCGCTGCGGCTCTGACGGAGAACGGGCAGGAGCGCGAGCTCCTGCAGAGACGGGCCGCGGAGTGTGCCGCGGAGCGGATGGCGGGCTAAATGCGGATGGCCTTGGCGATGGTTGGCGTATTTCTCACGTCCTGTGGCTCGCCGGCTCCCTCTTCACCTGCAACTCCGCCCCAAACCGGAACGGCCATCGCCACAAGGCCGACAGCGGCATCCTCGGCTCCCTCAGCCATGGCTCAACTCGCCACTGCTGAGTCGCGCTACGGGAGGATCCTTGTCGACGGATCCGGGCGGACCCTTTACCTGTTCGACATCGAGCGCGACCCCACGCCCAGGTGCTACGACGCTTGCGCGGTCAGCTGGCCGCCATTGCTTGCGACCACTGCATCCACAACTGATCCGCTTTTGAATCAGACGTCGATTGCGGTCTCCCTCAGAAACAACGACTCCCAACAGCTGACCTACAACGGTCATCCCCTCTACTACTACGTCGGCGACCGCAATGTGGGAGACATCAAGTGCCAGGCGGTGATCGAGTTTGGCGGCGGCTGGTACGTGGTCGACTCGAGGGGCAACAAGATCACCACGCGCTAAGCCACAGCCGGCCCGGGCGGCGGAATTAACGCGACCACACGGTGTATCGATGTGACATCAGCCGTGGCACTCCCTGATACTGAGTTGATTGCTGCAAGGGTGCTCGTCATAGGCCGTTTCGGTGGAGCGCCGGACCGATGATGCCGGCCGTGATCCGGAACGACCGACCAGCGCTTGTTGATTCGTTTTTGATCGCGGCAGCCCTTACAGTCCTGGGTCTCCGCGTTTATCTGGCTGCAGCGCATTACCCGCAGCTGGGCGGGAACGGCCTCCACATCGCACACGTGCTTTGGGGCGGCCTCTTGATGGTCGCTGCCATCGGAATGCTGCTTTCGTTGCTCACAAGGACATGGCAGCTGATTGCAGCTGTTGTGGGTGGGGTGGGCTTCGGCCTGTTCATCGACGAGCTGGGTAAGTTCCTTACCTCTGACAACAACTATTTCTTCAAGCCCACCGCGTCGTTGATCTACGCAATGTTTATCGCCCTGTACTTGACGGCACGCGAGCTGCGGCGTTTTCGGAAGCTCACAGCGCGCGAGAACCTGGTCAACGCTATCGAAGCTTCGAAAGACCTTCCGCTTGGCCCGATTTCCAATGTCACGCGAACCCACGCCCTAGCCTGGCTCGACGCGGCAGACACATCTCATCCGCTGACGCTGTTCCTGCGTCGACAGTTCGAGATGGCAAACCCCACGCTCGAGCGCAAGTCCGCGTTGACTACCTTGCTAAATGGCGTCCGAACGCGTTACGCGATCATCGTTCACGGCCGCTGGTTCCGCCGAGTCATTACTGGCGTTTTCTTGCTTCAGGCCGCCGGGGTGGTGCTGTTGGTCGGCTATTCCCTGGTCATCGCAGCCGGAGCGGCCGCCGGCAGCACTGACGCGTTGGCGGAATTCAACGCCACCTTGCGGGCAGGGCCGATTCTATGGACGACTTTGGCGGGGACGCTGGTCGTGGGCGCGTTCACCGTGATCGGTGTGGCACAACTGCGAGGGTCGCGCCATCGCGCCTACCGCGCGTTTGAGACCGCTGTCCTCGTTGATCTACTGCTGGTGCAACCCTTCACGCTGTTGGACAGCGGTTTCCCTGGACTCACACAGGTGTTCATCGACCTCGCGCTGCTTGTCAGCCTGCGTTACATGCAGCGTGAGGAAGTCCTGCTGAAAGTCCTTCACGGCTCAACGTCCAGGGTTGAGATTTCCACCGCCTGACGGCGGAGCCTTGGAACGCCTCAAATCAAGACGCTGGGAGGCCCCCGGGGTCAAATCCCGTTAAGAAGGTCGGCAGTTCACCTGCGGACGCGAAGCAGCGGGCGAGCGTGTAGCTCAAGACTCGGGCGTTGGATGGTCTAGGGCCTTTACTTCGCCCCGTCCACCTCGATCGAAAGGCCGCTGTT